>Ga0123334_1002139_pt1 | contig 23172 bp, 16 predicted proteins | sample BiotimSIPDNA_FD_89706 | JGI IMG/M metagenome (GOLD analysis project Ga0123334, IMG submission 89706) | Anaerobic biogas reactor microbial communites from Washington, USA - Biogas_R1 time_0 SIP DNA | ecosystem: Engineered > Bioreactor > Anaerobic > Unclassified | place: Washington, USA... | reverse complement strand
TTTGCATCTCGTAAAACCAAAGTATCTTATTCCTATTCATGGCGAAACACGTATGCTCAAACAACATAAAAAATTAGCACTCAGTGTGGGCATGGAAGAAGAGCAAATCGCTTTGATTGAAAACGGACAGGTGATTGAGTTCAAAAACGGTAAGATGAGTTTGGGCGAACGCCTTCCTGGTGGTTATGTCTTCGTGGATGGTACTGGTGTGGGGGATGTTGATCGCGACATCATGCGCGAACGCGAACTTTTGAGCCAGGATGGGGTTGTCTTGTTGAACCTCGTGCTGGATAAAAAATCCGGACAATACAAAGATACTGAGATTATCAGCCGGGGCTTTATCGCGCAGGAAGAATCAGTGGAGCTCTTTGACAACTTGAAGAAACGTGTTGAGAAACTCGTGCAATTCCCGAGCAATAATCTTCAAAAAGAGCTTCAAAACGTGGCAAAGTCCATGCTCTTTGACGAAACCCGTCGAAGGCCACTTATTTTCGTGAACATCTCGCGGGAATAGCTAAGATTTAAAAACTCTTTGGTCGAAATGTGACCTGAAATTTAACTTAGAGAAAGACTAAAACATGGGCTAATGATAAAATTAGCCCATGAGTTCTTTAACCCGGGTCATTCTTAGCCAGCTCACACCGCCTGCCCAGCGGGGCAATGTTTTGGCGCGTGGTCGCTTGGATGATGCGCTTAAACACGCGTTGCGGTACCCCCTGAGCATTGTGTGCGCCGGGACGGGCTATGGCAAAACAACTTCCATTATGGGTTTTATCTCTAAGTTGGATATTCCGGTGTTTTGGTATTCCATTTCACCCGCTGAGCGTGACCCTAAACTTTTCTTAGCTAACTTCTTCACCGCTTTTAATCGTGATGATCACAAATATGGTCAAACAGCTTTGCGCCTTTTGCTCGATTCTGACGCTGAAGGCCAGGAAGCTATCATCGCGCTGGTGAATGCCTTGAGCGAGGGCCTTGAAACAAAAGCTTTGTTGGTTTTGGATGATTTTCAGAGCGTGGAAGAGTCCGACGAAATCATGAAGTTAATTGACTGGTTTATCAATCATCAGCCAGCCAATCTGCATGTTTTGATAGCCAGCCGCATACCGCTAAGCTTTCCATCCATGAGTCGCTGGCAAGCGCAGGGGAGTTTGTTTGAAATCGGACGGGATACTTTAAGCTTTTCAGTTGATGAGGTAGAGGACTTGTTCCACAAAGTCTACCAACTCAATCTGGAACCGCAGGATGTGCTCAAACTGCACAACCGAACGGAAGGTTGGGCAGTTGCCTTGCAAGCTGTTTGGCATAATCTGCGCTCGTATCCGGAAGGGCAGCTGAGTTCAGTTTTGGAAGACGAAAAACCAATCTCAGCAGGCTATCTTTTTGATTATCTCGCCGAAGAAGTTTTTGACAAGCAAGACCCCAAACGGCAAACATTTCTCGCTCATTGTTCGATTTTGCAGTTTCTGGATAGTGACACCTGCGACTTTTTGTTGGATCGAACGGATACCCAGGACGAACTCTATGAGCTTTTTAACGAAGGCCTGTTTCTGGAACAACTTCAGCCTGGGGTTTACCGCTTTCATCATATCTTTAAGAACTTTTTACGTGATCAACTTCAGAAAAACGAAGGCTTGGCTAAAGAGCTTCATCGTAAAGTTGCCAGCTATTTTATCGCCCATGAAGACTGGCAGGAAGCTATCTCGCATTTGCTTTTAGCTGAAGATTATCCGCGGGTCTTGCAATTGCTGGATGATGTCGGCAGCAAGATGTTAAGTCGTGGGTTGCATCAGAGTGTGGGTTATTTTGTGAGCCAGTTACCTGAAAATTTGTTAAAGGACTATGCGTATGGCAACTTTCTTCTTGGTGAAGTGCAACGCAATGATGCCTTGTTTGAGTTAGCGCTTGAATCTTATCGCGCGGCACAGAGAATTTATCAAAAGCAGGATAACCACTATGGTATGGCATTGGCTTTACGTGGGCAGGCTCAGGTTTATCTGGATACCTTACGACCCAGCAACGCCAGTCAGTTGCTCAGCAGGGCAATCCAATTGATGGATGCCAGGGAAAGCCCTAATGAGGTTGCTGGTTTGTTGACACAAATCGCGGAAAATCAACTCAACCAAGGCGAACCCCTGAAAGCGGCTGAAAGTCTGGCAAGAGCTCGCGCTTTAAGCCTTGATTACCAGGAAGAGCAGGATTTTATTGAAGCACGTATGATGCTCAGGACAGGTCGGCTTCAGGATGGATTGACTTTGCTTGGTCGTATTGATCAAAATAATACTGCAATGGCGCTGCCAAAGCCCCAGCGCTTTCATCGCGACACATCCTTACTGACCTCTTTATATCATGTCTTTATTGGTAACCAGAAAGGTGCTGTGGAGGCTGCCCAAAGAGGACTCAGTGCTGCTGAAAGAAGCCACGCCTCTTTAGGCTTGCGTATTGGCAAAATGCGGCTGGCTCATGCCAAGCAACTGGATATTGTCAGAGCCTTGCAGCCTGATCATGTGGAAGAAATAAAGCAGCTTTATGAAGACGCAATGCGTGACATGGATGTGGCGCGCATCAATGTTGAGCCTCTGTGGGGCTTGTGCAGATTGCTTGGTTATGCGGGTGAGCTGGGCGAGGCGATGCGCATTGCCCAGTCCGCGATTAATCTGGCAACACAATCCGGTGATATGTGGATTGGGATGTTGGTGAGAATTTCCCTGGGCGCGAGTCTGGCGCAAGCGAGGGAGTTTGAATCAGCTTCCAATGAGCTTACGCTTGCTGAAACGATGGCGCTGCAGGTTGGTGACAGTTTTGCATTGACGGCATGTTGGATTTGGCAGGCTTATTTGGCACAACTGCAGGGCTATAAAAACTCCTGCCACTTGTTTTTGGAGCAAGCCTTGACTGTAATTAAAGACAAAGGCTATGACTTTTTTCTCGTCAAGCCGAGTTTGCTTGGTCCTAATGACACAGCTTGTTTTGTGCCCTTGCTGATTGAAGCCCGAAAAGCAGGTATTGAGCCGGTACTTGTTGAAAGATTATTAAGAGACCAAGGTTTAGACAAAGTAAATTATCATCCGGGCTATCGTTTACGACTTTCCTTGTTGGGCCCATTTGAATGTTTTTTAGGGGCACAAAGAATCAGTAATGAAGTGTGGAAACGTGAAAAAGCACGCCATCTCCTCCAGATTTTGGCAGTCAGCTATCCCAAACCTCAGTCCAAGGGGCAAATTTTGACAATGCTATGGCCGGATTCAAGCAGCACCTCGGCAAGTAACGCGCTTAAAGTGGTTGTGAGCGCGTTGAATAACGCCCTTGAGTCTAACCGTCCCAGCGGTGAGCAAGCCTTCTTTGTGATAAGGGATGGAGATCAGTACGCGCTTAATCCTCTGGCAGGTACCATTTTGGATCATGTTCAGTTTGAAAGGCTGGCGGTTAGTGATGCTATCGATGATTTGAATACAGCACTGATGCTCTATAAAGGTAAGCTGCTGGAAGGTGAAGCCAGTCAGGATACATTGATCATTGAAATGCAGTATTTTCATCGTCTGTTTCTGGATTGTGCTGAAAAGGTTTTGGAAGACCTGTTTAGCAAAAGCGATTTTCACAAAACCATTCTGGTTGCAAATCAGGTTGTCCAAAAGGACCCCTTATATGAACGTGCCTATCTTTATCAAATGAAAGCTTATTATGCTTTAGGCAATACCAGCATGGTTCACAAAGTCTATGCGGATGCCACCGAGTTTTTAAGCGCGCAATTGGGCGATGCTTATCATGCTGATCAATTAAAAGGCTTTTTATTAGAGCATCTGCGTTAAGTTTTCTCTGGTTTTGTAACCGATTTGTAACCTCCAGATTGTAAACTCTTTATAAGTTTCCAAAGCTGGTTTATTTTGCTGGCTATATCAATCAGAATGGAGAAAATCATGCGTTTGAAAGATAAAGTTTGTATCATCACGGGCGGCGCGGCAGGTATCGGCAAAGCGACCGCTGAAAAGTTTTACGCTGAAGGCGCAAAAGTTATTATTTGTGATCTCAATCAGGCCGCGGGGGATGCGCTCGTCGCGCAACTGGGTGAGAACGCGAAATATTATCAGGTTAACGTCACTGACCGACAGGCTGTACAAGCCTTTGTTGATCAGGTTGTTGAGGAGTTCGGCAGGGTTGATGTGCTCATCAACAATGCTGGCATCACCAAAGATGGTCAATTTGTCAAGTTCAAAGAAGGCGAATTGGTTGGCGAGATGAGCGAAGAAGCCTTTGACGCGGTTGTCGCTGTCAACCTTAAGGGTGTCTTCAACTGTACTCAGGCAGTGGTACCCTATATGATTAAGCAGGGTGGTGGCGCCATTACGAGCGCGTCCTCTGTAGTGGGGCTTTACGGCAACTTTGGCCAAACCAACTATGCCGCGACCAAATTCGGCGTGATTGGCATGACCAAAACCTGGGCACGCGAGTTGGGCAAATACCAAATTCGTGTCAACGCTGTTGCACCTGGTTTTATCCTGACCGAAATGGTTTTGAAGATGCCAGAGCATGTTTTAGCAAACATGGCTGCCAACGCGCCACTGAAACGTTTGGGCAAACCCGAAGAAATCGCCAACGTTTATTGCTGGCTTTCCAGTGACGAAGCCTCCTATATCCATGGCACGGTGATTAGCGTTGACGGTGGCATCGTTTTAGGTACGTAATTAATTAATAATAAGCACTTGAACAAACACGAAAGTGAGATGAAATGACAAGATACGCAACAATACTCGGATCAGGAAGCTATATTCCTGAAAATGAAATCAGCAACGCGATTTTCGCGGAGTGGATGGGTGAGGTATCACCCAAATTGGCTGATGTTGTAGGGAAATTTGAAGTTAGCAGTGGTATCAAAACCCGTTTTTACGCTCCGGATGATTGGGCGACTTCTGATCTGGCAGCAGAAGCTGCCAAAGCCGCGATGGCTGATGCCGGCGTAAAACCCGAAGAAATCGACCTGGTGATTGTAGGAACGGACAGCCCTGATTACATTACACCTGCTACATCTGTTGTGGTGCAGCATAAAATCGGCGCGGTCAATGCTGGAACCTGGGATGTGGGTTGCGCTTGCGCGTCCTTCCCAACCGCTTTGGCTCAAGCCGCGGGTATGATAGCAGTCAATGCCAATTTGAAATATGTTCTCGTGATTGGCGCTTATATGATGCATAAATTAGCAGATGTTAAACATGACGTCACCAGCTTTTTCTATGGTGATGGCGCTGGCGCAGCTGTGTTAGGTGTTTCAGACAAACCAGGTTATATTTCAACATCAATCAAAGCTGATGGTTCCTACCACAAACACTGGGGTATTTACTCAGGTGGCACCTTTGAACCTGCAACGGTTGAAAGCGTTGAAGCTGGTCGCACCAAGGTTAAACTGGTAACGCCTTTCCCGCCAACGGTTAATCACGAGGGCTGGCCAGCCCGTGTGCGCGAATGTGCCGCGAATGGTGGCTTTGACATTCAGGATATTGACCATATCATCTTCACCCAGGTTAATGTTAACAGCATCGGTCTGGTTATGAATGAGCTCGGCTTACCCGTCGAAAAAGCTCATTACGTGATGGACAAATGGGGCTATATGGGTTCAGCCTGTTTGCCAATCGCGTTTGATGATGCTGTTAAGCTTGGAAAAATCAAATCCGGTATGCGCGTAGTCTTCTGTGGCTCCGGTGTGGGTTACAACCAGGCAGCTACAGCCTTTATCATGCCCTAAGGTGATGTTATGAGTTGGCAGCAAGAATATAAAAATAAGCTATTAACGCTTGAAGAAGCGGTCGGAAAAGTTCAATCGGGGATGACCATTCAGATTGGTATTGCTGCCTCGGAACCCGTTGGCTTGTTGGAAGAGCTTGCCAGACAAAAGGATCGTCTCGAGAACGTTACCCTTTGGACCTGTCTTCCAATGCGCGCGTATGATATCTTTGTTAAACCGGAGATGGAAGGGCATTTTTTCAACGAAAACTGGTTCTATGGTGTGCCTGATCGGCAGGTGCATTCGGAAGGCAGGGTTTCGTATACGCCCAACAACCTGCATGGCGCGGCAATCGATAAGCTCGCTGGCAATGGCGGCAAACTGGATATGATGATGGGTACTTGTACCCCACCTAATAATGAAGGCTTAATATCACTTTCAATGGGTGTTGTGGTCGAGCGCGAAATGATTGATGCCGCGGACATGGTCATTCTCGAGGTTAATCCCAATTTGCCATGGACCGATGGGGATACCGTCATTCCGATGGATATGGTTGATTATTTTGTGGAAAACCAAGCACCACTCATCTCCGCACCACCCGTTGTGCCCAGTGAAGTCGAAATGCAAATTGGTCAGCATATTGCCCGTTATATTGACGATGGCTGCACGATTCAACTTGGCATTGGTGGTGTGCCCACAGCGATTGCTGAACAAATTGCCGACCGTCGACATTTGGGTGTGCATACCGAACTTTTGGTGGATGGTTATTTGCCATTAATTAAATCCGGCGCGATTGACAACAGTCGCAAGACATTGCATCCCGGTCAGTATGTCGCGATTTTTGCCCTTGGAAGTCAGGAACTGTACGACTTCATGGGCGAGTCTAAAAATGTGCGTATCATGAGGGGATCCTATGTCAATGATCCCTATGTGATTGCTAAAAACGATAAGATGATTAGTATCAACAGTGCTATTCAGGTCGATGTGATGGGACAGGTCTGCTCCCAAAGTATCGGCACCCGCCATTTCAGTGGCACGGGTGGACAACTGGATACACATCGTGGCGCGAGCATGTCCAAAGGTGGACGTGGTATTATCGCGCTGCGCTCAACAGCTAAGAACGGTACAATTTCAACCATCGTTCCCACATTAGCACCTGGTTCCGGTGTAACCGTACCCAGCCAGGATGTGGATACAATTGTTACTGAATTCGGCAGCGCGGAACTGCGAGGGTTGTGTGTTCGGGATCGCATGGAGGCGTTAATAAAAATCGCTCATCCAGCGTTTAGAGACTCCATCCGCGAAGATTCGCATCGCCTGGGTATCGTTCCAGATAAAAGATATTTTTGAGGTAAAGATGAAAGAAGTATTATTTGGTAAATGGATTCAAAACGCTGATCAGGATTATCCCGGTTTGTGGTTTGATTTTAAAGAAGATGGCAGCTATAAAGCTGGTTATGAAGCCATGGGCATCGAGTCTGGTGGAACCTGGACTGCTGAAGGAAACACGATTGATATCGACCAAACGTACCATACCTTCGGGTTTATCAGCAAAACAATTGGTATCTTTGAGATTGAAGGCGACCAGTTGAAATTAGAGATGGTTACGGAAGATTTACCTCGTCCTGAAGCATTTGGAAGCCCACAAATCTATACAAAAGCTTAGGAAGTACCGTTATGCCAAAAATTGAAGCAAACGGAATATCCCTTTATTACGAGCTACATGGCCCGGAAGATGGGGAGGTGCTTGTTTTGAACAATGGCATCATGATGAGTACCGCGAGTTGGGGCTTTCAGGTCCGCGATTTGGCGAAGCATATGCGGGTCTTGGTCTATGATTGTCGCGGCATGTGGCAATCGGACCATCCTGAAGGCGAGTTCAGCATGGAATTGCACGCTGATGACCTGGCAGCATTGCTCAAAGCCTTAGGCATTGACAAAGCCCATATTGCGGGCATCTCTTATGGTTCCGAAGTGAGCCTGACCTTCGCGCTTAATTATCCGGAGATGACCCAATCCTTGATCATGATGGATGGTGTTTCGGAGCTGACGCCTCTTTTGCGCGCGCAAGCCCATCCCTGGCTGATGGCGGCGGAGCGAAAAGATGCTGAGCTTTTGTTTGCTACATCCATTTTCCTTAATTTTTCGGAGGAATGGATAGTTAAGAATCAAGCTATGATCGAGCTCATGCCGAAGACTTACGGTCATATTAACTTTGAGTCATTTGTAAAGTTGATGAAATCTTTCGACGCGTTCAATATGACTGAACGCTTGTCAGAAATTAAATGCCCAACACTGATCGTTGTTGGTGAGGATGACTTAATTAAAGGCCGACCGCATGCTGAGAGAATGTTAAAAGGCATCCCACACGCGGAGTATATGATCATCCCTGGTGGCGCTCACGCGGTGTGTATCGATAAACCTGCGCCGCTCAACACGGCATTGATTGGCTTTGTGTTGAAGCATAGCCAATGTTAAAGATATTAATTAACCGGTTTTTTGACCGGAGAAGTTAAAATAAAACGATTAAAAAATAAATGGAGAAAAAATGAAAAAGTCGTTAACCTTTATTGTTTCCATGCTACTTGTTGTAGCTATGGTTTTGGCTGCATGCCAGCCTAAACCAGAAGTCCCCGCGACAGAAGAACCCAAGCCTGAAGTTCCCGCGACAGAAGAACCTGTTGTCGAAGAACCAGTGGCCGAAGAAACTGAAGAAGTTGTCGCAGAAGAGCCCGCGGGCTTGGTGTGTGAAGAACCTATCAAAATCGGTTTAATTTCTGACCTCACTGGCTTAATGCAGAGCTATGGCGACTGGATGGTGCGTTCCTTTATGCTCGGTATGGAATATGCCACTGGCGCTCCCGGTAGCGCAGGCGAGAAATTCGTCTTTGCTGATGCTCAGGAAAACACCTTCAAAATTGACGATTGCGAAATCATTGTCTACGTACGTGATGACGCCAGCAATCCCGAGTTGACCACTACTGTTGCCAACGAACTGATTGACGTTCAAAAAGTTGACTTTTTGGTTGGTACTGTGTCTTCCGGCGCGGTTGCTGTTTTGCAAGGTTTGGCTGATGCAGCCAAAGTGCCGTTGATTGTTGCTCCTGCTGCTGCCAACGATATTACTGGTATTAGCTTTAACCCCTATACCTTCCGCGTTAGCCGCAATAACTACCAGGACGCAATGAACGAATGTGTCGCGCTTACCCAACAACACAACAAATTCATCCAGCTGGCTGCTGACTACGCTTTTGGTCATGGTTCAGCCGCAGCCTTCCGTGATGCTTGTACCCAATTGGGTGGTGAATTTGTTGCTGATGACATTTTCGCACCAGCAACTACCACTGACTTCACACCTTATATGGAACAAATCGCTGCTTCTGACGCGGAAGCCTATATTCTTTCCTGGGCTGGCGCTGGCTTCATCTCCCTGGTGCAAGCTGCTGCTGATCAGGGTGTGACCGAAACAAAAGAACTTGGTACCACTTTCATTGACAACCTGATGATGCCTGTTTTCTACAGCAACGCGATTGGCACCACCGCTGGTATCGTTTACCACTATAGTGCTCCCAAGAACGCCATCAATGATTACCTGATTGAACAGCTCAAGGCGCGTTACGAATCCGTACCCGATCTCTTCGACGCTGATGGTATGAACGCCGCTATCATGGTCATCGAGACCCTCAAGAAAACCAATGGCAGTGTTGAACCCGAAACCCTGATTGCCGCGATGGAAGGACTTGAGTTTGAAGGACCCAAGGGCACCATTTACATCCGCCCTGAAGATCATGTCGCTATTCAGGATATGTACATTCTGACGCTCGAAAACCTTACCGATCCTAATGCTATGTTCTATACCTTCGTGGATACCACCCGTCCTGAGCCTCCTTGCTTGTTGCCTGAGACTATGAAAGATCGCTGTGGTGAAATCCCCTGGGGTTCACTTGGCGGAAACTAAGATTTCGTTTTAGCTTATGGCGCCCTTAATATATTAAGGGCGCCAAATATTACATTAAAACAGAGGTGGCTCAATGACCCAAAAAGACATCATCTTGGAGACACAACATATCACCCGCTACTTTGGTGGCCTGGCTGCTGTGGATGATGTGAGTATCCAAATCGAGCGTAACACTTTGCACGCGATTATTGGACCTAACGGTGCAGGCAAAACAACCCTTTTCAATCTGATTAGTGGTGTAATAAAGCCAACCAGCGGCAATGTGATTTATAAAGGACAAGACCTGACAAAATTGCCGGTTCATCGCATGATCCATATGGGCCTTGGGCGTTCTTTTCAGATTACCAATATTTTTCCCAACTTAAGCGCGTTCGAAAATGTGCGTCTTGCGACGCAATCTATGCGTGGCGATAACTTCAAAATCCTGCGTGATCCAAGCAAGATTGAAGGTTGTGATGAACGCAGTTGGGATGTTCTCAAGCAAGTAGGCTTGATGGAAAAAGCTATGGTTCCTGGTCGCTTTCTGTCGCATGGGGATCAACGTAAACTGGAGCTGGGCATGATTCTCGCGCCAGATCCTGAATTATTATTACTTGACGAACCAACCGCGGGTATGGCGGGCGAGGAGGTTCCGGAATTGATTGACCTCATTCGCGCCGTTCAGGCAGAAGGTTCAAAAACGGTATTATTGGTTGAACACAACATGAACGTGGTGATGGAAAACGCGGACTTTATTACTGTGATGAGCCATGGTAAAGTGTTGGCAGAAGGTGTGCCAGCGGAAATTGCGAACAACCAAGAAGTGCAGACTGCGTACCTGGGAGGGCTTTATGAGATCGACGTCGTCTAATGAAATTATCCTGAAAGTTCAGGAAATTCAAAGTTATATCACTCATTACCACATTCTTGAGAATGTCAGTTTTGAAGTGCCCAAAGGGTCGATTGTCGCGCTCCTGGGGCGCAATGGCGCTGGAAAAACAACCACGCTAAAATCGATTATGAATCTGGTTGATGTCAGAGAAGGGCAAATCATATTTGAAGGTCAACAAATCCAGGGACTGACTCCTTATGAAGTTGCCCAGCGTGATATTGGCTATGTGCCTGAGCATCGTGCTATTTTCAGGGATTTGAGTGTTGAAGAAAATCTGCGTATTGCTGAACGCAAGAAAGGCGATTTCGACTCAAAGCGTGCGATGATATTTGAGCTTTTCCCTGATCTTAAAAAGTTCATCAATCTGCGCGGAACAGCCCTATCCGGCGGACAGCAACAAATGCTGGCTATCGCGCGCGCTTTGGTTCCTCAAAATCGGCTGCTCTTGATTGATGAACCGAGTGAAGGGTTGGCGCCAGTGATTATTGAGCAGTTGATTGATGTCATCGCTGAACTCGCCAAGCAAAGCACCGTTATTTTGGTGGATCAGAACTTTTTGGTGACCAGTAAATTAGCTGACTATTATGTCATTATTGAAGAAGGCAAGAGCGTTGAGCAAGGTGTGATGGCAGAATTAATTAACGATCATGCCAAAATTCATCGCTATCTGGGCGTTGCTTAAAAGGAGAAACGGATGAAAAAGAAATTTAACCTTACTGGAACTCTTCTGATAGCTGCCTTTATCGTCTTTTTGGTGCTCGCTGGTCGTGGTATGCCAGCCCGTGATTTGTTGATTACTACCTTGCGTGGTTTCTCTGTTGGTTCAGTAACTTTTTTGGTCGCGGCTGGCTTTTCGCTGATTTTTGGTTTGCTGGATGTGCTCAACCTGGCACAGGGTACACTGTACATGATTGGCGCGTATGTTGGTTGGACGGTTTTTGTTAGACCGGATACTTTTATTGACATCACCCCGTTGATCCTGTTTTTGATGGCTGGCTTCGCGCTTGGCTTTTTGTGGGATTACCTGAGCGATAAAATCAAGCTGGATGCCAGGAAAAAGAAACTTTTGGGATGGGCACTGGTGCTTCTTTCGGTCGTAATGGCTGTCTTGATTCTTCCGCGTTATCCAATCGCGATTTGGGAACTGGATAATTACGCGCAGAGCCCCATTTCCTATTCTTATATGGCTGATCAAGGAATTCGCTTACCGGTTAGCCCAGCGGAATCCAAGGGTTTGCCTCCTATGGTTGCCCTGTTCGGCAGTTTTTTGATGAGTGCTGTTTTGGCATTTGGATTATCGCTGATACGCTACAAGGAAAACCGACAACATAGCTTGCACTGGAAAAAATGGCGCGTTTTTGCCATTCTCATGATTTTAGGCACCCTCATCATGGCTTTTAATACGCCTTTATCAACCTGGTTGATGAATATGAGTACGAATTGGCTGTTTATCATCGCGATTATCGTCGCGGTACTCAGTGGGGTGGGTCTTGGCGCGCTGATGGAAACCACCATGATTCAACCCCTTTACAGTCGACCGGTTTACCAACTGATGCTTACTTTGGGCCTTGGCACTATTGGTATGCAATTGGTCAAAGCTATTTGGGGTATGCCGGAATTTGTGCTTCCCAAACCAGAGCTGTTTAAAGGCACCGGTGGGGCTTGCCCGGCAACAACACTAAAAGATGTGTTCACACATAATTGTTCAACAATCATGATTCTGGGTGGTAGAGTTCGCGTTTACGATGAAATCGTTTTGCCCATCGTAGGTGTGACAGTTTTGGTTTTAGTCTGGTTACTGCTCAAGAAGACACGCATCGGTATGATTATTCGCGCTGGTGTGCAGGATAGCAATATGGTTGAAGCCCTGGGCATTAATGTAAGACGCGTGTTCACTTTGGTCTTCGCATTGGGCGCAGGTCTGGCAGCTTTGGGTGGTGTACTTTCTGCGCCATCCAATGGGCTTTCAGTATCGATGGGCGAGAAGCTATTGCTCAACGCGTTGATTGCTTTGGCGATTGGTGGGCTCACCAGTTACCCGGGCGCGGCACTTGGTTCGCTCATGGTGGGCTTGATTCAACAGTTTATGATCAAATACGGTCAAATTGGTATCCCGATACCTTTTACCGATATCATCTTTAAACCTACCCCGGCAATTATTCCAGCATCCACCATGCTCTTGATGGTGATTGTGTTGCTCATTTTGCCGAACGGACTTTTGGGAAGGCAGGACTAAGCCATGAATACAAACAAATCATTCCTAAGTCGAAATAAGGGCATACTGATTTTCTTTGCGGTTATGCTCGCGCTTCCCTTCATCATTGGGGTTTTTGAAGGCTCAAGTCCGGTAGCAGTCTGGAATAATCAGGGAAGTTTCTCGAAACATTTAGAAGGCATCGGCATTGAAATCTTCATTTTGGCCATTTTTGCCCTCAGCTATGATCTGCTTTTTGGTATTACTGGCTTAATGAGTTTTGGTCATTCCATGTTCTTTGCTGTTGCCGCTTATACAACCGGCATCGCTCTAAAGATATATGGCTTGCCTCTTTGGCAGGTATTGCTGATTATCGTGGGCACGTCCATTGTGCAGGCGTTTTTGTTTAGCATTGTTCTGCCGCGTGTCAAGGGTGTTACTTTTACGATGGTCACGCTTGGTCTGGCATCAATGTTCCATATCATCGTCATGTCTTCCGATATGATTAAAATCACTGGCGCTGATGTTGGTTTGCAGGGTGTTCCAAAACCAGCCTTTATAGATCCAACGATAGAGCGCTTGCGCTTTTATGTGGTAGCGTTGTTTATATTGGTGTTTGTGTATATCTTCTATAAGCGCTTTATTGACTCACCTACCGGTCGTGTGTGCGTTTCTATTCGGGAGAATGAATCACGCGCGAAAATGCTGGGCTACAACACAACGGCTTTCAAAGTGGTGGTGATGCTGATTGCCTCGTTTACGGCTTCGATAGCGGGTGTCTTGCATACCCTCTATCAACCGATTGTCAGCCCAACCATAGCTGACCTTGGCTATACGGTTACTGGTTTGTTGATTGTGTTGATTGGCGGTATTGCCACCCAGAGTGGGGCGATTGTGGGCGCGTTTGTGATAAAGCTGCTTGATTTGGCATTGCGTGGCATCATGAAAGACAGCGCGCCACTGGTGACCGGTGTTGTGTATGTCATTTTTGTGCTCTTTGTTCCCTATGGAATCGTGGGCAGTTTGAAACTCGGTGGATTGAAGATCAAACAAGGCTGGCAAATGCTTCTTGAGCGTTTTGGTTTGAAAAAAGCCATGCCAAAAGAAGAATAATGGCTGAAAAAATACTAATATAGGTTTTAGCATACACTTTTACCATAAAAGCTCTTGCGTAAGCAGGAGCTTTTCGTGTATAATAATCAATTGTGACTGGTCGGGCGAGCGGTTGGTGGGTGTTTTCTCACCGGCTTCGACCCAGGAGACCTGCATAAAAAAATTTAGGAGCAGACGTCATGTCCATTACAAAACAAGAAAAAACAGAACTTATTGAAAAGTTCGCCACCAAACCCGGCGATACCGGTTCACCTCAGGTGCAAATCGCTATCCTGTCTAAGCGCATTTCTTCGCTAACGGATCACTTGCGCATTAACAAACACGACGAAAGTTCACGCCGTGGTTTGCTGAAGTTGGTTGGCCAACGCCGTCGCCTTTTGGCTTATTTGCGCCAAAAGGATTATGAAGCTTTCCTCGCGATTACTGAAGAACTGAAGATCCGCAGAAAGTAATTTTGTTATCAAATGATACTTCCTACAGCGCACGCCCTGACAAAATTTCTCATCAAGCAATGTCAGTGCGTGCTCTGTTGGTGTATTAAGTAAAATATTAAGCCAGTCGGGTATTGAAATTTAACGGGCAACTGGTATTGACCTTTAGATTTCAGTTCCTGCACTGGCTAACAGTGAAAGGAAAATATGAAACCAGAAGCAATTCTCTATACAGCCACATTGGGTGGCAAAGAACTGAGCTTCGAAACCGGCCGTTTGGCTCGCCAGGCGGGTGGTTCGATTGTTGTACGCCAGGGCGACAGCATGATTTTTGCTGCCGCGACACTTGGCAATGTGCGTGAAGGCGTGGATTTCTTCCCGCTGAGCGTCGATTACGAAGAGCGTATGTATGCCGGTGGCAAAATTCCCGGTTCGTTCTTCCGCCGCGAAGGACGTCCCAGCACCGAAGCCACTTTGGTCGCGCGCCTCACTGACCGACCCTTGCGTCCACTTTTCCCTGCCGGGATGCGCAACGAGGTGCAAGTCATATTAATGTCGCTTTCTGCCGACAACGAAAATCCCCTGGACATGCTGGCCATTAACGCTGCTTCGGCCGCGCTGATGATTTCTGACGTGCCCTGGGGTGGACCTGTTGGCGCGGTGCGCATCGCTTGTGTGGATGGTCAGCTCATTGCTAACCCCACTATGCAGGAAATGGAAGAATCCGAGCTTGATTTGCGTGTGGCTGGTACCAAAGAAGCCCTTTTGATGGTTGAAGCTGGTGCAAAAGAAGTTACTGAAACTCTTATGGCGGAAGCTTTACAGTTAGCCCATCGCAGTATCCAGGACGTTATTGCCGTGCAAGAACGCATGGCGCGTGAAATTGGCAAAGCCAAGCGCGAAGTGAACCTGACAGTTAGCGAACCGGAATTAATCGCTCAGGTTAAATCCGCCATCAAAGACCGTATAACAGGGCTTTTGAATCAGGATTATTCAAAAGCTAATCTTTACGGTGGTATTGACCAAATAAAAGCTGAATATCTGCTTGAAACCCTGGGTAACGAGCCTGATTCTGCCGAACTTAATCGCTATGGCAAGGCTTTTGATGAAGCTGAACGCTTGATTGTGCGCGACCGCATTCTTTACGAAGGCAAACGCCCCGACAACCGCAAGGTCTACGAAGTGCGGGATATTACTGTTGAAACCGATATTTCACCTCGCGCGCATGGTTCGGGTCTGTTTACCCGTGGGGAAACACAGGTGCTCACCCTTGCCACTTTGGGTACGCCGAAGGAAGCTCAGGAGCTGGATAACCTCAACGGATTGGACAGCAAACGCTATATGCACCATTACAACTTCCCGCCCTACGCTACCGGCGAAATCAAACGTGTGGGTGGGCAGTCCCGACGTGAAATTGGTCACGGCGCGCTTGCTGAACGCGCCCTGGAACCTGTTTTGCCGGGTGAAAAAGACTTCCCATACACCATTCGCCTCGTTTCGGAAGTTTTGGAATCGAATGGTTCAAGCTCAATGGCATCGGTTTGTGGTTCAAGCCTGGCATTGATGGACAGTGGTGTTCCGATTAGCGCGCCTGTTTCGGGTGTGGCGATGGGTCTTATTATGGAAGGCGATCGCTACGTTATTTTGACCGATATTCTTGGCACGGAAGATCATCTTGGCGATATGGATTTCAAGGTTGCCGGAACGCGCAATGGCATTACGGCCCTGCAGATGGATATCAAAATTTCTGGCATCACACCAGAAATCATGGCGGAAGCCTTGGGACGTGCCAAGGATGCCCGTTTTTACATCTTGGATCAAATGACCAAAGTTATCGCTCAACCACGTCCTGAATTAAAGCCCCATGTGCCTCGCATTGAAACCATTAAAGTGCCGATTGATAAGATTGGCGCGATTATTGGACCTGCAGGGAAGAACATCCGCGCTTTGCAGGAAGAAACGAATACCAAGATTGACATTGATGATGATGGCACTGTTTACATCGCCGCTGTTGATGGCGAGGGCTTCAATGAAGCGCGCGAACGTATTTTGGCAATGACCGAAACCGCTGAAATCGGACGGATTTACACCGGTAAATGTGTGCGCGTAACCGATTTTGGCGCGTTCATCGAGATTTTACCCGGTGTGGATGGTATGGTGCACATCAGCCAGTTAAGCACGGAACGTGTCGAAAAGGTTGAAGATGTCGTGAACGTTGGCGATGACCTCACAGTTATGGTGATTGATATTTCCTCAGATGGCAAGATTCGCCTGTCACGCCAGGCGCTGTTGGAAGGCTGGTCGGTTGAAGAAGCCCGCGAACGCGATAAACCGGGTGGATCCCGCCCGCGTGGTGGTTCACGCTCTGGTGGTGGACATTCAAGTGGTGGACGGTCTGGTGATGATCGCCGCAGTGGTGGTCGTTCGGGTGGCGATCGCCGCGATCGCTCTGGTGGTGATCGAAACAGACGTTAATGACCGGTTCGCGGGAATGCCTTGCTGTGTCGCGAAGAACCTAAGTAAAGTGCTTATGCCTGAACAGTAGCAGCAGGATGTGAACCCGAATGGAAAAAAACAAACCGCTTTGGGAAACCAAGGCGGTTTTTGTTTTTGCTGTTCCTATAAAAGCCAAAACTTAGCCAATCAATCCGTTTTGCTTGCCGATTTTTTCGAAAATATCCAGTACTTGCTCGAGTTGCGACTGGGTGTGTGTGGCCATATACGAGGTGCGCAGGAGTTGCCGGCCGGGCGCGGTGGCGGGGGAGATGACCGGGTTAACAAATACGCCGGCATCAAACAAATCGCGCCAGGTTTTGAAGGTGAGCAGGTCATCGCCAATGATAATTGGCACGATTGGGGATTCGGAGGTGCCGATATCAAAGCCAAGTGAGGTCAAGCCTTCGCGCATAAAGCGACCGTTTGTATTGACTTGCTCAACCAGCTGGGGTTCTTCGCGCATGATATTCAGTGCCATTTGGGCGGTTGCCACGTTGGCAGGGGGAATGCTGGCGCTAAAGATCAAACTGCGCGCCACGTGCTTGATGTAATCAATCACATCAGCTTGACCGGCGACAAAACCACCAATTGATGCAAAGGATTTGCTAAACGTGGACATGATCAGGTCCACGCCTTCGGTGAGTCCAAAATGCGCCGCGGTGCCACGTCCGCCACCCAAAACACCCATAGCATGCGCGTCATCCACCATCAGCCGCACACCATATTGCTTGCAAAGAGGGATCATTTCCGGTAACGGCGCGATGTCGCCTTCCATGCTGAAGAGTCCATCCACCACCAGAAGTCTGCCACCGCTGTCGGGAAGGCTTTTTAGAACCCGCTCAAGGTGTTCAACGTCATTGTGTCTAAAGCGCTCAATTTTGCCATGACTCAGGCGGGCGCCATCATAGATGCTGGCGTGGTCTTCTTTATCCAGAATGACGATGTCGCCTCTGCCTACCAGCGCGCTGATGGTACCCAGGTTGACTTGCATACCGGTTGAAAAGATCAGGGCGGAATCCATGCCGACCCAGTCTGCCAGGTCGCGCTCGAGGTCTTCAATGATGGTCATGTTACCGTTCAAAAAGCGCGATCCGGTGCAACTGGTGCCATATTTTTTGATGGCTTCAATGGCGGCTTCTCTGATGCGCGGATGAGCGGTGAGCCCCAAATAATTGTTGGAACCGCACATGATGATTCTGCGACCTTCATAGACAATCTCGGTGCCTTCGTTGCGGTCAAGAGGCAGAAAATAGGGGTAAACGCCTGCGGCTTTGGCAAGTCGGACGTCTTCAAAATCAAAACATTTCTTAAAAATATCCATATTATTCCTTCACTCAATGAACTGACATTACATATATAATGATAACTGTTTTTTGATGGAATAGTTTCTCATTCTTTTTGTAAAAAATCGCTAATGTTATAAGCGTGAGTTCATCAGGCTATGTAGTGGTATTTTGTTTCGCATAGATTTATTTCGCAAAAAGATTACCTTGTACAGATGTCGATAGCGATTGACTAATCTTTTTAGAAGGGTATACTTTTTTGGTTAGTGTATAGACTTTTATCTAACAGCCATACCTGATTAATTGGAGTTATTTGTGGAAAGCACAGCTGAGAAAAAGCAGAGCTTAAATAAAGAAAAAGTACTTAACAGCCCCAGAATGCTTGGCTTGTGGCATCTTATGAAGGGCTTTCATTTCCATTACCTGGTGGCGACGGTGTTTTTGGCCATCGCGGCGTTCGCGCGCGCGGGTATTTACCTGCACTTGGGCAATTTCATTGATGCCTTGCGCGATAGTGCCGGTATGCAAAGCAAAGCCATTATCACATCCGCTTTAGCCTTCCTTGGGCTCATCATGTTGCAGGCGCTCAGCACCTTTATGAGCAGTTGGATGGCAAGTTTCGCCGCTGAAAACACCACGCGCCGTTTGCGTGATGAGCTTTTTGATCACATTCAACGCCTCACCTACGCCTATCACGCCGAAGCCAAAACCGGCGATCTCCTGGAGCGTGCCACATCCGACGTTGACACCCTGCGTCGTTTCTTCGCTGATCAGGCGATTGGCATGGGACGCATCTTGTTCATCTTCGTCATTAACTTCACGCTCATTTTTCGCATGCAAGCACGTTTGGCTTGGGTATCCGTTGTGATTGTTCCGGTTACGTTGACTATCTCAATGCTCTTTTTCCGCAAGCTACGCAAAGCCTACGAAGAGTACCAGGAACAGGAAGCCATCATCACCACCCACCTGCAGGAAACGCTCAGTGGGGTGCGGGTTGTTAAAGCGTTCGCGCGCCAGGACTACGAAACCGAAAAATTTGCTGAAAACAACATGGAAAAACTGCGTCGTGGCAAGCACATGATGTTTTTACAGTCCATCTTCTGGCCTATTTCTGATATCATCTGTGGTTTGCAACGTGTGTTTAGCACTTACATCGCGGCGAGCGCGGTCATTGACCAAACACTCAGCCTGGGCGAGTTCATCACTTTCCAGGGCTTGTTAAGCTGGCTCATTTGGCCTATTCGTGGTTTGGGTCGTTTGATTATTGACACCTCACGGGCTTTGGTTTCATTCGGCCGTATCCTGATTGTGTTGAAAGCACAGGAAGAAGATCTCTTCACCGCGGCTTATCAGCCCGAAGGCGACACCCAGGGAGCTATCCAGTTTGAAAACGTGTGTTTCGCGTATGAAGAAAACCAGCCTGTGCTCAAGGATGTCAGCTTTGCGTGTAAGCCCGGTGACGTCATCGCGCTGCTTGGTTCAACTGGTAGTGGCAAGACCTCGCTGGTGAACCTTTTGCCCCGTTTTTACGATGTGAACAGTGGGCGAATTCTGCTGGATGGTGTCAATCTTAACGATTATTCACGCGATTATTTGCGTTCGCAAATTGGAATCGTTGAGCAGGAGCCTTTCCTGTTTTCGTGCTCTATCCGTGATAACATCACCTATGGCATGCGCCGTGAGGTAAGCCAGGAAGAAGTTGAAGAAGCTGCCCGCGAAGCCGCCATTCACGATGTTATCCTCGAGTTCAAAGAGGGCTACGACACCATGGTGGGTGAACGGGGTGTGACCTTGAGCGGTGGGCAAAAGCAACGCGTGGCCATCGCGCGCGCCTTGCTGCTCAATCCACGCATTCTTATCCTGGACGATTCGACCAGCTCGGTGGATATGGAAACTGAAGTACAAATCCGCGCCGCTTTGGATAAGCTGATGACTGATCGCACCACTTTCGTCATCGCTCATCGCATTCAGAGCATCATGAACGCCGACCAAATTCTGGTCTTTGACCGTGGCGAGGTGGTGCAACACGGCACACATGAAGAGCTCCTTACCCAAGAGGGCATTTACAAAGAAATCTACGATATTCAAACGCGCATCGAAAGCGCGCTGCAAGAGGAAATTGACAGTGTCACAAAACTATGACGAAAACGAATTAGATGATGATGTCCACATCACCACCGGTGTGATGAAGCGGCTTTTATCCGTGATAAAGCCTCATTGGAAATCCCTGGCATTGGGCTTGTTTGGCATTGTTTTTGTCTCGTTTTTGGACGCTTACTTCAACATTATTGACAAAAACATCATCGATCAGGCCATTCTCATGGGCGATAAGAGCGCGCTCATCCGCCTTTTGGCGACCTACATGGTTGTTTTGCTGCTTTCAAGCGCGGGTTTTTTTATGTTTGTTTACAGCGCCAGCATGATGGGCGAGAAATTGCGCTATGAACTGCGCATGAAGCTTTTCAAACATCTGCAAAAGCTTTCACTCAGCTATTTCAGCAAGACGCCCCTGGGTTGGATTATGGCACGGGTCACTTCCGACACCGAACGCATGGGCGAGTTGCTCAGCTGGGGTATTATTGACGTTTCCTGGGCGATTACGAACATCATCTTTGCGGCGGTTTTTATGTTCACCATTAACGCGCGGCTGGCGTTGATTGTGGTGCTTAGTCTGCCAATTATGATTTTCGTCGCTTTCAAGTTCAGGGTGAAGATTTATCATCACTATCGCCTCTCGCGCAAAGCCAATTCCAAAATGACCGCTGGGTTGAATGAGAACATCACGGGTGTGCGGGTTGTCAAAGCCTTGCGCCGTGAAGATCGTAACCTGGCTGATTTCAAGGTGCTTTCGCACGACATGTACAGCAACAGCTATCGCGCGGCTTTTCTTTCGGCTATCTTTTTGCCTACCATTCAGACCATCTCCGCGCTTTCGCTGGCGGTGGTTATGTGGCGGGGTGGTATGATGATTAACGACCCCATACTGGGAAATCTTAGCGTGGGTGGTTTGCAGGCCTTCATCTCGTATATCATGATGATTCTCTGGCCTGTCCAGGACCTGGCGCGCGTTTATGCCGAGATGCAAAACGCGGTGGCATCGTCTGAGCGCGTTTTCGGCTTGCTCGACAAACAGCCCGCAATTCAGGATAAAGAAAGTACCACACCGGTGGAGTCTTTGGTCGGTGACGTGGTCTTTGATAACGTTAGCTTCCATTATGAGGATGATGAGCCGGTTATTCGCAATCTGAGCTTCAGCATTCCCGCCGGGCAGAATGTTGCCTTGGTTGGACCGACCGGTGGCGGAAAGACAACGATTGTGAACCTTTTGTGCAGGTTTTATGAGCCAAGCGCTGGCACGATTTCCATCGCGGGGCAAAACTATCTTGATTACGCCCAGCGCGACATTCAATCGCGTGTTGGCGTGGTGTTGCAAACGCCACACCTCTTTTCCGGCACGGTGCGCGAAAACCTGCGCTATGGGCGTCTTTCAGCCACGGATGAAGAAATTGAAGCGGTCGCCAAATTAGCCGGCGCGCATGATTTTATTGAAAAATTCGAGCATGGCTACGAGCAAAACGTCGGCGAGGGTGGCAACTTGCTTTCGGTAGGTCAAAAGCAGCTCATTAGCATCGCACGCGCCTTGCTGGCCGACCCGGACTTTTTTGTGATGGACGAAGCCACCAGCTCGGTGGACACGATCACCGAATCGCTCATTCAGCGGGGCATGCATCAGTTGATGGAAGGGCGCACGAGTTTTATTATCGCGCACAGGCTTTCAACGATCCGCAGCGCGGATCAGATTTTCGTTATTGATCGCGGGCAGATTGCCGAACGGGGTACGCACGAAGAACTGATGAAGCTCAAAGGGCAGTACTACAATTTGTATACCCAGCAGTTCCGTCATGACCTGGAAAGCAAGTACGACGTTTTTGGCGAGCAGGCATCATCTGCGACGGCTGCGGCATAGTTGTGCTGTATTATATATGTAGATGAAGCTTAGTTCTAACGTGGTCTCCTGACCACGTTTTTATTCCATCAAACTTGTGTTCTGTGAAGAAATTATTTGCTTCGGCGAGGACGGGGTAAGGGTGCGCGTGGTGAGGGAATTGCCAAGCCCGCTTTCGTGCCTAATTGGACGCCACGCTTCAGTTGGATTGGCTTCTGATTGGGTTTAATACTGGCGTGTGGCTTTAGTGCCATGCATTTTAGCCATGGCGAGATGCTGGGACGAGTATCATGTTTATTTCCATAAGCTGAAAAGATAATCGAATGGGCATAAAATTGGCAAGTCAGTAAAAATTGGAGGCCGTTGAAAAAATGGTATATTTTGCAGGAACCCAGTCAATCTCGCGGTTGTGAAGAGGATCAGGGCTTAATTTTGTATTTATTAGCCTCGTTTTATCGAGTTTTTTAGCTCTTCTTTCACCTCTTTTCCTCCACCATCGACAATCCTCCCTTGTTTCACCTAACATGCCCAATAACCCGGACAGTTGAAACCAACTCCACTTATTAGCTTCACCATCCGTTTCAAGTTCAGTACGATTGCTGTTAGATATGCCTGAACTCCATACTTCTCCAATCCTATATACCGACAGCGCCCTAATCCATGCTGCAGTTTGGCTTCCCCAAATTTGCGCTCGATCTTATAACGCTCCCGTCTCCCCTGCTGGTATTCCTCCGTCCTGACCAATTCTTCCCATACCTGTTTGTTGCTGTCTTTCTTCTTCAGACGATTATCCTTCAACAAGATCGCGGAATGCAAGCCTTTATACTCCAGATAAAAGTGATTGTTCCCATCGTCATAGCCCCGATCAGCAGCATAGGTCTCCACCGGCAATCCCTGCTTCATGTCCACATCCACCAGGCTGGTGAAGTGTTTCCCGTCCCATTCGTTCCCGCCGCTGACTTCTAATCCTGTGATCAAGTTGCTCTGTGCGTTCATGCTCACATGCGTTTTATACCCATAGAAATAATTCGGTCTTGTTTCTTCTTTGCCCTCCGGTGTCTGCACTTTATAACTGTGTTTGACTCCCCATCTGGCATCCGGATCCTCCGGGTCGTCCGGGTCATCTTTCTTCGTATTGACATTGGCTATACTGTGGACGCTGTCGAT
>Ga0123334_1002138_pt1 | contig 23176 bp, 21 predicted proteins | sample BiotimSIPDNA_FD_89706 | JGI IMG/M metagenome (GOLD analysis project Ga0123334, IMG submission 89706) | Anaerobic biogas reactor microbial communites from Washington, USA - Biogas_R1 time_0 SIP DNA | ecosystem: Engineered > Bioreactor > Anaerobic > Unclassified | place: Washington, USA... | reverse complement strand
TTCCGTTTTCACTCTCCATACTGCCGGTGGTGATCTGCGGTCTGGCAACTTCTTTCAGAACATCTACCGCGTGCTTTTGCGGAAACCTTGGTCTGCCCATCTGAATCCAGGTCCTCCACGGGTTGCCGCAGTCCTCATTGATTGTACTCTTCTTCACAAATACCCGGGCACAATCAACCGGCAGCTCGATTTCGATCTCCCTTTCAAAACCTGTCCCTTTTTCCATGACTTCATTCCACGCAAGAACAGCGATGGAACCATCCTCTTTCCCGGTGATAAGGGTATGCTCATCCCTGTACCATATGTCTCCGCTCATGCTTCTGAAAAACCTGAAAGCATGAAATGTCGGTTTCGGAATCCCATTTAAGGCTATGAGCCCGAACCCGCCGTGGAACTGGGAGCGCGGGACATCGGCCTCCTCAAAAACATCGCTGAATGTCCAGTAGGAGAATGAATCCACATAATCCCCGCCTTCGCTCAGAATCCTGCACAGATAAGCCGCGTTCAATACTGTGTCGTGCACGGGATTCAGCGGATGCCAGGAGGTATTGTACTCTGTGATATGAAATGGAAGCCCCGGCAGCGGGGACCGGTCGATCAATTCCCTCACAGCCCTGAACTCATCCAGCATATAAGTATTGTCGTGCAGTTCCTGATAATGAAAGTGCGGCGTTACCTCCGGGGCCTTCGATGTATAAGCATGCCTTGTAACAAAGTCCAGCGGTACATTCTCATCGCGGCAGAACTTTAAGAACTCGACAATCCAGGTGTCCGCGCCTCCGCATATGGCAGGCCCCCCGACCTTCAGGCCCTGATGGACTTCCTTTACGGCATTGGCGGTCACCTCGTACAGCTTAAAATATTCCGCCATGTCGGCATTCTGCCAGAAGCCGGGAAGATTGGGCTCATTCCATACCTCAAACGGCCATTGCAGAACCTCCTGAGCGCCATAACGGTCGATAAAATGCGCAACGACCGCTTTGATCAGGGCGGCCCATTTATCATAGTCAATCGGCGGAGTCGTATTTCCCTGCCAATAAAATACTTTGTTTTCCCCGGATGACAGCCTGGAAGGCATAAACCCGAGTTCAACAAACGGACGTATGTTCAGCTCAAGGAATGAATCAAATATTCTGTCTATATACGTAAAGTTATAAAAAGGCCTGATTTCACCATCTATAACATCTTCGCGATAGATGCCGATATCATCATGAAACAAACCGTGGCCTCTTATATACCGAAAGCCGATTTCCTTCTGTATGACCGCCAGGTGATCCAGGTACTCCTTCTGCAGCGCCAGCCCAAGCCTGCCGGTACCTACGCAAAATCTCCAGTTTTCAGGGAAACGCCTTCCTTTGAATTCTTTTGAGACTTTAATTTTGTTCAAAATCAATCAATTCCTCCTGTTATTATTTCAGCCGCAAGTATGTATGCCGCTGCACTTTACTGCAAAGCGTACCACCGGTTAACCTCGCGCGTGATTTTCTCCCCGCCTTGGCCTGGTCCACCGGTCTTGGTCGACAGGTTCATGCTCTTGTCTTATCACTCAATCGTGACACGCACAACCGAATGGGGCTCGATCACCAGATCGATCCGGACTCCGCCGCCATCCGCAACAGCGTTGACCGGTTCCCTGGCCAGCTCGGATTTCCTGGTCAATTCCTCGATCTGCGCGTCATTCAGGTAAGTAGGACTTCCCATATCGATCCATGCTTTCTTCGGGTTCGCGTGAGTCTCGTCGATGCGCTCTATATAAGCGGATTTGACCTGCCCGATCCCGGCTATCTGCACACTGATCTTTTCCTGCTTGATCGGCGCGTGCAGGACGTTGAAATTGGAAAGCAATACCGTAACGCGATTGCAGTTTTTGGCTGCGGCATAATCGACTGTGGGGCTTGACTGCTGCACACTGGCTTCCAGGCGCTCGCCTGTAAGGCCCTCCAGCAGCTGGAACGCCCTGTACGACGGCTTCGGAATGCCGTGTATGCTCAGCAGTCCGAATCCGCCGTGGAACGGCACGGAGCTGAGGCCGCACTCTTCAAAAATATCGGTGAACGTCCAGAAGGAATAGATGTCGATCAACCCAAGGTTGTTCATGATGTTTTTCGCTATGAAGCTTGCGCAATACGATGTGTCGTGGTACCGGTCACGCGGGCTGGGCGAGCTGTTCCACTCCGTATAGTAAAGCGGAAGATCACCGGATTCCTCCAGCGCCTTGACCAGGGTGGTGTGGCATACCTCGCGGTCGGAGCGGGCCATCTGCTCTTCCATCCCAAGCCCCAGGCCGAACCCCGAATCGGTCGGATAATGGTGTGTCGAAATAAAGTCCAGCGGAACATTGTTCGATTTGCAGAACTCGATGGTTTCCGGTATCCATGCATTGATGGCCGTGGAGGGCCCGCCGACCTTCAACCGGCCGTCAACCCGCTTGATGGCAATCGCAGCGCTTCTGTAGAGCTCCAGATATTCTTCCATCGTACCGGCCCAGAAGAAGTCGAATAGATTCGGCTCATTCCAGACTTCAAAGAACCATTGCTCAACTTCATCGATCCCATAGCGCTCGACCAGGTGCGCAGCCAGTTCCCCGCACAGCCTGCCCCACTCCTCGTAGGAATTCGGCGGTGTGATGTTGCCCCTATAGTGGAACACGGTCTTTGTTCCGGAAGCCAGGGCCTCGGGCATGAAGCTCAGCTCAATGAACGGTTTTATGCCGATACCGAGCAGAAAATCAAAAATGGAGTCGATGTTGAAGAACGAGTACTCAAGCGCGCCGCTGTCATTGCGCAGGCATACGCTCATGTCGTCATCAAACAAACCGTGGAAGCGCACATATTCAAAGCCGAACTCATCCCGGCAAATTTTCAGCTGCCTGCGCCAGTCCTCCCTGAGCGCTGTTGCGGCATGGCAGCTTCCCACGCACTTCGTCCAGTACTTATTGATCTTTCCGCATGTCTTTTGAGTTACATTGATGATCATATTCAAATCTCCCTTATTGTAATGTATTACGATCCTTTACAAGGAAATTTAACCGAATCAAGATATTCCTGAGGGGAAAGCCCCGTTATCTTTCGAAAAAGCCTGGTAAAAGATGCGGGTGTATCATATCCGATAGATTTGGCAACCTCGTATATCTTAGCGGCTGAAAATGCTGTTACCGGGTTTCAATATCCATATGTTCATGCAATACTACCTTTGGCTGTGGCGCGTCTTCAATAAATTATTACTGCGATATCCATAATAGGCATCTGAAACAACGTCTTTCAATAGCAGCTTGCTTATTGATAAACCCATGATACACCAATATTAGCAAAGCGCCAACCTTTAAGTCAATAATATGACAATACCGCGGCTAAACGGGTATAACAACAGGCCGCCTCTCTGTCTCAGTAAAGGCCGCATATCCATATTGGTCGTCAGGATTACCGCAGCTTTAGTTATAGACGATTTCGATGCCTGCTCCGCGCAAAGGTTCGGCGGAGTCCCGCATATCTTCACTGACTTCCAGAATGGAAAGATGCGCTAGATTTCTTAGTGCAGACAAGTCGGTAATACCTGTATCTGACAGGCACATTTGTTTTGAAGCTTTGCAATACCATGCCGGATATCTGCATCGCCGGTCAGGAGCCAGCACAACAGCGCACCCATGGAGAATATATCCGTGCGGCTGTCGGTCTGCGAAAAACCGTACTGCTCGGGGGCTGCAAAATACTTCGTGCCAAAAAAGACGTCTCTCCCATCTGGTTGTCCGCAAGGCATTCCAACGGCTCATATCGCTCGATAAACTCCTCAGGATAAACATTCCGGGATTGAAAGCTTTCCAGAAAATCTTCCATCGGCGATTTACTCATGCCGTTCGTCACCTCCGAGCAGCGTCAAGCCCAGATCATTGAGCATGCTCTGCGTTTCCATCATGCCGATGGAATGAATCAGGCAGTTCTACTCCCTTATTGCGCCCCACACTCAGAAATCCATAGTTCAGAAGCTTACTATGGATTGTGTCATCACTCCTCCCCGACTGCCTCAACGCATATTCAGCTTACTCTTCATACTTCCTTTCCGTCAGCACCGACGACATACCGGCATGCATCTTCGTTGGTTCATATTCCTGTATGTTATTTGTAAAGCGGGCCATAGTTTTTACATGCGCTATAATCCGCTGACTGGATATCGTCCGTACCAAACGCCGCCCAGGAATGAGGACGGAAGATATTTTTTTTCTGAACATTGTGCATACACACCGGGATGCGGAGCATGGAAGCAAGGGTTATGAGATCCGCACCGACGTGCCCGTACACAGTTACGCCGTGGTTTGCTCCCCAATTCGCCATAACGCTGTACACATCACGGAATGCACCGGTGCCTGTCAGATTGGGTACGAACCACGTAGTGGGCCATGTCGGATCCGTACGTTTGTCCAATACATTATGTACCTCATTGGGAAGAGTGGCCGTATATCCCTCCGCAAGCTGCAACACAGGTCCTATTCCATCAACGATATTTACGCGGAGCAGCGTAACGGGCATTTCCGCTATGTTCTTAAAGTGGCTTGAGAAACCGCCGCCCCGGAAATATTCATAATCGGCGCGGCACCAGTCGGTCGCGGCGAGGCAGGCGTTCACATCAGCCTCCGTCATCTCCCAGAATGGCTTCATACAGCCCTCACCATCGTCATTCTTAGATGCGCCTGATCCATCAAGCGCTGTTGCTCCGGAATTGATCAGGTGTATAAAACCATGTCCGGCAGTACCTGTCGGGCGGAACCCCGTTACCCGCTCGCAGGCATCAGGACTCCAGTAGGTGCGTACATCGTGAAAACACGGTGCCGTGTGGCTGACAAGCGTACCCAGCAACATGGAAATACCGTTTAACGTATCATTTTCGGTCGCAAATGCAGAAGGCGCTTTCGTACCGTTCCAATCAAAGCTTGATGCCATGATTGCTTCTGTAAAGTCGCCGTTTGGAAGCCAATCGTTCCAGTGCCGTTGGCCCTGGAAACCGCCTGCTGCCGCGTTCTTGCCTAGAGCCTCCTCGCCCCAGCCAATCTCCGCAAGACGCGGATTGCCATACAGTATGTCGCGCATGACCATAGTCATCTTCACAACGAATTCCCAGTCCTTATCGGCAGGCACCACCTTGGATTTTGTTATGATATCCGGTAATTTTTTACCTGCGTTCTTATCGAACCCTTCTTTGCAATTGGCTTTGACCCATTCAAGCGCCCGTTCAAATTCCTCAGAATCGTAAATGCCCACCGTGATCCTGCGCAGGACTTCTGTCATATCCACGAACTCTGCCCGCATGCCAAAGTATTTTTGAAATACCGAAATATCGCAATAGCTGCCCATAATGCCCATGGATATCCCCCCGATGTTGACATAGGACTTGTTTCTCATCCAGCCGACCGCGACCGCACACTTTGCAAATCTGAGAATCTTATCGGCGACATCGTCGGGAATGGAACTGTCGTTTGAATCCTGCACATCTTCTCCGTATATCGAAAATGCAGGCAATCCGCGCTGCGCATGCGCAGCCATGACCGCCGCAAGATAGACCGCTCCGGGACGCTCCGTGCCATTGAAACCCCATACGGCCTTGATGGTTTTCGGGTCCATATCAAATGTTTCGGTCCCGTAGCACCAGCAGCGAGTCACTGTCAGCGTAGCCACGACATTTTGTCCGGAGAACAGATCGGCGCACATGGCGGCTTCAGCACCTCCGCCAATGGTGCTGTTTGCAACAACGCACTGTACAGGTGTACCGTCGGGATACCGCAGGTTATTTGAAATGAGCCTGGCCGCATTTTGCGCCATCAGCATAGTTTGTTCTTCCAGCGATTCTCGAATACCGCCCCACCGCCCGTCGATTGCAGGTCTGATTCCGATTTTTGGATAAAGCATAGCACTTCTCCTTTAGTAAATTATTAGGATCATTTATTCCAGCAATAATATAGCCTCACAAACGCATTATGCCACAGCACTCCTTCACAATTTCAACTCTTAATATTGTAAAGGAGTGCGTATTTACTGGTTCGTATAATATTGGTTTTAACCTCTGTCGCGAACAACTTTATCGCGTGTTATATCTTTCAGTGTGCGGCTGTCTGTCTGACGCATGATGTTCTGAAGCTCCCACAGTATTTTACGTGTATAGAGCTCAGCGCCATGCGCTCCATCGCCGTAAACCGAAACAACATAAGGACGGCCGATCAGTGCTGCATCCGCCCCAAGTGCTATCAGTTTGAATACATCCTCTCCGCTCCTGACCGCACCATCAACGAATATCTTCATTTCATGCCCGACCGCTTTACGAATATCCTCCACGACGTCCGCAGGATTTACGGAGTGTTCGATAACATTGCCGCCGTGGTTGGAAATCAGGATTCCATATGCGCCCGCCTCGGCAGCCTTGATTGCGCTTTTCACGGACAGCAGGCCCTTAAGAACAACAGGCACGCCTGCGTATTTTATAATTTCTTTGATTTCTTCCATCGTACGGTAACAGACTGTTATATCATTTGCCGATTGATAGCCTAGGCCTGGCGAATCCAAGTCCGTCGCAATACCGATCGCGCCGACTTCTTTGGCCAGTCTGATCTTGCGTTCAACCTCTTCAAGCACTTCCCACGGCTTGATTGTGGGAATCGCCTCTCCGTTAACATTTCCGATGGTGGCGATCTGTCCTTCATAATAACCGGGATAGATCATGTCACCCAACCATGCCATGCCGCCGGCATCGTGACAGCCTTTGATTAACGCCTCGGCATACTTCTCGTTATTATTGAAATACGGACTGTCATATGTGTAAGAAGTCAACACTGCAGCGATTGGCGCGGCAAAAACAGGAAGCTTAAACATTCTTCCGAATAGCTCAATGGATGTATCCGGCACATAGTCCTCGTGGATGACATCCGGTACGATACGGATGCGGGCGAGTGCTTCATAGCTGTTTTGAAACGCTGCGTTGCAGCCCTTACCGCCAAACTCAAGCGTTGTAGTACCCTTGCCGGGGCAATTTCTGCCGTTGCAGACCCTGCATACGTTGCAGGAACCTTTCAATATTTTTCGCGCATTGTCCAGAACCTTTGCATATTCCAGAGTTAATGCCTTAAAGTTCTCTTGTTTTTCTGATAACACAATATCTCTCCTTAATCTATAATAATAACGTACTCGAACTTTCACCAGAAATAGACGATTAATATATATAATATATTACATTTCATATGCTATATTGTCAATCATTATACCTCTTTACAATGACATTTCTTAAATATAGCTTGTCACAAATATAGAACGTAGTATATTATATAAAATGAAATTACAGATTCCAAACAGCGATATGTAAAGGAGAAATGATGTATGATTTCTCATAATGACATGCAAAAGCCGGTCGGATTGAACGAATGGGCATATAATTCCATACGCTCTCAAATCATCACCGACCATATCCCTCCCGGTACACAACTGAATATCGAGGACTTGTCCAAGCAATTGAAGATCAGCCGCACACCCATCAGGGAAGCTCTGCTCAGGCTGGCGCAGGACGGACTTGTTTGCACTGAATCACGCGTTGGTTTTTTTGTCTCAGGCATGACCAAAAAGGAGTTTCTCGAAGTCTGTGAACTGCGCACCATCATCGAATCTTACGCAGCCGAACGCGCGGCTATCAGTATGTCGCCGCAGCAACGCACGGAACTGGAAGCGATCTTTCAGCAGTTTACGGCTTCCGAAGGCAGTAATGCGGATGCATTCGTAGAGATCGACGACCACTTCCATGGTATCATTGTTGATTGTCTTGATAATGACAAGGTGCGTGCCACTATGAACAGCATTGCCAGCCTTATCTATCGTTTCCGCACCTATATCAACGAAAACGACAGGTGTCAGGCAATCGCGGCGCATGCGGAGATCGTGTCAGCCATCAATGAAAACAATCCCGAGAAAGCCCGGCAGGCAATGATACGCCACCAAAAGCATAATGAAGTATTCCTGATCAACAGGATCCCGTTCGACGAAGCATAACATTACCCATACTCTTTACAAAGATAAAAACCGTCTTGCTTGAACCGGGGACTTGTCTTCGCTGATACAATATATCATATATTACATTTCTGAAAATTCGATAGGATTGACATGGTTCTTTGTATATTGTATCATCTAAATGTGATATCTGATATGTGATATATAATATATAGTTATTGAGTTCAAGGAGGTCATATCCATGGCAAAATCATATCGTTCGGAATTGGTCGGCTGTTTTGGAAACCCGATTGATGAAAATCCCACCGGTGTTGTAGAGGAAGCGGCTTTCAGGGCAAAGGGTCTGGACTATCGTTATCTGACTGTGTTGGTGAAGGAAAAAGACCTTGCGCAAGCCATGGCCGGCGTACGCGCATTCAATATGAGGGGTGTTAATCTTACTATACCGCATAAGGTAAAGGTTATACAGTATTTGGACGAGCTTTCCGAAGCGGCTGAGATCATCGGAGCAGTCAATATGGTCGTAAACAACGAAGGCAGGCTTTGGGGTGAAAATACCGACGGCAAAGGTTATCTAACATCATTGCGCAATGAAAATATTGATGTTGCGGGCAAGCACGTGACGATATTAGGCGCCGGGGGAGCTGCACGCGCAATCAGCGTGGAATGTGCGTTGGCTGGAGCAAGGAAAATAACCATAGCGAATATTGACCGCGCCCAGGGCGAGGAACTTGTCGATCTGATCAACAAGCGTACTGCTGCGAAAGCCGAATTTGTTTTCTGGGAAGAGGCTTTCGAGGTGCCGGCCGATACAGATATTTTTACGAACGCAACATCGGTCGGTCTGTTTCCCGACATTGACCAAAAGCCGAATGTTAAATACAATACGATCACATCCGACATGGTCGTAACGGATGTGATATTCAATGATCCGAATTCCCTGTTTCTCCAGGAAGCGGCGCGCCGCGGTGCGAAAACCATCAATGGACTCGGTATGCTTGCCAATCAGGCTGCTATGAACTTTAAGCTCTGGACAGGAGTGGAAGCACCGGTCGGTCTGATGATCGAGACCCTCCGCAAGGAATTTAATCTATAGACAGAGATCTGCATATCCATAGAGTTCCCTTTGTCTCAGACATCAATATTATAAAAAAGGTCTTGCTGCCGTTTCCGGTACAAGGCCTTTTCTAACTCATGATATTACTGCCGGATTATAGTTTCGAAAAAACTTCTCTATTGATATATGCAAGGCATTCAGGAGCGACTTCTTCATAATCCTGCAGATAAATGTCCAGCGATACAGGTCCATCATAGCAGCTCTGCTTTAACTTGCGATATACAGAGAGAAGATCAATATCCCCATCCCAGGGCAATTTATGACAATGCTCGCCCATAACCATATTCTCAATATGTGAATATACGATGAAATCCTTGGATTGATCTATGGCCTTTTCAAGATCCACTTCGCTAAGGTATAAATGTCCGACATCGAAATTCAGTTTGAATGCCGGGCTGTTGACCTTGTCAGCCACATCGAAGAATACCTTCAGGTTGTGGAACAATTGGTTTGGTTCGACCTCTATTGCAATCTTAACGCCGTTGTCTTCTGCTACGTTACAAAGATCCTTGGTCTTTTTCACAAGCATATCATAGATTTCGGGATGATTTTCCCGCTCTTGAAACTGTATGAACGTGGACATGATCACAATATCCGTATGATATTTATGAGCGCACTTCAGCAGCTGTTTTTGAGCTTCAAATGTAAGAGCATCCGTAACATAATTCTGATGGCATGCGAGGGCAGTGATCGGGAATGAAAGTTCCAAACTGACCTCATTGACTTTGTCGATCACATAATCGTCCATATAGTCCAGCGACAGCACCGGGAACAATCCGCGGACAATGCTGAGCTCCATTCCGCCGTAACCTATCTCCTTGAACATTTTCATGGTGCTTATAAGCGAACGATTCTGAATGACCTGGTTCCTTGCAGCAAGATACATGTGCCGCGCCTCCTTATAAAATAGATCAGCCTTTCACAGCGCCTGCGGTAAGTCCGCGTATGAAATACCGCTGCAGATAGATAAAAATCAGCATTAACGGTACTATAATGATAAGTATTGCCGCTGCGAACGGCCCCCACTGTATGCCATATTCACCGCGGAAGTACAGGAGCCCGACAGGAAGCGTCTGTATTTTGGTTGAGGATGACGATGCGACGCTTGCCCATATATATTCGCCCCATATATTAATGAAATTGAACACCATTACAGTAGCTACCGCCGGTCGCGCCAGCGGAAGAATAATGCTAAAAAACGTCCTGATTTCGTTGCATCCGTCCACGCGGGCCGCATCCAAAAGCTGAGCCGGTATTGAATCGAAAAAGTTCTTGAATATATAGATGCTGAATGGTATCTGCCAAGCCATATACGGCAATATCAGCATCAGAAGCGTCTTGTTAAGGTGCATATTGATTAGCTGAATGTATAGCGGAATGAACACAGCAACGCTTGGAACGAAATTAAGTCCCAGCAATATTGCAATGATGCTTTTCGCCTTTGGAATATGAAGTTTTGAAAGAGCATATCCCGCCAATGCCGAAAGCAAAGCTGATGCCAGAACCGCCGATAACGATACGATAACGCTGTTCAATGCAAACTTGCCGATTTCTCCATTCACCCAGGCATATGAATAATTGGACCAGCGCCAGATCTCAGGAAACCCCCAAATGTTTGAGTAAAACTCTTGATTGTTCTTAAAGGAAACAAGTACAATAAAGACCAGAGGATAAAGCACCGTGACGGCGCACAATATCGTTATTACTCTGGATGCTGCAACCAATGGTTTTGTCTTTGCGTATAAATTCTCAGTATCCTTTATGCTTGAACCTATTTTCCTAATACTCATAATTCTCTCCTCTGAAAACCAGACGCAGTGCCACAATAAAAATCAATACCACGGCAATGAATACAACGCACATCGCGCTTGCATATCCGAATTTTGAATAGGTATACGCATTCTCGATGATCCACATCGGGAGTACCACGGTCTGCCTTGCCGGGCCGCCGCCCGTTAATGAAACAACCGAATCATAAATGCGAAGGCCGCCAAGCATCGTGAACATCACAGAAAGCTCAATCTGAGGTTTGATGAGGGGAACCAAAATCCGGGAAAAAACTTTACCGTCGCTTGCACCGTCAAGCCTGGCCGATTCGATCAACTCATTTGGTATGGATTGAAGCCCGGCATAACACAGCACCAGCGTCAGCCCGAATTGGCGCCATACCGTTGCAATTACAACGACCTGTTTTACGGTCATGGCATTGGTAAGCCAGGCTGTGGTAAGCTCGGAAAGCCCTATCGCCTTGAGTATATTGTTGACCATGCCCACATCTTCGGTAAATATGAAAAGGAAGAGCAGCCCTGTTATCGTCGGGGCGATCATGCTCGGCGCAAACATCACGGTGCGAAAAACCTGGCCCTCCATCCTGCGCATATACATGTTAAGCCATGCCAGCAACAGGCCGAGGAGAACACTGAATATCGATGAAAAAACAGCAAAATAAATCGTATTTTTAAGTGCGAGTAAAAATGTTTTATCTTTGAATATTGATTGATAATTTACAAGCCCGATATTCTGAGGATCACCGAAGCCACTCCAGTTAGTAATTGACAAAGCAACTGTGCGGTAAAGAGGGTAACCCATAAAGAGCAAATAGGCAGCAAGCGCCGGTATAAGGAAGCAAAACCCTATGATCATATATCTGCGCTCTATGGATTTCTTCTTACCTGGTTTCATGCATGCAACAGTACTCCTCATTTTAAGTCCTTTCAAAAAGATGTTTGATGCGTCTCAGATTCTGCATTGGAATGTTATTGACTGCGGTACCAGCGAAGAATCACCGGTACCGCAGTGCAGTCATAAGATACTACTGCTTAGATGCAAGCCTTATTCTTTCCATTTCATTCAGGGTCTCATCTATGGTCATTGTACCGCCGCAAGGAGCTGCGAAGATCTGCTGTTTAATAAATGTCTGCATCTCCGAACTGGTCCTGGTGGGGTTAAGGCCGGCTATCAGGCTGTCAGTGTTTAATGTTTCCATCATCTGCTGGAGTATGGGGGAAATGTTGCTGTAATTGTAACTCGTTACAGCCGGCAGATTATTGGAGTCGACCACTGCCTGCTGACCTTCCTGGCTCAGTACGACCTTGAAGAACTCAACCGCCGTATTGATCTGAGCTTCGGTAGCATTAGCGGGGATGAAATAAACGCTGGGCTCAATGTTTTCATAGGAAGTCATTCCGGCTTCCGATGTCGGCTTCAGGAAAGTACCAATTTCGAAATCGCAGGAAGATTCATGCGTTGCGAACGCTCCGCTGAAGTTGAATATAAACATGCAGCGGCCTTGCGCGAATGCCGCATTGGCGTCGTCGGCTGTCGTATTGATGCCGCCCTCGCCGGGATACCAGTAACCTGCGTCATACCACTCCTTGACCTGCTCGATTACTCCGCGAAGGACTTCGCCCGCGGGGCTGCCGGGAGCTACAGACACATCGCCGCTTGCTATGCCATAAGCGGTGCCGGGGCCAACCTTGGCCTCAAGCTCGGCATAGCTGATACCATACAGGCAGTCCTGCATGCTGGCTGAGTTGGTGGTAAAACCGAAAATGTCGTCTTCTTTAAGTGTTTCAAAAATCGCTGTCATATCTGCCCATGTTTTCGGAATGCTGAAACCGTACTGATCAAGCATATCTTTGTTATAGAACACGGTGTGATAGACTGTCGAGAACGGGATTCCGAACACTTCGCCATTGTCTCCAAGACACGGCTCAAGCATTGCGTTGCTGACATTATCGAAGTAGCCTTGTTCAAAATAAGGTGTAAGGTCAAGGCACATTCCGATGTCAGAGAAGGCGTTCAGTCGGGTGCCCCAATAAAAACCGACTGTCGGCGGGTCGCCGGCGGAAATGGCGGTCTTAAGTACCTGCTCACGGGTATTTGTGTCGGTTGTTATCCATTCGACTTCAACATCCGGAAAAAGCGCATTCATCAATGCTTCCTGGGCCTTCTGATAACCGGCGACGTCTCCGACCTGACCGGATACCGTAAGCTTTGCCATCTCTTTGGGCGTTTCTTCTGTCTCTTCCGGTGCAGTCTGCTCAGGCTCAACTACCTGTTCCGGCTCAGTAGTCGGAGTCTGCTCAGGCACTTTGGCATTACATGCAACCAGCATCATCAACATAGCCACTACTAGAAGGACACTTAGTATTTTCTTCCTCATGTGATTAATCTCCTTTGTTTTAGTGTTTATTAAAAGCCTTATGGCTCTTAACCCTGTATACCAGCTGAGATCGGTTCTTCATTGTTAATTGTTGGATGTGTTACAAGTTAAGCTATAATTTCTCACAAAAACGGATGAATGCTCACTGATTAACTTCATCCGGTTTTTTCGCCAGCCAATCCAACATGCGCCCCAACAGCATATCATAATGTGCCTCCATGATCTCAACAGCTTTCTTTACATCATGTGCCCGAATAGAATCATAACAATCTTCATGTTGGCCAATACTCATTTTGCTTCCATGAAAAGCAACGAGATCCCGCAAATAAACATGAAGCAGTTTTTCAACGATTTCCATTGATTTTATGAATAAGTGGTTCCCGGTAAGCTTTGCCAGGTAAAAGTGATATCCCATATCGTAACTGAAATAAGAATCGTAGTCATTTGCTGTTTTCATCTTGTTCATATAGTCGGCTAAAATTTTAATATCATCTTCCGATGCTTTTCGGCATGCAATTCGTACGCATTCCACTTGTATCGACTTCATGAACTCAAGTATGCTGATACTGTCCACTTCATTTAAAAATACTGCGGGTATCAGCAGGTTCAAATAAAAACCGGTGTCAATCTTCTCGACGTATGTTCCCTTGCCTTGGCGTGAGCGGAGTATTCCAAGCGCACTTAAACGATGCACAGACTGTCGAATCGTATTACGGCTGACAGAAAAAGCCTCGCAGAGATCATATTCGGAGGGTATCATCTCACCCGGCTTCCAGTTGCCCTCAATAATCATGTCAAGCATCTTATGATAAACTATGTCAGCTATATTTTGCCTTTCAATAGACTCAATCATATTAGCCCTTACTGATTCAATTTGTAGGTTGTTCTACAACCTATCATATGAAAACTCTAACATACTAAATTCATGTTGTCAATTGCATTTTGTCTTTTCATTAACATATATCATTTTATTCTGCTTCTGATGTTATGAAGTTACACATAGAAAAAAGATAGCCGAATCCAACGAATGATCATCAGCAAAAAAGAGCTGACTGATATTCAAAATCAGTTAGCCCTTCTACTTATATGGATCATACGATCAATGCTGTGAAAACGTTGCCGCGGGGCTGCTCGAGGAACCGGCTAGCCGCTTGTTTCCCGGCTCTTATCCGCTGCTTAATTTATTCCCACTCGCAAATTCAAAGCATATTCTAAACAATTCTGTTTAGATTTCGTGATAGGTTTTTACTCAATTTGATACCAGTTCTACGCACTCTACGGCGTTCACTGATCTTCTGTTATCAAAATGCTATCAAGGTTGTGTTATCATCCTTAACTTGATTGCTTATTAATTATACCATATTTTATATGATTCTCAATAATCGATTTGCAATTATGCATCGACCTTTCGTACTTTTAACCAAGATTTTCCTCTACTTATCTGATATTTTTTTTAGGGTTATCATTGATATTGCTAACCAATCAGTTTGCTGGCTAAATAGAGCGCACAAACTTCTATAAAGTCACTCCCCACTCAGAACCATAAATTCGATTAAGAAGTCGACTATAGTTTTTACCTTCTCAGCGCATCCATCGGAGTCATTCTCGCTGCCCTGTCGGCGGGGAGTAGCCCCGATACCATACCTACTGCGATCGCAACAGCAATCGCCGCAAGGTCAAGCCAGAACGGCATCATGAGTTTGACGCCGGAGGCAAACTCCATGCCCAAAAACACGGTGCACTTAGTAGCAGTACTGATCAGATATGAAATAATATGGCTCAGCAGTATTCCGGCTGCGCCTCCCGTAAAACCGATGATAGCGGACTCGGCAACAAACAGCATTCTGATTTTTCCGATTTGCATACCGACGACCTTCATGACCCCGATATCGCTCCTGCGTTCGAGGATGCCCGCAATCATGGTATTGGCGATGCCGATGGCGGAAACGATCAGCGTGATAAACCCTATCGCGCCGAGCTGCGACTGCTGCTGCCTTTGCTGCGCTTTGAGCTGATCAATTCTTTTAATGCCGCTTACCGTATCAAAACCGTAATCCTGAATCGTTTCAATGACCGCTCCTACCTGTTCCACACTATCCGCGAAAACAAATACTTTGGTATAATCATTCTTTAAGATACCTATCTGATCCGCAAGCGCATAATTCCGCCGGACTATCGTATCGAGCAGTTCCTCGCTCATATAGATATCCTCGCTTTGTTTGTCACCGCCGTCAATAATGCCGGACACGCGCGCGCGGTAATGCTTAGGACCGGTGATTGAAGTATCCTCCTTGACCCATTCGCCGCCTGGGTAAAAATCAACATTTAAACCCAACCAGTCTAGGTCCGGGCCCTTATAGTTGTCGGGGACGGCCTCGGTCCCCTTCCGTATGAAATACTTCGCAGCGCCCTTGCCCATGATGATCTCCGGCATCGCGCTGTCCGGGTTCGGGAAATATCCTTTCTTCAGCTTCACAATATATGAGAGCTTGTCAATCGGCACTGCGGCAATGGTCAGTTCCGCAGCGTAACGCCCCGTCTCGGCATAGACATCGATATACCTAACCGGCAGGATTCCTGTTACATGCTCTATCTGCTCCAACGCTTCTATAGCGCTTGCGTTGAGCTCCCTGGAGTTCACAAGCTGCCTGGGATTTACTTCAATGACCGTCAGTGATTCATCGCCCATCATCGTATCGATTCCGTTCGCATTCGTCAGCCCTATCGAGAACATTAAAACAATACAGGCCGTTCCGATCACAACGCCGATCACAGTCAGCAGCGTTCGCTGCCATCTCCTCACAACATAGAGCGTTGCAAGCCGGATTATCTCAGATGGTCTCATCGCCGTATTCCTTCTTTAGCTTTGAAACCTTACGCCGGTAAGAGATCACGGTGTACACGATAATGATGACGCCGATTGAAAGCAGCACCGATACCCACCACTGCGAAGCTTTCTCCGGTTCCTCCTCGGGTTCCTCGTCCTTGTCGCTTAAGTCGAATACCGGCTTTTCAATCTGCGTTGATACATCGATTACCTGGCTGAACTGCTCTCCATACTCATCCTCATAAGTTACGGTCAGCGTTCCATTGGACATTCCATATTTCTGCGTGTTTTCATCGCCGGATGAACTGGCGTCCGGTCCCATATCGAGCGTACCGAAGAATGCGAATATCTCCGCCGTAGACCCGGTGCCGGGCTCCATATTACCGAGATACACGCTGCCCTCCGGTATAACGCCCTGCATCTCGAGCGTACAAAGCACATTATAAATGGTACAGCGCCCCATGTTGTATACATTGACACTGACCGGCAGGCTGTCGCCCGCGTTGACCTTGGATTCGATATTCACGTCGTCGAGCTCAAGCCGAAGCGGCTGAAGTATCTCGACCGGTATCTGCGCGCTGTTTTGATACGATGTTCCGTCGCTGTCCTCATATTCAATGTTGATCTGCACCTTCTGAGGCCCCTGCGCGGCGTCGAGCCTTGTTTTCAAGTGCAGCGTAAGTTCGTATGTTTCCTCATCCCTGATCTCTTCGATGAAGTATGCGTTGACCTGCGTGGCCGGCGTGATGTCGGTCGTCATACCCTCGCATGTGACTGCGATATTCTTGGCATGCCAGTACTCCTCGGTATTGAATAGCGTGATGTTGATATCAAATAGATCCCCCGCCGTCACGGTCTCAGGTATGCTGTAGTCCGTAATGATGATCTTGGGTTCCTCGCGCTTTCTCTCCTCAGGCGTAGGCGCGGGTGTTGCATTCGGATCCTTGCCGTCGTTTATTGTAACATAGACGGTAAAGCTCTGTTCGATGCCGGGTGTTGTCGGGGTCGAGAAACTGGTATCCAGTTTGACGGGATAGACGCCATTGAGTCTTCCGGAAGCGAGCGGTATATCCAGCTTTACCAGATAGGACGGGACAGACGTCGAGCCGTCCCCGACCGGATTATTGGCGAGGTGGACGTCAAACTGGTAATTGGAATAAACAAACGGAGAATCCGATGTGGAGCCCAAATCCGGCTTGACCGTTATGGTATCGCCCTCAACGCCCTCGGTTCCCAAATAAACGAGGGGAACGATGATGGTCACATAACCGTTTGAAATGGTGGGCGTATACCCCTGTGCATACGACTTGGACATTCCTGTATACATATTGGTATCATCGATATCCAGTTCTTCGGCCGCAGCATAGGCTCTGTCAGGCGTTAAAAGAACCAGCAAGGATAGAATCGCCAGTCCTGCAGCCATCTGTTTTTTCATTGTAATGTCCTCCCGTCACAGTTACAACCAGCGGTCGTAACCTTTCCATTCTCCAAAATGATGATCCTGTCAGCGCGCTCAGCGCGCTTTTCATCATGCGTGACCATCAGCAGCGTCTTCCCCCGCTCGCGCAGAACGCGCTGTAGCAGCTCCATGATTTGACCGGCTGTCTCCGAGTCGAGGTTCCCCGTCGGCTCATCGGCAACACAATATCCGGCTCTGTGATGATTGCCCGCGCGATCGACACGCGTTGCTGCTGGCCGCCGGAGAGCTGCCCCGGCCTGTGGTGAAGGTGTCCCGCAAGCCCAAGTTCCGTTAAAAGGTCTTTCGCCTTTTGCATGCTTTCTTTTCTGGACTTGCCCTGAACCATCAGCGGGAACGCCGCGTTTTCCTGCGCTGTGAACACGCCCATCAGGTTGTAGTTCTGGAATATGAACCCGGTATGTTTGAGCCGGAAATCCACGAGCTGGCTTTCGCTCATACGGTGGATGCCATGCCCATTGATGGCTATCCTCCCGGCGGATGGTTTTTCGAGCCCGGCAAGGAGCGAAAGCAGCGTCGACTTGCCGCTTCCGGATGTGCCGACGATTGCGACAAGCTCGCCCTGTGCGACATCGATGTCCACACCGGACAATGCTTTGATCCTGGTCTTATCCGTTTTGTATATCTTTGTCAGCCTTCTGGCTGTGATGATGTTGTCCAATTTTCCGTCTCCCATAAGCTTTTATCTGATTACAGTCAGAACGCCCGCATCCATCTCGCAGACGGTATCGCAAAGTTCATCGATGTCGGCCTGGTTGTGGCTTGCGAGCAGTATCGTCTTACCCCTGCCTTTAAGCTCCAGCAGCAGCTCGCGCATATCGGCCACGCCATGCTTGTCGAGGCCGTTGAACGGTTCATCCAGTATCAGCATCAACGGGTCCTCCATAATGGCCTGCGCGATGCCGAGCCTTTGGCGCATGCCGAGCGAATACTTAGAAACGAGCTTTTTCGAATCCGGATCGAGGCCTACGCGGCGGATCGTCTCTTTGATTCGGTCGTCGCCTATCTTATCACGCAAGGAAGCTAGAATTTTCAGGTTTTTAAAGCCGGTTGAGAACGGCAGAAAGCCCGGTGTTTCAATGATGATGCCCATGTCGTCCGGGAAGTCCATGTCCTTGCCGACCTGCTGGTAATCGACGAATATCTTCCCTTTGCTCGGCGTCAGAAAGCCGCAGATGCACTTGAACAGTACAGTCTTACCGGAGCCGTTGTTGCCGATAACGCCGTGTATCAGCCCTTCCTCAAAATTATGATTCACATCGTGAAGCACCTCGTCCTTGTCGAAGGACTTGGATACGTGCTGTATGCTTATTGCGGTGTTCTCTTTCTCAAAACTCAAGGCGTCAGTCATCAATCCAGCCCTCCGGTGAACTTAAAGTTATAATTTCGCATGGCAAGGAATGCTGAAGTAAACAGCAGCAATATCAGCACCGCATAGATCATGTAGGTGTGCTTCAGTCGCGGCAGCAGATCATAGCCGAAATTATGCATGTAGTAGGTCGCGTGCTGCAAAGGCGAGGCCCACCCGGTCGCGACATTGGCAATATACATCTGTTCGTCGCTCAGATGCAGCGTGTCCTTGAACAATTGCGGATTTAAAAGGAAACCATAGATGCTGAATATGAACACGCTCCCGATACCCCAAAACTTACCCTTTCGAAGATTCATGACAAGCATGATGAATACGCAGAGCAGCGTATACAGCAGCATCAGCAGGAAGATGGTCGCCATGCACTCGTACGGCGTCGACATCTCCATGGTCTTGACGGAGCTCGGCACTGCAATCGCCTTTCCAGCCTGCGAATAACCCAATATCGCGCCCGTCTCGCTCCACATGTTGCCTGCAAAGGCATTCTTCATACAGATGATGATCGAGGATAGCATGACAAACAGCATGTAGATGAATATCGCAATGCAGATATAGAGCACCTGGCCAAGCATCCAGCGGATACGGGTTGTGCGCATCAGGTAGAATGGTATGCCTGCGCCCAGAAACGGCATATCGGAAAAAAGCAATATCAGAAGGAGCGACGCGAGCAGTATCGAGTTGCTGTCACCAAACGTCCAGACAAATGGCTCGACCGCCTGCATTATCGTATCGTACTCATAGCTGAACTCGACGACCTTGTCGGTCAGCAGGAAGCAAAGTACAAACGCCAGGCCGAAGGTGATGAAGACCCGCGGGTTCTTCTTCCAACTCATGAAATTGTAGACGCATATTTGCCAGACTTGTGTAATGGCCGATGCAAAATCTCTAAGCCTATTCTTTTTTACTTTTGTACTTGTCATTCTCTCCCCTGCAAGCCTTTGTTACGAATCCAGTTTCCGTTCGATCACAGCGCTGTTGATCAGCATTACAATTACATTGAGCAGGAACATCAACAGCATGATCCCCCATTCCTTGCCCGGCCAGAATTCCTGCATTTTGAGCCATTCCTGAGGATTGATCACATAGAGGTCTGTGAAATACCGTTCGGACAGGATTACAAGCATATAGTAGATCACAAACGGCGCGGCGTACGCCATGTATTTGCTCATTGAAAGGTTTGCAAGCAGCGCGCCGACGCTCGACAACAGGCAACCTGCACACAGGAATACCAATGATTTTTTGATAAGGTCAAGATACGGCGCGACAGCACTAGGTTCATAAATTTCCATGGGTTTGTATATAAGCGAGGATAGAAAATATGCTCCCATGATGCCAATGACGATCGCAAGCCCACCGGATATCCCCGCCGCAATCACCTTGGCATTGATATACCGCTGTTTGTCGCACTTCATCAGATATGTTTTTATATATCCGCTTGTAAACTCGTCAAGGAATGCTGCGGTGTAGGGAAGCGTACATATTTGAGGAACCGCCATCAGCACTATATCGGAAGAGAGCGCCCTGAACACCATATCCGAGTGATAATATGGATTTAAGCCTGCCGCTATGGTATTGGGGAAAAGCTGCTTGCCAATACCCATGAATATCACAAGCATCATATTGATTACTGATACCAGAAACGACAAGCTGTATATCGCTCTTCGAATGTCGACTTTGAGTTCCTGCAAAACTATTAACCTCATGCATTTGTAAAATATCTATTACAATTTTATTATATTTTCTTTACTTAATCAATGGTGAAATTCCAAAATATATTAATAATACTAAATAATATTTTTATAAACCAGGTGGTATTGATCTTGGATAATTAGTTACTCAAAATCAACACCACCAAATTATAAAAGCCACTGTATTAGTAACTTAATATCCCCACTGCCTGCTGAACCGGCTCTTATCAATACCATTGATTGTTATAAGATCAATATCGAATGCTCTTTCAATAAGTTGCCCATCTTGGTTATAATATGCGCTAGATATAGTCGCAAAAAATTCCCACAACGGTATAGCCATAAATAAATCGTTTTGATTTGGTATCCTAGCAAGCCCATAATTTAGCTTTATATCATAGAGACTATAAGGAATATTTTCACTTTCAGAAACTTCATAATAAGAGTATGCGTTTTTGAATTCCTGCTTAAAAACCTCAACTATATCACTAGTAGAAACCAATTCTACATTTTGATTCATAATTTCAACAACTTCGGTCGGCTCTCTCCAAAGGAGATCGATGATGCCTTCATCTGAAATGAAGACCCGCATTTCTTCCACCGGCACACCTGCATTGAATTGGTCACTGGTATCATCCGCTCTTTTTTCCATACCCTTATATGATGATGATTCAATTTCTATTGGCATTCCATTGATATACCTTTTAAGCACTACACCATAACAGTATATTGGCGAATCCGTACCGAAATTTATATCTTGCGGTATCTCAACATAGTATATATCTGAAACCTTTGCATCATCACCCGCACCCATGACATGAAAAATTTCCTCAGCTATTTTTATTGCCTCTTCCGGAGTCATAGTCATAGTGCTTGGTTGCGTATTCGCAGGATAAACAAATGGGCCTCTGCCTAATCCAGCCATTGATTCCGTCTGTATGTCTCCCCCCATAAAGATGTATTGAACGATTTGAGCAACACTATAAACATCTTTCAGTATTAGCGTGTATGATAAACCGATACATGAATTATCCTCGACAGCGATGCCATGCTCCGTATTGCTAATTTTTAGCTCCATCATTAAATTGCTATTATATGGTGTTTCTCCCAACACGTATCCTTCATCGGAGAGCGCTCTATTTATCTCAACATACGGCACAACATCAGGGGCCGTTATTAACTCTTCATACAATTGATTTAATGTTTCATCCCGTAAACTATGAAGCTTTTCTAAGTCTGTAATACCTTTAGCTATCGCCATAGGTGAATCCAAATTATCATAATCAAAATTAATTTGTATAATCTGTTCTTCGATTTGAGACTTAGATCGAACATTATTGATTTCATAGAACGGCTTGTCCCCCAATAATGCATAGAATACAACATTTACAAACTCATCAGAAAATGCTTTTCGCTTATAACTCAATACAGGCATAGTTACTGAATCGGGTACAGTAACGTCCGCATCAGCATTTAGTTTTACACCGTTGGATAATTCTAACTCAAATGACACACGGTCGATTGTTTTATATTCAATAATATCGTTTTGCGATGCATCATCACCCGGAATTCCTTCAACAGCATTCTCCACTGGAGCTTCGGTATTCCCAGCATTGACTGCATTCATTAGTTCTCCATCGGCTTTGTTTTGTACAATGAGCTCCTCCGGCGTTGGTTGGCAGCCCACTGTAAATAAAACAGTAAATGCAAGCATCAATATTACTATTTTTCTCATTCGTCTCTCCCTAATATGTGACTGAGTTAATATTCCTGTTCGCGGTTGAATATTGGCATTAATACCCATGAGCCATATCAATTATACTGCCGTCCAAAGCATTTACTGAAATTAATGTATCGTCATCACTCCTATCATTTCCAGCATGTGTAACCCAACCATTTTCATTTGCATCCGGCATATATACATCTTCCTTGTAAACTACTAACACCATAGCTAGTACGGGTATCAAAAAAAGAAGCATTCATATATTCTTATAAATTTCTTCTTTTTTTCTTTCCTTTCTTATATAGGCAATAAAAATTAATATAATACCTATTAATAATATAAATCCGATTTCAATAATACGTTCGTATAATGTTTTATTAATTAATGCCACATCAAATGTATAATTTGGAGATATCCAGTTAATGAAATTCTGTATGTTATAAGGCATTAATGAGGTTATTCCTTTAAAGCAATTGTAAAAAACCATAGGAATATAAATACATAATGTTTTATGTTTACTTAAATTTAAACCAATTCCCATGCCTAAAAGTGAATATGAAATATTGAAAAAGCAAGCATAACAAGTACAAAATAAAATGTATGAAAAAGGATGGCTATAGTATATATAATTCAAAGGGCCAGACAGCGAATAGAATGTTTCACCCGATATACCAAATATAGCCGATCCAATTAATACTGTTATTGCATAAGTAAATATATATATACTGCTTGCTGCATATTTCGGCCCCATTTAAACACCTGTACCGCATCATATGAACACGAAAACGGCAACACTTGAACACAAAAACGGAAATACTTGAACAAAAGAAACGC
>Ga0123334_1002134_pt1 | contig 23214 bp, 15 predicted proteins | sample BiotimSIPDNA_FD_89706 | JGI IMG/M metagenome (GOLD analysis project Ga0123334, IMG submission 89706) | Anaerobic biogas reactor microbial communites from Washington, USA - Biogas_R1 time_0 SIP DNA | ecosystem: Engineered > Bioreactor > Anaerobic > Unclassified | place: Washington, USA... | reverse complement strand
TGTGCTCCGCCGTCTGAAAGCAGCCAATCATGGCGGCGATCTGCGCGTTGTCTGTGGGGTTAAGCGAATACAAAATGGTTTTGGGCAGCCCGCCCTGGCTTTCCATCAAGCCTAACAACGCGCCCAGCGCAGCCCCGGTATTGGGCGCGCCCCAGATGGCGTCAAAGCCGGTATCCGGCCCCAGGGCTTTGAACGCAGTGGGGTTGTTGTTGCGCGCAGCGCCAAAGTGCAGCTGCATGACGATGCCTTCCTCGCGGTAGCGCTGCGCCAAAAAGCACAGCAGGTGGGTCTTGAAGGCCTCGGCCTCCTTCAGGCTGACTGCTTCGCCGCTCAATGCCTTTTTGAAAACGGCATCCGCGTTCCCGTCCGCTTCGCACATCATGTAATCCAGCCCGTGATCGGCCGCCTTGCAGCCCATTTCCACAAAAAACTGCAATCGCTTGGTAAGCGCTGTTTTCAGCGCGTCAAGGCTGTCAATCGTGAGGCTTGCAGCCTTCCCCAACGTATCAAGATATGCAGTAAAACCAGGCTTATCAATGTTCAAGGCCTTATCCGGCCGGAAGGCGGGCAGCACCAGGCAGGGGCTGTCCGGATCATCTCGAAGCGTCTGATGCCAGCGCAGGTCACCCGCCGGGTCATCCGTGGTGCAAAGCGCCTTTACTTTGGAGCGCCGGATGATCTCCCGCACGGACAGCCCGGGCAGCTGGGCGTTGGCCCGCTCCCAGATGTTCTGGCAGGTCTCCGGCGTCAGCGGCTCGGAGATGCCAAAGTAGCGCTGAAGTTCCAGGTGCGTCCAGTGGTACAGGGGGTTGCCAATCAGCCCTGGCAGGGTGTTGGCCCAGGCCTCAAACTTCTCATAGGGCGAGGCGTCGCCGGTGATGAAGCGTTCCTCAACCCCATTTGCCCGCATCACCCGCCATTTGTAGTGGTCGCCGCCCAGCCAGGCCTCGGTGAGGTCACGAAACACATGGTCCTCCGCGATCTGCCTGGGATCGATATGGCAGTGGTAGTCAATGATGGGCATTGGCTTCGCGTGCGTGTGGTACAGGGTGCGCGCGATGGTGGTGGTCAGCAGGAAATCCTGATGCATGAACGCGTTAGACATGATGTTTCTCCTTTGCGGCGGATTGTTCCAGGGGGATTTGGGTCAAGTTGTTATCCCAGCTGCCCGTGTCCGTGAAGCGCGCGGCCAAGTTGTCTGCCCGCTGTGTGACCGTTTCCGGGAAGTCCATTTGCTCCAGCAGGCGGATGGCGTTGCGCGTGGTGCTGGAGCCGTCCATCAAGCGGTAGGGGAAGACCATGCCGTTCTCCGTCATCTCCTCCCGAAAGTGGAACTGCTGGTAATCGCTTAATAATTGTGTCAGCTCGATATCATGCGTGGCGGCCATGCACAAAACAGGCTGGTTGTTTAAATAGGAAAGCAGGGCGGCGGAGGACGCGATGCGCTCAATCGTGTTGGTGCCGCGCAAAATCTCATCAATGAAACAGAGCAGGAAGCGCTCCTCCCGGATGGCGGAGAGGATGCGTCTTAAACTCTTGATTTCCACTACAAAATAGCTTTCCCCGTCCTGAATCTGGTCGCGCACCGCCATGGAGCTCATCACCTGGGCGCGGGGCAGGGTAAAGGCGCTGGCGTAGCAGGTCATAATGGTCTGCGCCAGGATGGCGTTGAGCGCGATGGCCTTGGTAAAGGTGGATTTGCCCGAGGCGTTGGAGCCGGTGATGAGCAGGTTGCGCGTCCAGTGGACGGAGTTGGTGACAGGCTCCCTGATGAGCGGATGCGCGGCGTCCACAGCGCGCACGGTCTTCTCCTCATGAAACGCTGGCACGCAGTATTGGGGCAGGCTTTTCCTCAGCGAGGCCAGGGAGATGAGCGCGTCCATCTCCCCCACCAGGTGGTACAGCTCCTTTACCTCCTCCTGATGCCTGGTGATGAAGGCGGCCAGGCGGGTTAAGCAGATCATGTCCAGCATGAAGGCAATGCGCAGGTAATCGGTCAAAAAATCCGCGTGGTTCACCTTGGTCATCGCAAACAGGGCATTCCAGCGCCGGATGGGGGAGAGGGCCTTGCACAACTTGTCCAGGCGATGAAAGCCTTCCTCCATCCCCGGCACCGGGTGCTTTAACAGGCCCTTGCCCGTGTGCAAAACGCCGGAGAGGTGCCGGATGGCCATGACCTCGCTTTCCCAGATGGCGTTGGTTTTATAAAAGATATACAGGTTAACGGCGAAGGAGGCGGCGATGCCCAAAAAGAAGGCGGGATGCACAAAGCCCAGGGCTAAAAAGAGGAAGGGCAAAACGCCCAGCAGCAAATAGAACCAGGCGTGCTCCGGCGTCTTGCCGCTGGGGTTGCGCAAAAAGTAATAGGCGCTGTGGAAATGGCTTTTGCCCAGTTTGCGCAATCGGGCCTGTAAACCAGCGCGGGGCGTTTCTTCCGCTGTCAGCGCCCTCATCCAATGATCCCGGCGGCGCAAGGTGTCCTCTGACTCGCCGGTCTCTCGCAGCATGGCGTAGAGGACGGCTTCGCCCGCGTTGCTCATGGTTTTGTTGATGCGGATGAACAGGGCGTCCATGTCCAGATCACCCCAGGTGATGTCGTCCACCTGGCTGTCCTGGTGATCCTCCGCGCGCATCAATCGCCAGTATTCCTTGATGTGGGGCAGGGTGTCCTCGTCAAACTCCTTGGGGTTGGGCGGCTGGCCAAAGTCCGCGATCAGCCGCTGGCCCCGCAGCCTGCGCCGCTTGAGGGCGGTCAAAACCAGGCTGATGACACTGCCCGCGATGAGTATGACGGCGATAACAATCTGTTGCTGGCTCATCGTCCTCTCCTTACGCGATGATCTCAACCCGGCTGCCGCCTGCGCGGTCCTTGGTGATGAGGATTTGTTTGTCAATCTTCTCGCGCAATTCCGCCACGTGGGAGATGATGCCCACCAGCACATGGCTTTTAGATAGCGTGGACAGCGCCTTGATGGACTGCGACAGCGCGGTGGGATCCAGCGAGCCAAAGCCCTCGTCCACAAACATGGTGGACAGGCGGATGCCGCCTGAAGTGGACTGGATCTCATCCGACAGCCCCAGCGCCAGGCTGAGGGCGGCCATGAAGGATTCCCCGCCCGACAGGCTGGCGACATCCCGTAGGCTGCCGTTGTAATGGTCCAGCACCTGCAAATCCAGCCCGCTCTGGCGGCGCAGGTCGCCCGCGGTATCGGTGCGGCGCAGCTCGTACTGGCCGTCTGACATGGTCATGAATCGGATGTTGGCGCGGGCGAGCACCCTGTCAAAATAAAAGCCCTGGGCGAAGGCCTCCAGCATGACGCGCTCCTTGCCGGGCAGCGTGCCGTTTGCGGTGTCAGACAGGGTTTTGAGGAAGGTCCATCGCGCGTGGGCGGTTTTTTGGCCTGCCTGCAGGCGGCTGATCTCCGCCCGCGCTTGCTGGTTGGTCTTCAGCCGCGTGTGCAGGGTGAGCAGGGCGCTTGTGACGCGGCCCTGCTCGTCGGTCAATTCCTGCTCCTGTTCAGCCACCCGCTCCGCGTTAATGACCGGCGCTTCGCTTAGCTGCTGGGCCAAGGTGTTGACCCGGCTTTGGGCCTGGGCGGTTTGTTTATCATGGTCAATCAGCGCCTGTCTGCTGTCCTCCGCCTGTTGAATGAGGGCAGCCTGCTGTGTTTGAAGCAGGTCATGCTGCGCTTGCGCGGCCTTGGCATCGGCGTAAGGCAGGCGAGCGCGCAGGTCTGTCAGCGCGTCCAAAAGCCCCGCTTGACGGGTTTTGAGGGTGGTAAGGGCAAGGGTGAGCGTATTGACCTGCTCCCGGGCGCTGTCCAGGTCCTTTTCCCAGCCGGGCAGCAGGGTGTCCAGCGCCTGGCGCCGTTTGTCCTGCGCCTTGGCCTCCTCCAGCGCTGCCTTTTTCTGCGTCTGCTCCGTATGTAATGCGTCCAGCAGGGCAACTAATTGCGGGCGCAGCTTGTTCTCCCCATCAAGCCCCAGGGCCTGGCCTTGCGCCTTGATGTCGCTTTCCCGCGCGGCAAGCGCGCTCAGTTTACCGGCGGCGTCCTTGCTGTGCCTGGTCGCGGTGGCGGCGCTTTGCTCCATCAGGGTTTTGGCGGCCTCCACCATGTCCTCCGTCGGGGCGTCCTGCGGCAGCGGGGCCGGGGCGGGGTGCTCCAGCGCTCCGCAGACCGGGCAGGGCATGCCGGGCTGCAGCCTGCTTGCCAGGATGCCGGCCTGGGCGTTTAAGAAGGCGCGGTTCTTGGCGTGATAATCCTGCCGGGCCGCGTCCTCCGCGCGGGCGGCCTGCTCATAGTCTGCCTGCACCTGCTGCAAGGCGGTTTTTTGTGTTGAATATTCGGCGATGAGATCGTTCAGCTTGTCCGCCTGCTGGGCGCGGTCGGTCAGTTTTTCAATCTGGCTTTCAAGCGACGCCAACAAGGCGGGGACGGGCTGCAGACGCTGCCATTCTTCCCTGCCCTCCCGCAATTGACGGGTGGTGTGCGCCAGCGCTTTTTCCTGCTTGGCCAGATTGTTCTCTGTTTCCGTAATGTCCAGGTTGACCTGGTTGAGCGCGCTTTGCTGGCTGTCCAGCTGCTGGTACTGGGGCAGTTGGGCCGCAATCCCGGCCATCTGCCTGGCCATGGCCTCCGCCTGCGGCAGCTGTGCCTGGGCGTCCTCCTGCTGCTGTTTGAGGAGGGGCAGGTTTTGCTGCAATCCCGCCAGGGATGCCTGCGCCGTTTCGTGGTCGGCAACAATTTTTTGCCGCTCCTTGTCTAGCAGCAGCTGATCCTTGATCTGGCGCAGGCGCTCTGTCAAGGCGGCTTGCCGCTGGTTGAGGGCGGCCTCCTCCTGCTCATCCTGCGCGATCAGCCGGGCAAGCAAATCCAGCACCTCGGGCAGGGGTAGCGCCCGCGCCTTGGCCTGATCAACCGCGTCACGCAGCGGATCCTCCGCTTTGCAGACGATGGTGTTCAAATGGAAGCCCAGTTCCGTCTCCAGCCTGTCATGCTCCGCCTTTTTCGCGGCGGTTTCCGTTTTTAAGTCCTCCTGCAGGTCGTTGTACATGGCGGTATCAAACAGCTGCCGGAACAGCTGCTTGCGCTCCTCGGTGCTGGCGACCAGCAGCTTCAAAAAGTCTCCCTGCGCAATCATCGCCACGCGGGTAAACTGCGCCCGGTCGATGCGCAGCAGGTCTTTGACCGCCTCATTCACGGCCACAACCCCGGTGATGGGCTGCCCGCCGGGCTTGTGCAGCACGGCTTCTGCCGGCTTGTTGACCAGGCGGCTCTCCCCGCGCCGGGCCGGGCGGAACTGATCCGGGCTGCGGCGCACGGTGTATTCGCGCCCGCCGTATAAAAAGCGCATCTCCACAAAGGTGGGGCAGTCAACAGCCGCGTACTTGCTGCGCAGCATGGACACCTTGCGGATGTCGCCGCTGGGCTCGCCGTACAGGGCATAGGTGATGGCGTCAAACAGGGTGGTCTTGCCGGCGCCGGTGTCCCCGGTGATGAGGTAGAGCCCCTCATCACCCAAGCGCGACAGATCCACCGTGGTCTGGGCGGAATAGGGGCCAAAGGCGGACAGGGTGAGTGACAAAGGCCTCATCGCGCGTCCTCCCGAATGGCATCAATCAGGCCGGCCACATAGTCGCGCTGCGCCTGGCTTAATGGCTGCCCGTTTTGGTCCTCAAACAGTTTTTCAAATAAATCAAGCGGCCCAAGGGCGTCCAACCCGCCCGCGGGCAGGCTTAAATCGCCCTCTTTTTGCGTGCGCTTGTTGTCATAGCGCAGGCTCATCAAATGGGGGTAAATCACGCGCAGCTTCTGCATGGCGCCGGGCTGGTCCTCCTCATCTGTCAGGGTGATGCGCAGATAATCATCCCGCTTGAGCGCGTCATAAAAGGCCTTGCTGCTCACCTGCTCATAATTGCCGCAGAGCTCCTTAAAATCCCGCAGCGGGGTGAGCGGGAGTTGCCTGATATCGATGTTCCCCGGCTCCTTCAATTCCACCACCGTGAGGGATTTGTTGTGCTTGACCTCAGAAAACGAGTATTTCAGCGGCGAGCCGCAATAGCGCAGCTGCGGCAGGCCCATCTGCTGCGGGCCGTGCAAATGGCCCAGCGCCACATAGTCAAAGCCGGCAAAAGCGGCCGCGTCCACGTTGTCAGCGCCGCCGACGGAAAACTCCTCGGATTCACAGGTTTCCCCGCCTGTGACAAACTGATGCGCCAGCAACACGCTGCGGCGGCCTTGCGCGCGCTGTGCCTGCGACAGCGCCACGCGCACCGCGTCCGTCCAGTTCTCGATTTTTTCTTCTTCAAAGGCCTTTTTCACCATCACCGGCCTGATGAAGGGTAACAGGAAAATATCTACCTCCCCGTATTCATCCGTGAGGGTGTGCCGGGTGACGCTGCCATCAAAAGCCGGCGCGATGTGGATGCCGGCTGATGAAATCAGCTGCGCGGCGAAGGACAGCCGGTCGGCCGAGTCGTGGTTGCCGGCAATCATAAACACCCTGATGCCCATCCCCGACAGCGCCACCAAAAAACTGTCCAGCAGGCGCAGGGCCTCCGCCGGCGCCACGCTGCGGTCAAACACATCCCCCGCAATCAATACGGCGTCCGGGCGCTCTGACCGCGCCAGATTCAGGATTTCACCCAGGATGTGCTCCTGGTCCGGAATCATCGAAAACTCATGTACAATTTTGCCCAGATGCAGATCGGACAGATGGAAGAACTTCAAACGCGCGCTCCTTTATCAATTGGATAGGTCCATTATACATGATTCCGCGCGGGGGTACATCGCGGCGGTGAATGGGGGACAGCTGGTTTCGCAGGCGGGACCAGCGTTTTCGTAAAAAGCAGACAGAATTGTTGAAAATGTCGGAAAATAAAACAAAAAGGACATCTGTCGTTTTGTGTATATTGAATCTGAAAGAGCAATTTTTACTGCGATAAAACACATAAAAACGAAGAAAGACAATTTTTTATGATAATCATATTTTTGTCATAAACAAAGAAAAATGATGACGCCGCAAGATTTGCGCAGTTTTCGTTCACATGGTATACACAACCCACTCAAAGTGAGCGCGGACGGCGCGCGGGAAATTTGAATATCACAGCACCCGCATTGGCGCTGTGATATAAAAAACAGGAGGTATCTTATGCGTAAACTTGTTTCCCTTCTGCTGGTACTGGCCATGATGCTAGGTGTGAGCGCGGCCTTTGCGGCAGAAACCACCATTGTGGGCACCCCCCGCAATGAGACCCTGATTGTTGAGATGCAAAACCCGACACAGACTGCCGGGCAGTTCTCCCCCATGATGCAGGGCACCAACATGGGCACCGGCATCCAGCAGCCGCTCTGGGGCAACCTGTATGAAATCGACACCGTCAAGGGCGAGCAGTTCCCCTCCCTGGCGGCGGAGTTCCCCAAGTCCAACGAGGACTTTACCGAGCACACCATCGCGATCCGTCAGGGCATCAAGTGGTCCGACGGCGTGGACTTCACCGCCAAGGACGTCCACTACACAATGAATCTGATGCTCACCAACCCCGAAGCGCCCTCCCACGGCTACTATCAGCAGATCTTTGAGTCCATTGACCTGGTGGATGACTACACCATCAAGATCAAGACCAAGGAGTCCTTCCCCCTCTTGGCTGAGTCCATCGGCGTGCTCATCTGGGGCAACGACCTGCGCGTGGTGCCCGAGCACATCTATTCCAAGGAAGAAAACCCGGTGATGTTCAAAAACTCCAACCCCGTGGTCACCGGCCCCTACACCGTCAAGCAGTTTGACGAATTGGGCAACTGGATTCTGTACGAGCTGCGCGAGGACGCCATCTATTCTGACGTCGGCGTGGTCACCGGCAAGGTGCCAAAGGCCAAGTACGTCCTCTTCCAGACCTTTGGCGATGACGCCACCCGCACTATGACCATGGTCTCCAACCTGGTTGACATCATGGTGGAAGTGAGCCCCGAGAACTGGGAAGTCATGAAGACCAACCCCAAGGCCGCCATGTGGTATCCGGAATACCCCTACGCCCTGTTTGACGATCCCTGCTCCAAGGGCATCGCCTTTAACAACGCCAAGCCGCCCTTCTCCGACAAGAACTTCCGCTGGGCTCTAGCGCTTGCCATGGACTTTAAGGAAGTGTCCATGAACATCTTTGACGGCGCCGGCCGCGCAAGCGTGCTGCAGATTCCCGCCACCGCCTCCATGCAGGAATTGTATTACAAGCCCATGGAAGAATGGCTGGAGAACTTCGAGCTGGAAGACGGCTACAAGCCCTTCAACACCAACTATGCCCGCGAAATGGCTGAGATCCTGAAGGCCCAGGGCATCGAGGTGCCGGATGATGACGCGCTGCTGGATGACATGTTCGGCATCGGCTCCTGGAAGCACGACCCCGAGCAGGCCACCAAGTTGCTGCAAAAGGCCGGCCTGGAGCTGAAAGACGGCAAATGGTACTGGGAGGGCGAGCCCTTCAAGTTCACCTGCAACATCCTGGCGGATACCGAAGCCCAGGCGGGCCGCGGCGGCCAGGCTGCCGTTGACCAGTGGGTCAAGTTTGGCCTGGATGTCACCCCTGTGAAGATGACGCACACCGCGTTCACCAACGCCAACTCCCTGGGTGAGTTTGACGTAGGCGCCTACTGGCCCTCCTGCGCGATCATCCGCAACCTGTACCGCCAGATTAACGGTTGGGACGCTGACTTGATCAAGCCCATCGGCGAGCGGTCCTCCGGCGGTAACGGCGAGCGCTTGAACAGCCCCGCCTTGACCGAGAAGATCCACGAGCTGGCGCGCTACTCCTCCCAGGATGAGAAGTCCTATGAGATCAGCACCGAGATCCTGAAGATCTTCGTTGAGGAGCTGCCCTTCATCGGCTTCCACTCCGGCACCAAGTTCGTGCCCACCAACAACACCTACTGGACCAACTATCCCACCAGCGAGAACCCCTACAACGGCCCCTGGTGGTGGTGGAGCGCGTTCAAATACATCCTGCCGCACATCGAGCCCGTGCAATAACACAAAAACCTTTAATCCCTGGTCCCCGCCGTCCCAAGGCGGCGGGGACCGCTGTATACCGTTGTAATTTTAGGAGTGCATCCATGAAGGCGTGGAAATATATCGGGCTGCGGCTGTTGACATGGGCGCTGGTCATCTGGATTGGCGTCACCTTTGTATTTTTTATCCCCCGGGCCTTTCCCTCTGACCCGGTGGAGACGATGATCTCGCGCATGGCGTCGATGTCCGGCTCCATGGAGGCGACCCAGGTGGAAGCGCTGCGCCGGCAGTTGCGCGTGCAGTTTGGCCTGGAAGGCAGCCTGTGGGAGCAGTACACCACCTATTTGCGGGATGGTTTGTTTGGGTTCAACTTTGGGCCCTCCCTGATGAACTATCCAACGCCGGTGGGGGAGATCATCGGGCGGTTCTTGCCCTACACCCTCTTTTTATCCGTCACCGCGGTCATCATCGCGTGGACGCTGGGCAACATCATCGGGCTTTTGGCCGGCTTCCGCAAAAACAAGCGCTCCAGCAAGATCTTGGAGGGCATCGCCATCACGATTTACCCGATTCCCTATTTTATCGTGGCGCTGGTGTTGCAGATTGTGTTCGGCTTTATCTTAGGCTGGTTCCCGATGACCGCCAACATTTTAACCACAGCCGACCGCGGCGCCTTTATCGCCTCCCTGCTGCGCAACTCCATCCTGCCCGCCATTTCTTTGTTGCTGGTTGGCACCGGCTGGTGGATCATCTCCATGAAGTCGCTGGCCAGCAGCGTGGCGGAGGAAGACTTTGTGCAGTACGCGCGCTACCGCGGCCTGTCCGAGCGCCGCATTGGCGCAAGCTACGTGCTGCGCAACTCCATCCTCTCCCAGGTGACGGCGCTGGCCCTCAGCCTGGGCGGCGTGTTCAACGGTTCGCTCATCACGGAGATCATTTTCAACTACCCCGGCGTCGGCAAGCTGGTGCAGCAGGCCATCCTGTCCAGTGACTACAACATGATCCTGGGCACCATCACCATTTCCATCATCGCCATTTCCACCGCCACCTTGATCGCGGACCTCATCTACCCCTTCATCGACCCGCGCATCCGCTACAGCTGAGGGAGGAGGAACAGATATGAAAGTATTTTGGAAAAACGCCAATCTCAGGCTGAAGTTCGGGTTGATCATGATGGGGTTGTTTATCGTCCTGGGTTTTATCGTGCCTCTTTTCCCGCACGTGAACCCCATCATCTACAACACCTTCGCCAAGAATTTAAAGCCCACCGCCGTCAACTGGCTGGGCACCACCGCCCTGGGCCAGGACATCTTCTGGCTGTTGGTTGAAAGCCTGCGCAACTCCATCATGATTGGCCTCATCGTCGCCGTCATCGGTACCACGGTGGGCGTGTTTGTGGGGCTCTTGTCCGGCTTCTTGGGCGGCTTTGCCGACCGCGCGCTGATGGTTTTGACCGATACCTTTGTGGTCATCCCCTCCCTGCCCATTTTGATTCTGATGACCTCCCTCATGAAGGGGCAGGCCAGCATCATCGTGCTGGCGCTCACCCTGGGGCTGTTTGCCTGGGCCTGGCCTGCCCGGCAGGTGCGCGCCATGGCGCTAAGCTTAAAGGAACGCGACTTCATCCAGACGGCCTGGTTTTCCGGCGAAGGCGCCATCCAGACGGTATTTACAGAGATTTTGCCCTTCGTGTGGACCTGGGCGCTGTCCAACTTCATGAACGCCGTGCTGGTCGCCATCGCGTCAGAAAGTTCATTGGCGGTGCTGGGCCTCTCGCCCGCCAACCTGCCCACCTTGGGCAACATGATCCAGTGGTCGCGTGAGCGCAACGCCATCCTGCTGCGGCAATGGAACTGGATTGGGCCGCCGGTCGTGCTGACCATCATTTTGTTTATCAGTTTGTTCCTGCTTATCACCGGCTACAACGAGTACCAGACCATGAAGAGGGGGCGCTAAGATGTTACGACTTGACCATCTCTCCGCGTCCTACCACACCATCCACGGCAATGTGCACGTGGTGAATGATGTCCATTTTGACATCCATGAAAACGAGATCTTCGGCATCGCCGGGGAATCCGGCTGCGGGAAGACCACGTTGCTCAAGGCCTTGTATGACATCACCGCCTACCCGCTGCAGATTGATTCGGGCCGGGTGGTGCTCTCCGGTGTGCGGGACGGCCAGCCCTTTGAGTACCAGACTGGCAACATCAAGGATGCCTGGTGGAAGGACATCTCCTACATCCCGCAGGCCGCGCAAAGCGTGCTCAACCCCATCATGCGCCTCAAATCCCAGTTTTTGGATTCCATCCCAGCGACGGAGCGCGGCAAGGCCGGGCAAAAAGAGGTGCTGGACAGGGTGGCGGCCTACCTGGAGGAATTAAACCTCAACCCCGATGTGCTGGAGGCCTTCCCCTTCCAGCTGTCCGGCGGCATGCGCCAGCGCGCCATCATCGCCCTGGCCACCTTTATGTCCCCCAGCGTGATCCTGGCGGATGAGCCCACCACCGCGCTGGATGTGGTGGTGCAGCGCGGCATTTTGATGATGCTGACCCGGCTTCAAAAGCAAAACAGGAACACCCTGGTGGTGGTCAGCCATGACATGGGCGTGCACTACCAGATTACCGACCGCATCGGCATCATGTATTCGGGCAGCTTTGCCGAATTGGGCAAGACGGAAGAGGTCTTTAATGACCCCATGCACCCCTATACGCAGATGCTCATTGGCGCCTTGCCCCGCATTGGCGACAAGAGCCAGAAGGAAGGCATCCCCGGCCGGCCGCCGGATTTGCGCAATCCGCCGCCGGGCTGCCGCTTCGCGCCGCGCTGCCCGCATGCCTTTGACCGCTGCACCAGGGAAGTGCCGGCCTTTATTGAGGTCGCGCCCGGCAGGATGGCGGCCTGCCATCTGCTGGAGAAAGGAGGGCGCGTCAATGGCTAAGCAGCTGCTGTCCATCACCAACCTCACCAAGGAGTTCCGCGTCGGCGGGATGCTGTTGGGCAAAAAGATCCGCGCGGTGGACAATGTGTCCATCGACATCAGCGCCGAGGAGCCCACCATCCTGGCCATAGTGGGCGAATCCGGCTGCGGCAAGAGCACCCTGTGCAAGATGATCCTGCGCATCTACAAGCCAGACGGCGGGTCCATCCTGCTGTCGGGCCGTGATTACGCGGACAAGCGCGGCTATGACAAAAAGCAGTTCCGCAAGGATGTCCAGCCCATCTTCCAAAACCCCTACGAGTCCTTCTCCGCCCGAAAGCCGGTGGATTCCTACCTGTTCAATACCGCGCTGCGGCTTGGCATCGTCAAAACCCACGCGGAGGCCGAAAAGCTGATTGACCAGACCCTGCGGGATGTCGGCCTGTCCCTGGCCAATGTGCGCGGCAAGTATTCCGCCCAGTTTTCCGGCGGCGAACTCCAGCGCGTGTCCATCGCGCGGGCGCTTTTAACCCGGCCCAAGCTGATCATCGCCGACGAGCCGGTGGCGGCCATTGACGCCAGCCTGAAGATGAACATCGTCAACCTGTTTAAGGAGCTGAAGGATAAGTACAAGGTCTCCTTCATCTACATCACCCATGACCTGTCCACCGCCTACTACATCGCCGACAACATCGCGACGCTCTACCGCGGCGTGTTGATTGAGTACGGCCCGGCCAAGGACATCATGGATACGCCCGCCCACCCCTACACCCACCTTTTGATGACCGCCATCCCGCGCGTGGGCGACAAATGGCAGGAGGACGTGGCCCTGCCGGACATGGAGGACAAGGAGTACGCCGCCACCTGCTGCCGCTTCGCCGCGCGCTGTCCCTACGCGGATGACCGCTGCAAGCAGACGGTGCCGCCGATGGTGCAAATCAACGAAAAGCGCAAGGTGCTGTGCTACTACCCCCTGGTTCAGCCAGAAGGCGACTGGGTTGCTGAACAATGAAAAACACCCTTATCAAACCCCTCATTGTATTGTTATGCCTTGCGCTGATATGCTCAGCGCAAGGTTTTCCGTATGCCAAAGCGGAGGACAAGGCGCCGCTCTATGTGCGCGTCTACCTGTTTGACCCCTGCGGCGGCTGCGCCTCCGCGGACGCCGGCTGCCGGGAGTGCGAGGTCATCATGGCGGTTCTAAACCGCCTGATGGGCCTATTGGCTGCGGAGCTGGCGGACGGGCGGGTAGACATCCGTATGCGCAATCTGTTGTATGAGCCCGTGCAAAAGGAGCACCAGACCTACCTGCGGGCCTTCGGGCAGGAGGACACGCCCAAGTCGCTCACCCCCACCTATGTGCTGGGCGAGCCCGGCTGGGGCGACATTTTGCACGGGGAGGAGCAGGAAGACCTGCTGCCGGAGGCCATCGCGCGGGTCATTGCCCGCATGCCCGCGGATGCCGCCTGGCGGCGGGAACCCCGTGAGGGGCAGGAGTTTATATGCCCCCGCAGCGATCCTCTCACAGACATCCAGCCGGAGGACAGCCTAATCCTTTATTTCTACAAGGATTTTTGCCCCTACTGCAAGGATCTGGAGGTGCTCTTTGACGCGCTGCCGGAGTATGTGTATCTTGCTGACGGCACCAAAAGCCGCGTGCGCTTCGTCAGCCTGGAAAAGCAGATCCCGCGGCAGATGAAGGTGGTGCAGCGCTATTATGACAAACTGTTTGTGCACCCGGACCGGCAGTTTGTGCCCATGGTAGTCATCGGCAACCGTGCGCTGTTTTTGGGCGCGGAGATTATCCCCGGCCTCCTGCAGGCCCTCATTGACGGGGAAGGCTTAAAAACAGACCGCGCCCCCCTTGCGGCGCTTTCAAACTAAGTCCATAATACAACTAAAGATCTCTATGGAGGTAAGAATATGAAGTACATGCACTCGGAATGGCGCGCCCGGCTGGAGCACTGGCTGTACGCCTTGACCCAGGATGTTTACCAACCCATCGCGCCCTTGAATTTGGAAGGGATGCTCACCATGGAGCACCTGACCTTGGACGATGCCAAAAAGGGCAAGTACAAGCCCATGCCGCAGGGCACGCGCTGGGGCAGGACCTACGAATACTGCTGGCTGCGCGACACCATCAAGATCCCGGCGGAATACGCGGGGGAGCGCATCGTGATGAACCTGCCCACCGGCGGGGAGGCAGCCATTTTCGTCAACGGCGAGCCCTTTGGCACCTACCGCAGCAACTGGGTACAGATCCCCCTGCACTACCTGGAGGACAACTACCTCACCCGCAAGGCCAAGGCGGGGGAAGAGTTTGAGGTGTATATCGAGTCCTATGCCGGCCAGTACATCGCGGAAAGCCCCGTGGTGGGCGGCTGCGCGACCGGGCCCATCCTGCCGGGGCTGTATCAGGACCCCAAAAAGGAAGGCGAGCGAGCCCTGATTGGCGACTGCACCTTTGGCGTGTGGAACGAGGACGCCTTCCAGCTGATGCTGGACGTGCAATTGCTTAAGATGTTAATTGAAGAGGTGAACGTGGAAGGCCTGCGCGCGGACAAGATTGCCGAAGCGCTTGAGCAGTTCACCCTGACGGTTGATTTTGAGCAGGACAAGGAAAAGCGCCGCGCCGATTACCGCAAGGCGCGCAAGCTGCTAAAGCCCGTGCTGTCCGCCAAAAACGGCAGCACCGCGCCGGTGTTTTACGGCATTGGCAACGCGCACCTGGACATGGCCTGGCTGTGGCCGCTGGCGGAGACCGAGCGCAAAACCGCGCGCACCTTCGCGGCGCAGTTGCGCTTGCTGGATGAATACCCGGACTACAAATTCCTGCAAAGCCAGCCCGCTTCTTATGAGATGTGCCGCAAGCACTACCCTGACCTGTTTGAGAAGATTAAAAAAGCCATCAAGGCCGGCCGCTGGATCGCCGACGGCGCCATGTATGTGGAGCCGGACACCAACATGACCAGCGGCGAATCCTTGATTCGCCAGCTGGTGCACGGCAAGCGCTATTTCAAGGACGTACTGGGCGTGGACAGCAACCTGATGTGGCTGCCGGACACCTTTGGCTATTCCGCGGCCCTGCCGCAAATTTTGCGCGGCTGCGGCGTCAAGCATCTGGTCACCCAGAAGATCTTCTGGTCCTATAACGAGGGCGACCAGTTCCCCTACCACTACTTCACCTGGCAGGGCGCGGACGGCTCAAAGGTAGATTCCTTCCTGCCCACCAGCTACACCTACCGCACCGATCCCAAGGAGATCTGCGGCGTATGGAAAAACCGCGTGCAAAAGCGCGGGCTGGACGCCTTCCTGCTGCCCTATGGCTACGGTGACGGCGGCGGTGGCCCCTGCCGCACCTACATTGAGTACATCAACCGTGAAGGTGACCTGGAGGGCATGCCGCGCGTCAAAAACGCCTCGCCCACCGAGTTCTTCGCCGACATGGAAAAGGCCGGCGGCCCCAAGCACACCTACACGGGTGAGCTCTACTTCTCCGCCCACCGCGGCGTCTACACCTCCCAGGCGCTGATCAAAAAGGGCAACCGCAAAAGCGAAATCGCCCTGCGCGAGGCCGAGATCTGGGGCGCGATGGCAGCCAGGGAAGGCGCAAGCTACCCCTATGCGCAGATGGATAAAACCTGGAAGCTCCTCTTGCTGCAGCAATTCCATGACATCCTGCCTGGCTCCTCCATCGCCCGGGTCAACGTGGAAGCGCACGCGCATTTTGACCAGATCCTGTCAGAAGCGCACACCGCGCGCGATCAGTTCACCCAGGCGCTCATCAAACAGCCCGAGGGCGTGACGGTCTTCAACTCCCTCTCCTTCCCCAGGGAAGAAGTGGTCCTGCTGCCTGACGCCTTCAAGGACGGCGCGGTCACCGCAGACGGCGAAGCCATCAGCACTCAAAAGACGGATGATGGCGTTCTGGCGCTTGTCCCCATGCCCAGCATGGGCAGCGTCAGCTTAAAGCCCGCGCGTGAGCAGGCCGATGTTGCGCCCGCGCGCGCCAAGGTCACCGCCCGCGGCGCTACGCTTGAGAACGAGTTTGTCCGCGTCACCCTCAACAAGCGCGGCGAGGTCACCTCCTTCTTTGACAAGGAGTCCCAGCGTGAGTTCGCCCAGGGCGCCATGAACCGCTTCCTGATGTACAAGGACGTCCCGCGCCTGTTTGACGCCTGGGACATCGACTCCAACTACGAGCTGCAGGAGGTGGAGATCAACGAGCCGGTCAAGCTGACCCTCGTCATGGAAGGCGGCTTGCGCGCCGTCATCCGCCTGGAGCGCGCCGTCCACAACTCCACCCTTAATCAGGACATCATCCTGGATGCCCAGTCCCGCCGGCTGGACTTTGTTACCAAGGTTAACTGGGACGAGCAGCACCGCCTGCTCAAGGTCGCCTTCCCCGTGGCTGTGCAGGCCACCGAGGGCCTCAACGAAATCCAATTTGGTTACATGAAGCGGCCCACCCACCGCTCCAGGCTTTATGACTCTGACCGCTTTGAGGTGTGCAACCAGCGCTGGAGCGCGTTGGTGGACCAGAACCAAGGCGCGGCCGTCCTCAACGACTGCAAGTACGGCATCTCCATGCACGAGAACGAGCTGCGCCTCACCTTGCTGCGCGCGGCCACTTGCCCGGACTTTGAGGCGGACAAGGGCACCCACGAGTTCACCTACTCCTTCACCGCCTGGGACGGCCCCTTCATCCACGCGCCCATCGTGCGCGAGGCCTATGCCCTAAACGTCAAGCCTGTGGTTGTCACTGGGCAAGCCCCGGACTTCAGCGCCTTCTCTGTGGATGAGGACAACATCTTCATCGACACCGTCAAACTGGCAGAGGACCAGTCCGGCGACATCATCCTGCGCCTGTACGAGGCCAAGAAGGCGGACACCGCCTGCAACCTGGCCATCAACATCCCCGTGGGGGCCGCCATCCTCTGCGATATGCTGGAGAACGAGCAGCAGCAGCTGGAGGTCGTGGACGGCTGCGTCGCTCTCAAGTTTGGCACCTTTGAGGTGAAGACCTTAAGGTTGAAGGTATAATTTAACGATTGGGACCAAGAATGACGGGTGACGCTTTTGAAAAAGCGTCCCCCGTACCCCCACTATACCAGACTCACTTAAAAATGCTTTGATATGCTGGTCTTTTTTCGTCTCCGCGTTGTTTCATTCAGTCGGCGTAGGCTACGACTACGCCTCCTTCTTTCAACTTAGCGGAGCCATAAAAAATCCTCAGCCTATCTTTGCATTTTTGCCCTCGTCTGGTATGAAAACTTTAACAGGAGTGTAGATTGTTGGGAAAAGACATCATACGCTTTGGCATGATTGGCGCGGGCAGCGTGGCGGAGGTCAAAAGCGCGCCGGCGCTGCAGAAGACCTCGGGGGCTGAATTGGTCGCCGTGATGCGCAGGGACGAGGAGAAGCTTAGGGATTACGCAACGCGGCACGGCATTACGCGCTATTCCACCAACGCGCAGGACATCCTGGAGGATCCGGACATCGATGCCGTTTACATCGCGACCCCGCCGGGCAGCCACGCGCAGTACACGCTGGCCGCGGCAAAACAGGGCAAGGCCGTGTATGTGGAAAAGCCCATGGCCAGGACGGCCGCGGAGGCGCGGCAGATGGTGGATGCCTGCCGCGAGGCCGGCGTACCCCTCTTTGTGGCCAACTACCGCCGCGCGCAGCCCCGCTTTTTAAAAGCCAAGGAGCTGATTGACACAGGCGCCCTGGGTGAAGTGCGCTCCTTCACCTATTTGTACGCCTGCCCGGTGCCCAAGGATGACCCCAACCGGCCCTGGCTGCTCACAAAAGAAATCGCGGGCGGCGGGCTCCTTTTTGACATCGGCTCGCACATGATCGACAGCATCATCTTCATGCTGGGCCAGCCGGTTGAGGTGGTGGGCCGCGCCGCCAACCTGAGCCGGGCGCGGGAGACGGCCGACCAGTCCAGCGCCTTCATGCGCTTTGACTATGGGGTCGCCGGCACCCTCCAGTTTTCCTTCAATGTGGCGCAGCGCACAGATCGCCTGCACATCATGGGCACGCGCGGCAGCCTCACCATGTCCATCATGGGCTATGACCCCCTGATCCTCACACAGGACGGTGTGACGCAGGAGCTCCCTTACCCCCAGCCCGCGCACGTGCAGTCCTACCTCATCACCCGCGTGGTCAACACCCTGCGCGGCCTGGATAATCTGGACAGCACCGGCCAGTCTGCGCTGCAAACGCAGCAGATTCTGGAGGCGATTGATACCAGCGGGTCTTGGGTTCATCAATAAGGACGAATCAGAAGGGGAGCCAATTGTGCTGCTACCCCTTCTTTTTGCGCTTATGGTACAATAGCGGGGATATATTTGATTTGCAGGAGGCAATCATGAACATCGTCATGCTGGAACCCCTTTTGGTTCCGCGGGATTTTTTGTTTGAGCTGGGCGGCCCGCTCAAGATGGCGGGACATACCTTCATCCCCTGCACCGCGCCGCTGGATGTGGCGGAGAAAAAGGAGCGCATCCAGGAGGCGGACATTGTCATCATCGGCAGCAGCCCGCTGGGCGCGGAGGTGCTGCGGGAGGCCAGGCGGTTGGCCTTCATCTCGGTCGCCTTCACGGGCACGGACCACCTGGACAAGACCACCTGCCGGGACATGGGCATCCGGGTGAGCAACGCCAGCGGCTACTCCACCCTGGATGTGGCGGAGTTGACCGTGGGCATGATGATCTCTCTGCTGCGCGGCATGCAGGCGGCCGACGCGCGCACGCGGGCAGGCGGCACCAAGGAGGGCTTGCCGGCGCAGCGTCTGCACGGCAAAACGGTGGGCATCCTGGGCACAGGGGCCATTGGCCTGCGGGTGGCGGAATTGCTTAAGGCCTTTGGTTGCCGCGTCATCGCGCACAGCCGCACGCAAAGCGCGCGGACAGAAAACCTGGGCATCACCTATGTGCCGCTGGATACCCTGCTTACGGAAAGTGACATTCTCACCCTGCACACGCCCTTGACGGAGCAGACCCGGCACATGATTAACCGGGAGCGCCTGGCCATGATGAAACAAGGCGCCTACCTGATCAACTGCGCGCGCGGTCCTGTGGTGGATGCCGCTGCCTTGGCGGACGCGCTCAACAGCGGTCATTTGGCGGGCGCCGCCATTGATGTGTTTGATACGGAGCCGCCGCTGCCGGGGGACAACCCGCTGCTTGACGCCAAAAACACGCTGCTCACCCCGCATATTGCCTATTACACGGCGGAATCCATGAAAGACAGGACCATCATCGCCTTTGACAACATCACAAAATATTTAAATGGTACGATTGTTAGAGAAATTGCTTTGGATTGATTGACATCCAATTGATGCGATTCTAAAAGTTTCAGGGGTGGGGGTATAGGGGAGGGGCGCTTTTCAAAGCGCCCCTCCCCTATAAAATGTCTGTCGTTCTTAAATATCCACCTTCAAGCCATGCCCGACTTCCTGTGACTTGAAAAGGGCGTCAATGACGCGCATGACGCGCAGGGCTTCCTCGGGCTTGACGATCAACTCGGCGCTGCTGTCCAGCACGTCCACGATGTTCATGTAGTACTCTGTCCAGTCGGCTTTGACTTCGGGCAGGGGCAATTCCTCGGTGGTGTGCTTGGGGCGGGGCGCCATGGTGCGGGTGGGCCCGGCCTCGGTGTAGACGATGTCATCCGCCCAGGTGAGCTCGCCGTCCGGGCGCAGCTTGACGATTTTGCCCTTGCAGGACCAGTCATCAATCTGCAGGGTGCCGCCGCTGCCGGACACATGCCAGCGCGGGTGGGGGATGAAGCAGTTGGTGGCCATTTCCAGCATCACGGAGACGCCGGACTCAAAGCGCAGCATCAGCTTGATGTTGTCATCCACCTCGGAGCCATACAGCTGGAAGAGGTGCGCGTTGACGGACACCACCTTCTCCGGGAACAGCTGCATCACCTGGTCAATCAGGTGCACGCCCCAGTCCAGCAGCATGCCGCCGCCGTTTTGCTTGTGGCCGCGCCAGCCGTGCATGGCGCCGCGGGAGCCCTGCACGCGGGACTCAACAAAATAGGGCACGCCGATGATGCCGTCCTCAATGGCTTTTTTGACGATGAGGAAATCGCGGTCCCAGCGGCGGTTCTGGTGGATGGAAAATAGCTTGCCCGTCTTCTTGGCCACCTTCATGATGTCGACCAACTCGTCGGCGTTGAGGGTGACGGGCTTCTCGCAGACCACGTGCTTGCCGGCTTTGAGGCAGTCAATGGCCAACTGGCGGTGGAAGTCGTTGGGGGTGATGATGCCCACCAGATCCACCGTGCTGTCATCCAGCAGCTCCTGCAGGCTGGTGTACACGCGCAGCCCGTTGTCCCGCGCCTTCTGGTTGGCCTCCTCGCGCACGTCCAGCGCGCCGACCACTTCAATTTGCGGGATCTTCTCTTTGATGTTGGTATGATGCCACCCGGCCATGCCGCCGTAGCCAATGAGTGCCATGCGATGTTTTTTCAATGATGTGCCCCCCTATAGGTCGTTTTGATTCTATCTTAGCCTTGAAAACTGGATGCGTCAATCGTTTACGTGCGCCAGGTGAAAATTTGCTCATTAAATTGATAGGTGCTTTCTCTGTTAAGTTTTTTATTTGTACAAAATGAACACAAACATCCGTTTGCGCGGGCATAAACGGATGTTAAACTGCGATCAGATGGCAGGCGGTCTACCGTTTCTTATTAATCTTCCTGCCCAGAACTTTTCCCATAATCGCGCCCCCCGCGACAAAGGCGGCGCCTTTTAATAATTCTCTGCCGATGCTGCTGGTATCTTCAACTTGCTGTATGACATACTCCTTCTTTGAGGTCTTCTTCAGAATTTTGCGCTGCAGCGCAATCTGCTCTTTGTGGTATTTTTCCATTCTTGATTTGTAAGCACTGTCTTCGTATAGGTTGATTGCCTGCTGAACTGTATTAACTTGATGTGTTTTTAGTGTGTTCAATATTGCTTTTATGTACCCGGTATTTCGATATGTCTCGGGTATCAGATGAAGGTCAGGTGTGTTTTGTAGGTTATCAATTTTTTTCAAAACTTCCTGATAGTTTGTTTCTTCTTTATTTATCTTTGATTTAAGAATTGACAAACGGATTGCTCTGATAATATATGCGGGTATCAAGGCTAAAAGAGCGATGAATGCTGCGATGCCATATTCAGGTTTTGCGGATTTGCCAGCCGAAGATAATAAAAGTATCACAACGCCAATACAAAGCGGGAATATGAAAACTTTTGTTTTTCCTGTAGAGGATATGCGTTTTGCCAACGTGTCTTTTCTATCATCCAATATTGCTTTTTTGGCGATAACAGTTTCTTTTAAACGCTTCAGCTCGGAAATTGGCTCTATCAGCGCGCTAATCCTTTTTATTAGTTCTTCCTGCGACATTGGGTTTGTCACATGGGTTTGTGCATAATGAAAGGGAAGTCCGGATTGTTTTAAATGATCAAACCCGTTCGTGGAGATGCTCGGGTTTTCCTTCAATATCATAACCTGCCCGCAATACTCACATTTCGCGCGGGTTTCCGTATCGTTTATTTTCATCCGGGCGGAGCAATCCGGACACTTGATTGACAGTACTTTCATTTACTGATTCACCTGTAAGCGTAAATCTCTCATAAACCGTAAAATGGACACAAAGGGAGAGGAATCAGCCCATTTTCTGTTTATTTAATGTGATTTTATCCTGTGGTTTCAGCATTGTCAAATCTGTTCTCATTCACCCCCGCCCTTGACAAGCCCCGCCCCATTTCCTATATTAGTTGCGCACGCAATCATTGCGTGCGCAAGGAGATGAGATCATGCCCATTATTACCAGAGAGCTGAATGTATTGGCCCGCTGCGGCAACCAGTTTCGCGGGGAGCGCCTGAAGGAATTGTCGCTCACAGCTGCGCAGGCGCCCTATATCCTGCACATCTGTGCGCGGCCCGGCCGTTCGCAGGAGGAGTTGGCCGCGGCTCTGCACGTGAACCCCAGCAACGCGGCGCGGCAGCTAGCCAGGTTGTGTGAGCTGGGCTTTATCACACGGGAAGCGCACCCCCATGACAAGCGGCAGCTGGCGGTTTACCCCACCCAAAAGGCGCAGGACGCCTTCCCGCTTGTGCGCGGGGTGAACGCCCAGTGGCATGATTATTTAACGGCCGAGATGACGGAGGAAGAAAAGGCGCAGCTGGAGGTCTTGCTGGAAAAACTGCGCCGCCGCGCGGCCCTTTGGGATGAAACGCGGGGGGATCTGCCATGAAAAAGGTGATGTCCTATCTGATGCCCTACCGCCTGGTGCTGTCCTGGACGCTGTTTGTTAAATTTATCGCGTCCATTTTGGATTTGTTTATCCCCTTTATATTGGCGATTATCCTGGATGACATCGTGCCGCAGAAAGAACCGCGCCTGGTCTATTTGTGGGGCGGGCTGATGGCGCTGTGCGCGGCGGCATCCGTGGTGTCCAACATCTACGCCAACCGGCTGGCGGCTACTACCTCAAGCAAAGTGACGCGCAGCCTGCGGCACGATCTGTTTTCGCGGCTGATTAACCTGTCCATGGCGCAGTTTGACGCGGTCAGCCTGTCCTCCGCCGTATCCAGGCTGACGACGGACACCTACAACATCAACACCTTCTTAAACCGCATGCAGCGCATGGGCGTGCGCGCGCCCATTTTGCTGGTGGGCGGCCTGGTGATGACCAGCATCCTAGACTTCCGCATGATGCTGGTGCTGCTCCTCACCGTTCCTGTTATCGGGCTGATTGTGTACGTGGTCACCAAGAAATCCGTGCCGCTGTATGACAAGCAACAGACCGTGCTGGACAAGCTGGTGCGCGTGCTGCAGGAGAACATCGTGGGCGTGCGCGTCATCAAGGCGCTGAGCAAGACGGAGCACGAGAAGCAGCGCTTTGATGAGGTCAGCAGCAAACTGGCCGAGGTCTCCCGCCAGGCGGGCAGCGTGGTGGCGCTCTCCAACCCGCTTAGCTCCATCACGCTTAACCTGGGCTTGTCCCTGTGCGTGCTGCTGGGCGCCTACTTGGTCAACAGCGGGCTGTCCCGCCCGGGCAGCATCATCGCATTTATGCACTATTTCACCATCATTTCCCACGCCATGTTTGGCATCACCCGCATCTTCATCATGTCCAGCAAGGGCATCGCCTCCGCCCGCCGCATTGAAGCCATCCTTGAGATGGAGGAGGAGCAAGGGCAACTGGACGCCCCGCGGAGTGACAGCCCCTACCATGTTGCGTTTGACAAGGTGTCCTTCAGCTACAACGGCGTGGAGGACAACCT
>Ga0123334_1002129_pt1 | contig 23232 bp, 13 predicted proteins | sample BiotimSIPDNA_FD_89706 | JGI IMG/M metagenome (GOLD analysis project Ga0123334, IMG submission 89706) | Anaerobic biogas reactor microbial communites from Washington, USA - Biogas_R1 time_0 SIP DNA | ecosystem: Engineered > Bioreactor > Anaerobic > Unclassified | place: Washington, USA... | reverse complement strand
GATTTGGCGGAGATGGGGTATTCTTTGCCACAATACAGCACCATATCGCCGTAGTTTAGTGTGAACGCTTCGCGCTGTTCCTGCCGTTCGTTTGATGCCGCCAGTTTATCTGCTATCCATTTCTCTTTGGATACTACAAATTTATCAATGTCGCGTTGGGAGGCTTTCAGTGGCGCGCGGACTTCCACCTCGCCGTTTCGGATGTAAAGGGCGAGGGTTGTGCGTTTGGAACGGTAGAGGGTGTAGGCTATCATGCTTCTTTCCATCCTTCCGGCAGGGTTCTTCGATTGAAATTGCGATTGCTTCCTGTGACGAAGCCTTCATTTCAAAGGTAATAATGATCTGACCCTTATATATATTAGCAATAAAATATGATTTTGACATGACAGTTCGCTAACCGTCATGTTTTTATTTTGTGAACCTATTATCCGCATTGTAAGTGAGGAAAGTTTTCCCTTTTTCCAGGTGATCCGATGGTTTTTTGACGGAGAATAAAAAATCACCCAATAATTATCCTTTTTGGGCTTGCCAATCACCCTGGGGGTGATTACAACAGGGGTTATTATCAGTATTATAAAGCTGGAATTAACTGAATTCGTAGAGATAATGCCAAATCATTAACTAAGCTGGGCATTTTGTGCCGGTGCAAAAGAGGGTGAAATGATATGAAATGATTTATTGACCTTTGGTAATAAATCAATGACGGTTGCGGAAGTGATGACACCAACTCTAAATTTTGGAGGGATTATTATGACAGAGCAAAACAGTAATCTTGAATTTCAAGAGCCGATAGCGGCACAGGCAGACACTTATACCCCGGAGGATATTGAAAAGAACAAGATCATGGCAGGGCTTGCTTACTTGCTGTTCTTTTTACCGCTGATCGTTTGCCCCGATTCAAAATATGCCAAATTTCACGCCAATCAAGGGCTGCTGCTTTTGATTACAGGAATAGCAGGCAACGTGATATTAACCATTATTCCTGTAATCGGCTGGATGCTGCTTCCGTTTTTCGGAATAGGTGTTTTGGTACTGGCTATCATAGGGCTCATCAATGGATTTGGAGGAAAAGCAAAGCCATTACCCCTCATCGGCAAGTTTACCATTCTGAAATAAGACCACAATCGTGTCTGAGCCGAGGAATCATATTTTAATTACATAATTATGAGGAGAGATGATTATGAAGAAGATTTTAGTGGTTCTTTTAGCCTTTATGTTGATCATATCGGTTACCGGATGTGGCGTAAATGAAAAAATTTCGGAAAAGGCCGGAGAGAAGATTGCGGAAAAAATTATGTCGGATGCCGGAGGCGGCGATGTTGACATCGATGGAGACAAGGTAACCATCAAGGGTGAAGACGGACAAGAGTTGACTTTCGGTGAAACTGACTGGCCAACATCCGATTTAGCAAAAAGCATTCCCGAATTTAAAGGCGGCAAAATTGTTACGGTTATGGATATGAATGATTCGGTGCTTATCAGCTTGGAAGAGGCATCTAATAAAGATTTTGCAGATTATCTGGATGAAATCAAACAGACCTTTACTGAGGAAAGCTATGAAATGAAGTCGGAGGAACATATAACCTATGGGGCGAAAAACGACGAAGGTATTGGCGTAATGCTTACTTATACCGTAGACGAGACTCTTAGTATCACAGTCCAGCAAACATCGGAATAGTGCTTTTCTCAAGCAGGGCAGAAAACCGCAATTTCCGAAAGTGAAAACAACTCCATATGAAAATGAGGGCGGTATAATCCACTGCGAAATGAAAAACTATGCTGATGTGTATGTGAACAAGATGAATGAGGAGAATAAGCGCATGAAACGCATTTTTTCTTTTTTAATTATCCTGTCGCTGATGTTGTCCACTGCTGTTTCCGCAAATGCTTCGGAAAACGATATCGATGGTCATTGGGCCAAGCCGTACATAGAAGAACTTAATGCCCAAGATATTATGCATGGTAATGGCAGTGGTTTATACCGCCCTAACGATTCTATTACGAGGGCGGAGTTTGCAACCATGGTTAATAAAGCCTTTGGCTTCGTGGAAGACAAAGGTAACACCTTTACAGATGTGAAAACCGCCGATTGGTATGCTAAAGAAATCTCTATTGCTGTGACCCAAGGGTATTTAAGTGGTATAGGCAATAGGAAAGCTGCTCCTGCAGCAAACCTTACCAGAGAGCAGTCTGCAGTAATCATCGGCAGGATTATGAAACTTACCGCAGGTACTAATAAAACAAATTTTAATGACGATGGCAGAATATCAATCTGGGCGCGGGAGATGGTGGCTGCTGTTGCAGAGGAAGGCTATATCAAAGGTTCCAACGGTTCATTCAGGCCTGGGGACAATATTGCCAGGGGCGAGGCAGCTACGATTATTGCCCATGCAGTAGGAGATCTATACAATCAGGCCGGCGCATATGATGGTGCCGGGCAAGTAATGTCCGGCAATGTTACCATCAGCGTTGCGGATGTCACCCTTAAAAATATGACTATTAACGGTAATTTATATATAACTGAAGGTGTTGGAGATGGGACTGCGGTACTGGATGGCGTCACGGTCAAAGGTAAAACCCTGATTTCCGGTGGTGGTGTTAATAGTGTGATCATCATTAACACCCAGTTGGGCCCTGTTACCATTGATGTTCCCGATGGCTCTCCGGTGCGGTTTACGGCCCAGGGTAATTCCTCGGTAGATTCGATATTAGTGGCCTCAGATGAGGTTACTCTGGAATCCGGCCAAACGATTAAAACAACTATTATAGCTATACCTGAAGGTGCATCAATTGACTTAAAGGGCAGCTTCGGTACGGTGGAGGTACAAACCCCTGGCTGCAGTATAAAAGCAAAAGATGCATCTATTGCTGAGTTAGTAGTAGCAGCTACGGCAACAGATGCCCAAATTACCTTGGAGGGCTTAACCTCCGTTAATTCGCTGGTTTGCGATGCTCCCTGCAGTATCGAAGGCAGTGGTAGAATCCAGGCTGCTCTGGTCAATGTGAACAACGTTAATATTAATCAAAAACCTGGCAATGTTACCTTGCCCAAAGGGGTTAGTGCTAAAGTTGCCGGCAAGACAGTAAGCGGTGGTAGTACCGGTGGGAGTGGCAGCTCAGGAGGAAGCAGTTCCAGAACTTATAATCTGACTGTATCGTCTTATCCTAAAGGGGCGGCTACTTTGCAAGGTGGGGGAGTCTACAAGGCGGGTGACAGTGTAACTCTAAATGCCAGCCCTATTTCTGGTTGGGAGCTTCGCAATTGGACTGTGGATGGGAAAATTGTCAGTACTAAAGCAAAATTCACCTATGTAATGCCTGCAAATAATACCAGTATTGTTGCCAACCTGTCCTCCAAATTTAAGTGTACAGTTTCAGCCAACCCAGCTAAGGGTGGCGCGGTCACTAAATCAGGAGAATATATGGCGGGTACAGTCTTTACGTTAACCGCTACTCCTAATGAAGGCTATGAGTTCAGTCATTGGTTGGCAGATGGTGCCATTGCCAGTGTTGACGAAAGCTTTACTACAGTGATGGATTATAAAGATGCTGCCTATACGGCAGTATTTTTGTCCAAAAACACAGTGGATACTTGGACCGGGCAAACGGCTATTGCTAATTATAGGTTACAAGATGGCAGCTACTTGATTACCAGCGGGAAACAACTGGCCTGGATTGCCAACCAAGTAAATACCGGAAAGAATAGTTTTGAAGGGTATAAATTTACCCTTAATAATGATATCAACTTAAACAACATACCCTGGACACCAATTGGTAATGATCTTGGCCATGTGTTCAGGGGCAGCTTTAACGGCAAGGGCAAAACTATTTCTAATCTTAAAGTGGATTTGAATTCCGGTTCGAATCATACTGTTTTAGCGGGCTTATTCGGTGCTGTTGGCCAGGATGGAAAGGTGCAAAATCTTAAGCTGGCCAATGTGAATGTGATTGGAAGAATAGGCAAATTCCCTCAAAACCCAAGCTACAATTATGCCGGTGGGGTAGTGGCCATCAATTACGGGGAGATCTCCAAATGTGTGGTAACAGGCAGCGTAACTGCTGAAAATGGCTATACAAACTATGCCGGCGGGGTTGCAGGCTGGAATAACGGGGGTACAATCAAAGCCAGCTTTAATCTGGCCACGGTCAGCATGAAAAATACCAGCGGCTCTGCAGGTGGAATCGCCGGGGAGAGCTTTGGTAAAATTGAGACCTCTTTTAATGAAGGTGCGATAATAGCACAAGGCTTGGAGCAAAGCAGTGCCGGCGGCATTGTCGGTTATGCCCGGAATAGCACAACTGTCAACTGCTTTAACAATGGCAGTATAACAGCACGTGGGGATCATGTGGCTTTAGCGGGAGGGATTGTGGCTAATGGTGATCCGGCCAGCAAAGTAGAGACTTGCTATAGTACCGGGCAGATAGCAGCAGCCATAGAAGACGAAAGCAACCCCAATAAGATTAAGGCAGCCGGGGGAATAGCAGGTGTCTTAACGGGTCAATCTCAAAACATTAAAAATTGTTATTTCATGTCCCTGACTGCTAACACGGGAATAGGCAGTCCCGCTGGCGGCGCAGGCGCCAGAGTACTCAACAGTACAGAGATGCGTCAGCAATCAAAGTTTAGCGGCTATGACTTCACTAAAATATGGTACTTTCAACCATCGGGAGGGTACCCATATCCCCATCTGCAAGTGCTGTCTGAAACTTTCAGAATTACTGTGAAGGTTTTACCGGCGGCTGGAGGAACCGCCTTAGTAGATAAGAATGCCGGCAATCAGTTTAAGCCAGGAGCGCTTGTGCCTTTAAAAGCTACACCTAAGCCGGGGTATGAGTTTGTTAACTGGACGGTAAATGGTATGGCCATCAGTGAGGAAGCCTCTGTAAATTTCAAAATGCCGTCCTCTGCTGTCACTGTAACAGCTAATTTTAGTGCAGAAGTTCCCGATGTATATATGCTGAATCTTACCTCCAGCCCCAACGGCGGCGGGACTGTGACGGGGGGAGGCTCTTATATGGTAGGGGAGAAGGTTGCGCTAAAAGCCACCCCTGCTAAGGACTATACCTTTGCCAACTGGGTAAAGGTTACCGAGGACGGTCCAGAGGTTATCAGCACAAGTCCTAACCTGACTTATTCTATGACGGCAGAGGATGTGGAGCTTTCAGCTGTCTTTCAAAGTGTGCATCCGGAGTATCTGCTTACTGTGGAAGCAGCTCCCCCAGGAGGTGGGCATGTTTATATGCAAAATTATCATGTTTTAGACAAGTTTGAGGTAGGAACTGACTTGCAAATGAAGGCGGTAGCTGCTCCAGGCTATGAATTTGTCAATTGGACGATAGATGACATAGTTGCAGAGACGTCAACTACGCTTGACTATACCATGCAGGCTAAAGATACCACCATCAAAGCTAATTTTAAGAAACCCCCCGGGTATTATCAGCTTAAAGTAGAAACCAACAGCGACCCCTCTACAAATAAGGGTACTGCCATGATCAACGGCGGAGGGACAACCGGAGAGTTTATAGAGGGTAAATACATTGCTTTATCTGCGGAGTCTAACGAGGACTATGTCTTCATTAATTGGACGGTAGACGGAGAGGTTGTAGGCAGTTCAGCACAACTGACGTATTGCATGCCGGGAGCAGACACCACTATCATTGCGAATTTTGTTCCCCAAGATGATGCCGCCTCCCATCCCTTGAAAGTTGAACTGAACAGTGCAGGGCGGGGTAATATTTTCATAAATGACGCTTTGGGGACTGAAGGCAGTTTTACAGCCGGGACTGAAGTGCTGTTGAAAGCCCAAGCTAATTTTGGATATCAGTTTAAGAACTGGACCATAGCTGACAAAATTGCTGGTGAAAATTTGGAGATTGAGCTTGCTATTCCACCCGGCGGTTTGACTATCATGGCCAATTTTGAACTGGGAGAGCCTCCGGAGTCGGCATCAGCCAGCATAGGGATTTCAAGCAATGTTATTTTTGACTTTGCTTGTAGCGATGATAAGTCGGTTTATGTAGGAGTTGGCGAGAACGGTGCTGTTATTCGCTCCGGGGATGCAGGTCAGACTTGGACCCAGTACTGGGCGGGTATCCATGCCCAGGCAGTTGCCTATGGAAATGGTAAATTTGTGGCTGTGGGAGATAAGATAGCAGTTTCCGCAGATGGAGCTGATTGGACAACGATGCCGCTTGAGGTTGAAGACGGCCAGCTTCATGGGATTACCTATGGAGATATAGAAGGTGGCGGCAGCTTTGTGGCAATCGGCATGTTTGGAGATGACTACTATATCTTCACCTCAGCTGATGGGGTGGACTGGACGGAGCAAGCTGCCCCGGAGGGGGGGCTTTGCCACGACGTAGCAGCCGGAGATAATCGCTTTGTTATTGTGGGGGCAACAACCGAGGACAAGACGGTTCTAATGTCTGCAGATGGTGCTGACTGGATTCCTTCTGAGTTAGATGGCAGCTACGACAGCATAGCCTATGGTGATGGTAAATTCGTGGCGTTAGCCATTTATCTCCAGCAGGTGGCTATCCTGGGGGATGGTCAAACTGAGTGGACGATAAAAGAGTATACCGTACCAGGTCCTCAAGGGTGGGTCTTCCTTACCAATCTGTTTTTTGATGGCACATCCTTTAAGGCAACATCTCCAGCGACGAATGATTGGGTGTACTCAGCCTTTATAGATGAGAACGATAGTATCAGCTTCAGCCAATGGACCTATGCGAAGGGAGGAGTAAAGGCTGCCGGTAATTTACTCTTTAACATAGAGAAATTCGGAGGTCTAAGTGTCTCCTCGGCGCAAAGTACTGCTAGTTGGTCAGCAGTTATCGAGGCAAATCCTTATAGCTTCGAGGATCTGGTTCATGGAGATGGAGTATATGTTTTAGCCGGGAAGAAAAATTACGATACAACAGATCAAGGAAATTATGCGGACGGTGTTGTTCTGACCTCCTCTGATGATGGTAACACTTGGGAGGCTTTTAGTCTGATCCCCTCAGAATGGACTGACGAAGGCATGATGTCGGGAACGATTAACGGGGTAGCTTACGGTGCCGGCAAGTATGTTGCTGTAGGTGGAAGCTATAAAGGGGATGCAAAGAAGGGCTACATCTTTACTTCAACAGATGCAGAAGTATGGAAAATGGTAGAACAACAATTTCCTATCCTGCTGACGGGGGCAGTATACCATGAAGGAACTTGGTTGGCCAAAGGAAAGGATGGCCCTGAAGATATTCTTTACACTTGGGTAGATGGGCTTGTTTGGGCAGGCGGCGAAGACGGTGTGACCTATCCTTCTAGTAGTATTAAACCTGCTGATGTACCTGGCTGTCTTAACGAGCTGAAGCAGGTTACAATCAGTGTTGACGGAAAAGAAACAGACTGGATTTTTGGGGAACAAGGCGTGCTTCTGGCCCGCTGAAGCCAAGATGCCATTCATTTCATTTGACTATACTATGTTCAACCCTTATCATTTTACTAGAACATATGTTCTGATGGAGTGATAAGGGGTTTTTCTTATGGAAAGGGTAATACTGCATTCAGACCTTAATAATTTCTACGCCTCTGTCGAGTGCTTATATCGCCCGGAATTGCGGAATAAACCGGTAGCGGTAGGCGGTGATCCGGAGCGGCGGCACGGTATCGTCCTGGCCAAAAATTATCTGGCCAAGGCAACGGGCATAAAGACGGGGGAAGCACTCTGGCAAGCCCGGCAGAAGTGTCCCGGACTAATGATTGTGCCGCCGAATTTTCCTCTTTATTTACGATTCAGCCGCCTGACCAGGGGTATTTATGCCGATTATACCGATCAGGTTGAACCCTTTGGCCTGGATGAGGCATGGCTGGATGTGACCGGCAGCACTCATCTGTTCGGTGATGGGCCCCAGATCGCAGACGAGATCAGGGAACGGATAAAATTTGAACTGGGGGTAACTGTATCAATCGGAGTCAGCTTTAATAAGATATTCGCCAAACTGGGAAGCGACTTGAAAAAGCCTGATGCCACCACTGTCATAACCCGGGATAATTTTCGGCAGGTGGTGTGGCCCCTGCCGGCTGAAGACCTGTTGTATGTAGGGCGAGCCACCAAACGCAAGCTGGCCAATCATGGTATTGCTACTATTGGTGACATAGCCACCAGCAGTCCGGAATTTCTGCGTACCTTTCTGGGGAAATGGGGAGAAGCGCTCTGGATTTTTGCCAATGGCCTGGATAATTCACCGGTGGTCCGCATAGGTGATGAAAGTATGGTCAAGTCTGTGGGCAACAGCACTACGACCCCCCGGGACCTGGTCAATGATGAAGATGTGAGCCGGGTTATTTATGTTCTGTCTGAAAGTGTGGCGGCCAGGCTTAGAGAGGGTGGCCTGGAGGCTTGTACCGTAGAGATTCAGGTGCGTGATATTGAGCTTTTTTCTTTCGTGCGTCGGCAAAAGCAGCCATGTCCTACAAATCTGTCCGGGGAGATACACGATGCGGCCATGGCTCTTTTCAGGGCTAATTATAGCTGGGAAAAGCCCATTCGCAGTTTAGGTGTAAGAGGATGTGACTTAGTGGCAGCAGATTCCCAACAGCCCTCACTTTTTGATGATGTACAACATGCGAAGCTTAAAAAAGTTGAAAATGCAGTTGATCATCTGAGGAGCCGATTCGGCCACTTCGCAGTGCAAAGGGCATGTTTGCTAAACAGTGATCTGAGCAACATTAACCCGAAAGAAGATCATGTCATCCATCCCATTGGTTTTAAGGCGGGAAAATGAAGAGAATGAATTATGTTAATCCAAATAAAGTTTATGTGACGGTTAAGGCGGTATTTGATGCCGATGGCGGCCTGAATCCGCTGGCTTTGGTGTGGGAGGACGGACGTGAATATCAGATTGATAAAGTGATTGACGTTCGGCAAGCTGCCAGTCTCAAGGCGGGCGGAACGGGCCTGCGCTACACTTGCCTGGTCCGGGGCGGAACCACCTGCCTCTTTTTTGAAGAGGGCAGGTGGTGGGTGGAACGAAAATGATAACTAGCGGCGTCTTTTTCGTTTTTCCCTCTTTGGAATCAAACGTCTGGCCAGAAGTCCGCAAGTTATGGCGAAAACAGCTACAATGAAGTAGGCGCCCCAGGTAATATTAGTCGCATCCCGTAACAGATCCCCAGGATGGGCAGAGTCAATTTCCGTATAGCTCCCGGCGGACTTAATGTATTTATCGGGAACATCAGGTGTTCCGTTGCCATCCACATCCTCCTGGGCGGCCATAAAGCCGGCCAGGGCTTTCCAGCCCTTGAGCTCCTGGACTCCGGTACGGCTCTGATCAGCATCCACAAGAGCAGTGCTAAAGTCTTCAATAGGAATACCATCGCTGTTTTTGGGGATTGCGGAAAGGATTTTGTAGGTCTTTTCCCTCAATGTGCTTACCATTGTTGCCGTATAATAGGTGGTACAGACGCGGTATAGCTTGTAGGACTCGATGGGCTCGAATTTGCCGTCAGGGGTGCTGATTTCGATATCATACACCCGATCAAATCTAAGCCGGCCCATATTATACTTAAACTTTATACCGGAAATCTGAAGGCTGTATTCTGGGTAATCGGGAGCTATGCTGGTTTGAATCTCCAGACAGCTTTTGATTTCCCGGCCGGTCAGGTAGAAGGTTACCAGAGGATAACCGGCGGTTTGATCCAGACCCTGGCCCAGGGATAAGACCTGGAAGATATGGCTTGTATCTAAGGGACCGGCCGCAAGAGCGGATTGAATCTCTCCTTGGGGTATGACCGCTGCGTGAACATAATCCCCATTAGGACCTTCAGCCTCCTGTACTGCATGACGGAAAGCATCGGCGATTAGATTCCCCAGTCCTGTTTCAACCGGATTTTCTTCCGTGGTCTCAGGGATTTCCAGATTGAAAGCGGATTCAGCCACGATTTGATTATCCTCAGATGCTGCGGAATAGGGAGGCATAAAAAAGGCGGAACTCACTAAACCAAGGAAAAGAATCAGGCCGGCAAAAAGATATTTGCGATTCACGAAAAATCCTCCTTGCAGATAGTAAATTAAAACTCTTTAACTTATTCCTGCTCCGGCAGCCTTTATCCTTCAAAGCCGCGGGTTTTTAGCACTGAATTGGCACTAAACAATTTTAATTTGGCCCGGTCTTTGATTTCTTTTACTGCCAGACAGGTAAAGAGAATGATGACCGCCACCAGGGCGCGGTCACCGGGAATCAGTTGGATACGCAGAAAGTCCACCAGGAAAAAATGACCCAGGTAGATACCCAGAGTGCGTGAACCCACATAGGACAGGAATTTCTCACCCAACGGATTCGGAGTGCTGTAGTATATGGCCAGCAATAAGGTCAGACCTACAGAAAGGGGAAACAAGGCCCCTTTGTTGAAAAGGTATCCGGTGGTACCTGCCAGGTATGGTTCGGCCAGGCCGATGAAGAATACTGCAAAGGCCGCCGCCGCCATCTGGCGCGGGTGGTTCTTTATGTATTCTATGGCTCGGGGGTATTCGGCCAGGAGCATACCGATGGCGATAAAGCCCCACCATTTAATAATATTGGGGCCGGACCAGCTAAAAATGGTTACATGATAAGTCTTGGATATTTCCAGGATAATGTTCATAGCGATGTTGCTGAAGAGCATTATCCACAGCGTACTGACGCGTATTGCCCGGGGCAGGAAATAGAGGAGGGGACAGATAATAGCGAAGACCATGTAGTAAAACATATAATAAAGATGAAGGGCGGTTTTACCGTAGATAATATCCATAAAGGTAAAGGTTTTCCCTGCCGTAAACCAAAAGAATATGCCGTAAGCTACAGCCCAATACAGATAAGGAACATAAGTTTTTTTAATCTTTTTCCAGGTGGATTGTGCCCAGTCAGAGGCGCCTGAAGACATGAAATATCCCTGAACCATGAAGAACATGGGAACACACCACATGGCGACCTCTCGCACAAACACGGCTAACGGATCGGTTCCGCCCCGGTAGACGTGACTGAAGATCACGGAGATAATCCCAAGGCCTTTCAGTACATCAAACATCGGATTTCTTACTTTTGCGGTCATTTATTATCCTCCAATCAAATGGGATTAAGCTTGTCTGGAAAATATTGCTTAGGTAATTATAAACTTAATGCCGGAGAAGTGAAAACTAAATAAATAAAATCTGATGTTGATCAGCAATAAAATCCGGGAGCAGGGGCACGTGTAAGTTCCACTTGCTCCCGGAATAAGAACCGGCAATCTCAGCTGCTCAGATTCGGCCTTCGAGCAGCACACCGCCAATTCGCCCTCCATGGCTCAGGAGGCGGACTCAGGACCTCCTGTCCTTCGGCTGCTCTCCAGCCTCATCATTGCAGGAGTTTGCTCGGTTCTCATCCCAATGGTCGCTACGTTGGAACTCACAGTGCTTCCCGCTGCTAACATAGATCAACATCAGATCATTGAAAACTAAATAAATACAAACCTCAATTCTCTGCTGGAGAAATATTCTGAAATATGCGAATATCTATATATAAGCCGGACTTTGAAGGAGGAGTGAGTGATGCAAGAGAAAAAAGGCGCGCTTATAAATGTAATCAGAGAGATGGTGGCTGAGGTTCTGGAAATCCAACTGGATACTGTGTCTCTGGATTCCAGGTTTGGCAAAGACCTGAGGGAAGACTCCCTGGCGGTAACAGAGGTATTATTACGATTGGAAGAAAAATACGAAATAGATATCCCTGAGGATACGGCCCAAGATATTGGATCGGTCAGAGATTTGGTGGAGTATATGGAAAAAAGGTTCGAGGAGGGATAAGGAGAAATGTGTGTTTTTCACACAGCTCCGCTCTTTTCTTCAGCCCCGGGATTCAAGCAATGAATAACTGCCCGGCAGGGGCTGACGGCTGCCGGCAGTGGGCAGAATCCCCATGGAGTTTTGGAATGCCACCGAAAGCATGAGCTTGATGCGGTTGATCTGATTGACTTCGCTGGCGCCTGGATCATAATCTATTGCTACAATATTAGCTTCAGGATAATTTCTCTTCAATTTTTTAATCATTCCTTTACCAGTGACGTGATTGGGGAGACAGCCAAATGGCTGCACACACACAATATTGGGAACTCCCATTTCAATTAACTCAATCATTTCAGCGGTCAGAAACCAGCCTTCCCCGGTATGATGTCCCAGTGCGAGGACATCTTCGGCCACATCTGCCAGGTGGTATATGGAAGGAGGGGCGGAAAATCTGGTGCTGCGCTCCAATTCATGGTTCATATGCTGACGATAGTTTTCAAGATAATTGATAAAGAGCTTATTGACCCACATTATGCCCCATGATCCCGCCAGCTTCTCGTAAGAATAAATGCCGTCGTAAAGGGAGTAGAGGAAAAAGTCAAGCATATCAGGGACAACCGCCTCCACACCTTCATTCTCCAAAACGGCTACAATATGATTGTTGGCGGCGGGATGATATTTGACCAGGATTTCTCCTACCACACCTACCCGGGGTTTTTGGATATTAGATATTTCCAGGTTGTCAAAATCACTGATAATTTGAGAAATATTTTGTTTGAACTCCTGTTTGCCGCCGGTGACAACGTGGTTTTTGCAGATCTCCATCCATCGTGAATAAAGAAGATTAGCGGTTCCCGGGATTTTTTCATAAGGTCTGACCCGATACAGAACCCGCATCAGAAGGTCCCCATAGATTACGGACATTATGGCTTTCTCCATAAGAGGGATAGTCAGCCTGAAACCGGGGTTTTTCTCCATCCCGTTAATGTTAATCGATACCACCGGAACCTGTGAGAACCCCGCTTCTTTTAAGGCTTTGCGCAGCAGTGAAATATAGTTTGTGGCCCGGCATCCTCCGCCGGTCTGGCTCATGAGCACGGAGGTCCTGGACAGATCATAATCCCCGGACTTAAGGGCATGGATGAGCTGGCCGATTACGATTACACAAGGATAACAGGCATCATTGTTCACATACTTGAGTCCCTCTTCCACATCTTTTCTGTGAACTGTAGGGAGTAATTCCAGCCGATAACCTTCTGCTCTGAGGGCGGCTTCCAGTATCTCAAAATGGATGGGCGCCATTTGAGGACAGAGCAATACGTGCTCATCTTTCATTTCTTTGGTGAAAATTGTTCGTTGGGGGGTGGGATAGAGGCGCTCAGGTTTCATACCCATCTTGTGACGTTCTTCCAGAGCGGCAGCCAGAGAGCGAATTCTGATCCGGGCCGCGCCCAGATTAGTTATTTCATCAATTTTCAATACCGTATAGATCTTGTTATGCTGATTCATAATTTCTTCAACCTGATCAGTAGTAACAGCATCCAGACCACAACCAAAGGAATTAAGCTGTACCAATTCTATCTTATTTTGAGCAGCAGCGAAGCTGGCCGCAGCATAAAGCCGCGAATGATACCCCCACTGGTCCACTACCCGCAGTGGCCTTTCCACTTCTGCCAAATGGGCCACTGAGTCTTCGGTCAGAACTGCCAGTCCGCAGGACAGGAATACCTCGGGCACCCCATGATTGATTCCAGGGTCGACGTGATAAGGTCTTCCTGCCAGGATTACGCCTTGTTTCCCGGTTGCTTCCAGATAAGCCAAGGCTCTTTCACCCTCGCGGCGAATGTGGCTTTTATACAGTTCATCTTCCTTCCAGGCAGCCTGAACTGCTCGCCGGATTTCTCTCTTGCTCAGGTTCAGGTTTTTCAGTTCCTCATACAGACGCTGAATCAATCGATTTTTATGGTTATATGGCAGAAAAGGATTATAATATTCGATATCACTGTTATGAAGAATATCCATATTAGCTCGGGCCACGTCGGGGTAAGAGATGACCATAGGGCAGTTGAAACAATTATCCGCCTCCGACAACTCCTTCTTTTCATGGATTATAGAAGGATAGAAGATCCTCTTTATTCCCTGATTGATCAGATAAGCAATATGACCATGAACAAGCTTGGCCGGGTAACAGGCGGATTCAGAAGGAATCGTTTCATTCCCCAGGGCAAACAAGTCCTTGGAAGAAGCAGGTGAGAGCTCAACCCGGAATCCCAGCCGGGTGAAAAAGGTAAACCAGAACGGATAGTTTTCGTACATATTAAGCACCCGGGGGATTCCTATAATTCCGCGCGGTGCCTGCTCCAAGGGCAGAGGCTCATAATCAAAAAGCCGCTTAAATTTGTATTCGAAAAGATTAGGCAGCGGTTCCTTGGCCTTATCATAGCCTAAAGGAGTTTCACACCGGTTGCCGGAGATAAAACGTGTCCCGTCCGGAAACCGGTTTACGGTCAGGAGACAGTTGTTAGTACAGGCCCCGCAACGACGGGTGGCAGATTGAAAGGAAAAATCCTCCACCTGCTCCGGAGGAAGCAGACTGCTCCTTTGTCCAGGCATATGTTTGTTGCGGGCGATAAGAGCGGCACCGAAAGCCCCCATCAAACCGGCGATATCAGGCCGAATCACATCTTTCCCCGTAATCAATTCAAAACAGCGCAAAATGGCATCGTTATAAAAAGTTCCGCCCTGGGCAATTACATTGGTGCCCAGATCCTCAGGATTCCGGATCTTTATCACCTTGAACAGAGCGTTTTTAATTACCGAATAAGACAGCCCTGCTGAAATGTCACCCACCCCAGCCCCTTCCTTCTGGGCTTGTTTTACCTTAGAGTTCATGAAAACCGTACATCTGGAGCCCAGGTCAACTGGCGCCGTAGATTTCAGAGCCTGGTCGGCAAACTCATCCACGTCCAAATCTAAGGAATGAGCAAAGGTTTCTATAAAAGAGCCGCATCCGGAGGAACATGCCTCATTGAGCATGATGCTGTCAATGACGCCATTCTTGACCTTCATACATTTCATATCCTGACCGCCGATATCCAGGATAAAATCCACTTCCGGGCAGAAAAAAGCAGCCGCCGTATAATGGGCCATAGTTTCAATTTCTCCCAGATCAATTTTCAGACCGGCTTTGAGGAGTCCCTCGCCATATCCGGTAACAGCCGCATGGGCGATGAAGGCTTCCGCAGGCATAAGTGAATAGAGCTCTTTAAGAACACTCAGGGCCGATTTCATAGGATTGCCCAGATTGCTGCCATAGGAAGAATAAAGCAGGCGGCCCTCTTCATCAATAAGAGTTGCTTTAGTAGTGGTTGAACCTGCATCTATACCTAAGAAACATGGCCCGGAATGAGAATCCAGCCAGCCGCGAGGGGCCCTATGCTGAGCATGGCGGGCCTGAAAATTTTCCAGATCGGCAGAATCAGTGAACAAAGGCGGCAGATTCCATATATCCCCGGTTACAGATTGCTCCAGCTGAGGCAAGCGATTGACCAGATTCTGAAAACTGATGGCCGGAACCTTATGAGAGGCCAGGGCAGCGCCCAAAGCCACAAAAAATTGAGCATTAGCAGGAAATATAGTTGTTTCATCAGTTAGTTTTAAAGTGTCCTGAAACCTTTTTCTCAGTTCGGAAAGGTAGAAAAGAGGCCCCCCCAAGAAAGCCACCTTCCCTCGAATAGGCTTGCCACAAGCCAGTCCGCTGATGGTTTGGTTGACCACCGACTGAAAAACCGAGGCGGCTATATCTTCACGAGCGGCGCCATCATTTAAGAGTGGCTGAATATCGCTTTTGGCAAAAACCCCACAACGGGCTGCAATTGGATAAATCATCCGGTGTCGGGAGGCCAATTCATTTAACCCGGCGGCATCAGTTTGAAGAAGGGATGCCATTTGATCAATAAAGGCGCCGGTTCCCCCGGCGCATATCCCATTCATCCGCTGGTCCACTCCATCGGCCAGATAAGTGATTTTGGCATCTTCCCCACCCAGCTCTATGGCCACATCAGTCTGAGGTATTAATTCCCGGATAGCCTCAGTACCGGCAACAACCTCCTGTATGAACGGCAGTCCCAGCCATTCAGAGACCGAAAGGCCGGCGGAACCCGTAACCATGGCAGTAAAGCGCAGATTGCCCACTTTTTTAAAAGCATCATAGAGAAGTGTGCGGAGAGTCTTGCGGATATCGGCATGATGGCGCTGATAATCCTTGTGTACAATTTCTCTCCGATCAGTCAGTATCACTATTTTGACCGTAGTCGAACCGACATCCAAGCCCATATGAAAACAGCTCAGGCTACTGGTATATGTCAACCTCATCCACTCCCCAATTATTTATAGCATCAAGCGACGTTTAAAACAATGTTTGGAAAGTCGTTATAAAGATATCATATTTGATAATTCAACAACTTGTCAATCGGCGTAAAATCACCGGCTGTTAATCAGATTCCAGAGGGAGAAGACTTACGACGCAAAAAGGCAGAGAAAACAGGTTGCCTTGACGCATCTTCATTGTATAATATAAAATGGTTTAAAACACCGTTTAAAACATAGGGGTGCTGAAATGGGTCTTAATGGATACAAAACCAAGAACAAAATAATTGACGCAACGCTGGATATTATCGCCAGTGAAGGAGTCCAAAATGTGACTATCCGTAAGATAGCCGCTATCGCTGCTGTAAACGTTGCTGCGGTCAACTACCATTTCGGTTCCAAAGATGTGGTAATAACCGATGCACTTAAAACCATAACCTCACGTCTCATGGAAGCTTTTGCTTGCCTTAAAAACCAGGATATGGATCCTGTATCAAGGATCCGGCTGTTTATTAATCAATATTCACGAGTAGTTTCTGAATATCCTGATATCATTAATTATTTTATTACCCGAAGCTTTAATCACGAGATTATCCCGGGAGGGTACCAGGATTACCTGAAAGAGGAAGGTATTGAGCTGATCAGGAGAACCCTGCTGGAGATTAAGCCTGATGAAGAAGCCGTTCTTTCCATGCGGGCAGTGCAGATTTTAAGTGCGCTTTCGTTTCCTATTATGTTAGGCAATCATATTAAGGAAGCGATCGGGCTGGATCTTCTGGATCCTGAAGTAAGACAAAGCTACAATGACCTGTTGTTCAAAAACAGCCTGAAATGACGGCAGTACTCAGGCTTGAGCACGATTACACTGAAGTGCCCAAGGAATCTGAACTCCCATTGCCCATGACTTGATTCAGGACTTGGCTAAGGCTGCCTATTCCATAAGGCTTGGTTACCACACCTTTAAAGCCCCATCTGTCGAATTCCGCTAAGATAGGATCATTGGAATAACCGCTGCTTACAATGGCCCTGATGTGCGGATCGATGGCAAGAAGCTTTTGGATTGTTTCTTTGCCCCCCATTCCGCCGGGTATAGTAAGGTCCAAAATTACTGCGTCATACTTGGCTTCATCCTTTATAGATTCAATATAGAACTGAATCGCTTCAAATCCGTTGGCTGACAGAGTCACATCATATCCTATATTCCGCAGCATCTCTCTGACTACCTCCCGAATCTTGGCTTCGTCATCCATGACCAGAATGCGCCCTTTCCCATGGGAAGAACTTACTTGATGGGTTGCATAATCTGTCTGGGAATGAACGGAGACGGGCAGATAGATAATAAACGAGGTCCCTGTTGCTGCAGAGCTTTCAATGCCAATATAGCCATTATGGTTCTTGATAATCGAATAAGCAGTGGCCAGACCAAGACCACTGCCGGTGGATTTGGTGGTAAAAAAGGGATCGAATATTTTTTTATGGTGATCCTCGGGGATTCCTGATCCCTCATCCTGGACGAAAATCTTAATATATTTCCCGGCCGCCAGAGGAAGGCCCGAGGATTCAGTGAGATACTCATTAGTAGCGTTGATTCGCACGGTACCTCCCTGGGGCATGGCCTGAAGGGCATTTATGATCAGATTATTAATAACCTGCGCGATTTGTCCCTCGTCCACATCTGCCAGGCACAGATCCTCGACAATATTCAGTTCGCATTTTACGTTAGAACCGCACAAGGAAAAATTCACCGTATCTCTCAAGAGTTCAGTGAGGGAGCTGGGCTTCTTCACTGGCGCACCACCCCGGGCGAAGGTCAGAAGCTGTTGGGTGAGTCCTTTGGTTTGCATCGATGCCTTTTCACTCCGGGACAGAAATTCCCCGGCTGTCTCGGGATTATCAAGATTCATCCCGGCCAGGGTTATATTGCCCATAATTACAGTCAGCAGGTTGTTAAAGTCGTGAGCGATTCCCCCTGCCAAGACCCCAAGAGAGTCTAACTTGCTGGCGTTCAGCAGTTCTTCTTCCATACGAATTCGATCAGTTATGTCCCGGAAAACAATTACGGCGCCCATATAGTGGCCGGAACTGTCGCGGATGGGAGCGCCACTGGCATCTATTATACGTTCTTGTCCATTTTTGCAGACCAGTATGTGACTTTCCAGTTCCACTGTTCCCTGAGCCGGCAGAGCATTTATAAGCTTCATAGGATGAGAAGTGCTGGTCTTGGAATCCAACAGTCTGAAAACGTCGTCTAAAGGCTTTCCGGCCACTTCGCACTGAGTCCATCCAGTCAATATTTCCGCGGCATCATTAACCAGGTTAATATTGCCGTCGGTATCTGTGGTGATTACTCCGTCGGCAATACTGCGCAAGGTAACGGCCAGCCATTCTTTTTCTGATGCCAGGGCATATTCGGTTTGTTTTCGCTGAGTTATGTCTTCGGCCAAAACCATAGCCCCTTGTATTTTACCTTCGTGTAAAATGGGGGCAGTGTTAAGCCTGAGCCAGCGCTGGCTCCTATCTCGTCTGATTACAGGGCATTCGAAACTCATAGATTGCCCCTTAGTGATAATCCGGCGTATCCCTCGCCGGACGGTATCACGATAGATTTCAGGGACAAAATCCACCACATTGGCCCCCAGTATTTCATGGGGCTGATAGTCCAAAACCGTCAAAGATTTGCGGTTGATAAAAGTTATGTTCCCATCGCAGTCATAGGTGTAGAATAATTCATTAAGGTTTTCGATAAGGGTGTTAAGATATTCCACCTGACGTTTAAGATTCTTTTCGCTTTCAATACGGGCCTCATCAGCCTGCCTTTTTTCGGTAATATCCCGGCCGACCGCCTGGTATTCAACCGGTGCGCCATTTTCGTCGAAAATGGCCCGGACTGTCCATAAAAGCCAGCGGGGGTTACCGTTGGAATCAGGAACAAAGTGTTGGACTTCACCGGTAGGTTTTTCCTGGTTCAAGGAGGCCACCAGGTAATAAAAGGGTTTGCGGTTTTCTTCCGGGGCAGCCGTCCATAAGTTATGTCCTATAATATCAGCTTGGTGTATTCCAAAATAACGACAAAAAGCTTCATTTACATAAGTATGAATTCCATCAGGCCGAAAGCGGGAAACCAGTTCAGTCTGATCCTCGACTATTGCTCTGAATTTGGCTTCACTATTTCTCAGAGCCTGTTCCATCGCCTTTTGCTGAGTAATATCCAGCACATTGCCGTGAACGGCAGGCCGGCCCCGATATATAATATGAGATCCGGTAACCTGTAAATAGAGAGGAGTGCCATCCTTCTTCAGGCCTCTTATAAGGTAACTGGCAGAGCCAAGCAGGCCTTCCAGTCTCATTTGAATATTATGAGCGGTGACACTGCGGTAATTTGGATGAATAATATCCATGGGAGATACTTTTTCCAACATTTCTTCCAGAGTGTAACCAAAAATCTCCACCAATTTTGGATTTACAAAATGAAATTTCCCATCCTGGATAACATAGTACCCAAACAATGCTTCCGCTATCAGGCTGAGAAAAAGGTCCTCGGCCTCCAGCCAGGTTGACTTGCCCTTATTGATTTGCCGGTATTTTCGGTATTCTGAGACTTGGGAACGCAGAAGCTTAATCTCTTCTATCAGCTGCTTTTTGCTTTTATTTTCATATCTCATCAGGCGAACCTCCAGGGAATCAAACCATTATTCTTGTATATTCTGCTTAGTTCGATCTTTTCCCTTGTATTTTACTATAAAACGAACAAAAAAAGACCGATGACAAAAGCGAAGCTCAGCATTGCCAAGGAAGCTCCTCAGTCAGCGTACTATGTACGCCTCAATTGAGGTGTGCTTGTTCTTCACTTCTGTAATCGATCGGGTCAGATTATATATTTACTTTTTTTAGTATTGTCTTTTGCGGAAACAATCGCTGCAGTAAACTGGACGATCACCGCTGGGCTGGAATGGTACTTTAGTTAATATACCGCAAGCGGCACATGTAACTTCAAACATTTCTCTTTCACCATAGCCGCGACTTTCAGCCTTTCTCCGTTTGCGGCAGTCGGGGCAGCGACCGGGAATGTTCTGAAAACCTTTCTCGGCATAGAATTCCTGTTCACCCACCGTAAACACAAATTCACAATTACATTCCTTACACGTCAGATACTTGTCTTCAAATGACATTTCACCCTACTCCTTTCAAATAAAGGTCCTCCAGTCTTGTAGGTTCCACTCTATTTGAGAGAGTAAGCGAACATCAGACATAGGAAGGCCAAATGTATGATATCATAATATAAACAAAAATAAAAGTTCTCCTTTTCAGCTATATTTCCAGGATTATTCGGTTTTTGCCGTATATTGGCTTTTCTCTAGAGTAATCAGTCGATAAAAAGTAATCAATTGTTCTATTGGTAACAAGGATTTGCAAATAATGATGGAGAAATTCTTAATAAGGGAGGTGACAGGGCAAAATAGAGATGCCGACAACTGATTTCGGTTCTTTATTTCCTGCGGGAGTGGTAACTTGTTGCCAACAAATTGTGATCTTACCATATTAAAGGAGGATGCCAAAAATGAGTTCTATTTTTTCGTACAGCAACCGGGATTTCAAATTCATTCTTAAAGAGTGGCTGCCCATTGAAGAGATATTTGCATATCCCAAATTCAGCGATTACTACAGCAAAGATGACTTGGACATGCTGCTTGATCAGGTATTAAAAATGGCCGTTGAAGTAGTTGCGCCGACTGCTGATGTGTGCGAGGAGTTCGGAGTCAAGTTTGAGGAAGGAAAAGTGACGGTAGCTCCTGTATTTCGTGAGTTGTTTAAGTACATCCAGGAAAACGGATGGGGAACCTCCAACATCGATGAGACTGCTGAAGGTATTATGCCCGAGGTAGTACTTATGTCCATTATGGAAATGATTCAGGCTGCCAATCCGGCCCAATTATCTTCGGTTGGTTTGACTACGGGAGCAGCCCGCTTGATTCAAAATTTTGGAGACCAGAAATTAAAAGACATGTTCCTGCCGAAAATGTTTGACGGCACTTGGTCCGGAACCATGTGTCTGACCGAGGCAACAGCAGGATCAGATGTGGGCGACATTCTATCCAAAGCGTATCCCACCGACGACCCCCGTATCTATAAGATTAAAGGCAGCAAGCAGTTTATAACCTGTGGGGACGGGGATTTTGCCGATAATATTATCCATTTGTATTTAGCTCGTTGTGAAGGCGCGTCTTCTGGAACCAGAGGGATTTCATTGTTTGTAGTTCCTAAGTACTGGGTAAATGAAGACGGCACTCTGGAAGACAACGATGTTGTTACTACTGCTATCGAGCACAAGATGGGTCTGCATGGACAGCCCACTGCGGCTTTGGCTATGGGTGATGAAAATAACTGCCGGGGCTGGCTGCTGGGAGATCCTCCCGATGAAACCGGCAAAGCCCAAGGTATGGCCCAGATGTTTGTGATGATGAATGAAGAACGTCAGGGTACCGGAATGATGGCCACTTGTGTTGCCGCCAATGCTTATTGGAATGCTAAAAACTACTGTAAAGAGAGAGTTCAGGGCCGTCTGATGTCCAACCCCAAAGGCGGACGGACTGAAATTATTTATCACGATGATGTAAAACGTATGCTGATGTTGAACAAAGCTACTCTGGAAGCCTGCCGCGCCATGCTGCACAAGTGCTATTACTATCTGGATATTAAACACAATGACCCCGACCCGGCACGCCAAAAAATGGCTAATGACAGAATTGAGGTTTTAACTCCAATAGCTAAAGCATATCCCAGTGATGAAGCATGGGGACTGGTTAGTGAATCTATTCAGGCCCATGGCGGATATGGTTTCTGTGAGGATTACCCGGTTGCCCAGGCAGCCCGGGATGTGAAGATTTATTCTATCTGGGAAGGCACCAACTTTATTCAGGCTCAGGATCTGGTAGGACGTAAATGGACTATGGGCAAAGGTCAGGTTTTTGCTGATTTCCTTAAGGATATTGATGATTTCCTGGCAGCTAAGAAAGGTTCCTGCCCTGAGTTGGAAAAAGAGTTTGCCAATTTGGAAAAAGCCATAGCTTCCTATCGTGAAATCATGGCTACTATGGGCGGATATATGGCTGGCGGTCAGATGTCATTCTTCCAGGTATATGCCCGTCGAATTCTTACGGCAACCGGCCAGCTTTACGGAGGCTACTGTCTGCTGGATCAGGCTCTCATTGCCAAGAAACGCATGGATGAACTGGGAGCTGATCACTATGACTACAACTTCTACTATGGCAAATTCCTTTCCGCCAAGTATTATCTCCGTAATGTGGTGCCTAACGTATGGGCCACCTTGGAATTGGTTAAGGACGGGGATACTTCAGTAGGGGATGCTCCGGTAGAAATCTTCGAATACTAAGAAAAATACAGCTGAATATATTTAGTATAAAAGCAGGGTTGCGGCTTTCGTTACCCTGCTTTCATTTCAGATTAAAAAAATCAAGGAGTCTGTTGATTATACAGGAATTTCTTTTTCTATGGCGAATCATAATATGTGAATGATCTAATATATATTTTCATGTCAGGATAACAGCGCCTGGAGCGAAGCATACCCGAACCAGGCAGTTTAAGAAGTTTAGACCTGTTTGGCAAGTAATCCCGATCAGTTGCCGTATTGAATAGAGATAGGCAGGTAAGAAATTTTAGGGGAGTAGCTTGCTCACGGATGTGAGAAAAATCACATACTCTCAAACCAGGAAAGAACCGCCTTAACTTTATTCGTAAAACGATTGATTCACAGGATAACCGGCAGGAAAAGAAATAACAGTCAGTTGTTGAATATTCGCAGCAGCATTCATGGTAGTTTTGAATGATGGACAGGTCAGACTGGACGAGCAAAGAAAGGGGTGATAAAAAAGAGCATTGATAATCTGCGGTAACCAATCTTTTAGGTGTACATGAGTTTAAATAAGGAACAAAAAATACCAGACAAGATCGGAGGGAAAACTGGTGAATAGAACGATAAAGAAAGTAGCTATACTAGGATCCGGGACCATGGGAAGCGGAATCGCCGCCCAGTTAGCCAACGTAGGGATACCCAGCTATTTAT
>Ga0123334_1002124_pt1 | contig 23278 bp, 20 predicted proteins | sample BiotimSIPDNA_FD_89706 | JGI IMG/M metagenome (GOLD analysis project Ga0123334, IMG submission 89706) | Anaerobic biogas reactor microbial communites from Washington, USA - Biogas_R1 time_0 SIP DNA | ecosystem: Engineered > Bioreactor > Anaerobic > Unclassified | place: Washington, USA... | reverse complement strand
TAAGCCCGTGAAAGAGCCCTTAAACAAGCCTTTGGTTAAGCCTATGAGTAGAATTGCAGGTGCATTCGAAAATCGTAAAGCATTTATCGCCTTTATCACGGGCGGTGATCCGGACCTGGAAACAACTGAGAAGCTTATCCCTGCTATGGCTGAGGCGGGTGCAGACCTGATAGAAATAGGAATACCATTTTCTGACCCTGTGGCAGAGGGCATCGTCATACAGGAGGCAGACAAACGTGCACTGGGAAATGGCTGTAACACAGACAGGCTTTTCGACATGGTGAAGAGGATTAGGCTGAAGACTGATGTGCCGCTACTTTTCATGACTTACTTAAACCCGATTTTAGTCTATGGAAAGGAGCTATTTATGAGTCACTGCTCAAAATGTGGGATAGACGGATTAATTGTCCCGGATTTGCCCTTCGAGGAGAAAGATGAGCTGGCAGGCGTGTGTGGAAAGTATGGAGTTGAGTTGATTTCAATGATTGCTCCAACCTCTAAAGAGCGAATAGAAATAATCGCCAGGGAGGCACAGGGCTTTCTCTACTGTGTTTCATCGTTAGGTGTAACGGGTGTACGCAGCAGCATCTCCGAGGACATCGGTAAGCTGGTGCAAAAGGTACGAGAAGTCACGGATGTTCCCTGTGCCATAGGCTTTGGTGTCTCAACTCCCGAGCAGGCTGGTTTGATGGCTAGGCTATCCGATGGTGCAATAGTAGGAAGCGCAATCGTCAAGCTAATTGCAGAATACGGCAAAAACAGCCTGGGTCCGGTCACTGAGTATATCCGAGCTATGAAAAAAGGCATGGATGATGCCATTAGGCTTAACTAATCAAGTAAGAGCAAGGAGGATTTGAAAATGTATAAAAGCATATTAGGTAAGGCAACAACCCGTCAAGAGCTTAGCGAAGAGGAGATTTTCGACCTGATAAGCTCAATAGACAACGGTAAAATCAGCAATGTCCAAATAGCCGCATTTCAAGTTGCACTACTCATGAAGGGGGCTTCAATGACGGAAATGGCTTATATAGCGAAGGCAATGCGGCATAACTGCGTACCCCTGAAGCCAATTGTTGAAGGCGATTTAATGGACACATGCGGTACAGGCGGCGGCTTGAGCACTTTCAATATTTCAACCGCAACCGCCATCGTCGCGGCGGCAGCAGGCATTCCTGTTGCCAAGCATGGCAGTCGTTCAATTTCAAGCCTTTCAGGCAGCGCAGATGTACTGGAGGCATTGGGTGTCAACATTAATCTAACACCGGAACAGGTTGAGAAAATGATTGAAGAGATAGGCATTGCATTTATTTATGCGCCTTTATTCCATCCGGTCATGTGTAAGGTTCTGCCTGCCGAATCGGAGCTTGGCATCAAAACCATTTTCTATACGATTATAGGCCCGCTGATAAACCCCGCCTTTGCAAGAAGACATATCCTTGGCGTATATAAGCCTGAGCTGTTGGAACCGGTCGCTTATGTAGCTAAAGAGCTGGGATATACTCATGCAATGATTGCCCACGGATTGGACGGTCTGGATGAAATATCACTATTGGGCAAGACAAGGATCAAGGAGCTGAAGAACGGGAAATTGAGCACATACGAAATTGCTCCTGAGGACTTGGGGATGGAGAGGTGCCCATTGGATGAGATTAAAACCGGTACTCCCGAAGAAAATGCCAAAACAATCCGGGGTGTATTTTCAGGAGAAATTGTCGGGCCCAGGCGCAATGCAATAGTTCTCAACTCAGCCGGCGCATTGATAATTGGCGGTAAAGCAGCAGACTTTGATGAGGGCATTTTGCTGGCAAATAAGCTGATAGACAGTGGCGAGGCAACACAGAAGCTAAATAGGCTGTGTGATATGTCAAATTCTTTTAAGATGTAATAAGCATTTTAGGTGTAGAAAATTCGGACATTAGATTTTTTGACATTGAAAATCAAGGCCGTGAAACATTTGATAAAATTTTAAGATGTGAAACATTAAAGGGGAAAACATGAATAGGAAATTCCTAGTTGCATTAAGAAAAAGAAGCCAGGCCGGATATATTCCCGTCATACCTGATATAAAGTGCATATCTCCCAAAGAAGGTGACCTCCTGAAGGGGAGAGACCCCGTAAAGTCGGCGAAGCTGTTGGTAGAAGCAGGTGCACCTGCCTTATCAGTTGTTACCGAGGAGAAGAGCTTTGGAGGCTCACTTAGCCTGCTGGAGTCCATAGTAGCCGAGAGCAGGGTTCCGGTGCTTCGCAAGGATTTCATAAGGTCAGTCGCGGATCTTAGAATAACAAAGGACTGCGGCGCGGATGCAATTCTTCTAATCTGCGCCATGCACCCCTTCCCAATGCTTCTTGAGCTTTATGAGCAAGCTGTGGTTATTGGACTTGAGCCGCTGGTCGAAGCCCACACCCATGAAGAGCTGATAATGGCATCACAGCTGAAGGCACAGCTTGTAGGCATCAACAATCGCAACATATTGCAGCTTGAAAAGGACGAAGGAGATGTCTCTTCTACACAGCAGCTGGCCAAATTTAAGCCCGCAGATGCTCTGCTTATAAGCGAAAGCTCCATTCAAACAGCAGCTCAAGCTCAGGCGGCAATTGAGGCCGGGGCCGATGCCGTGCTTATCGGTACATCAATATGGCAAGCAGAGAACATGGTCGAATTCTATCATGCCCTAAGCACAGGAAGATATAGAATATGCACAAGATAGTTATACATTATAAAAAGTCGCAAGTCAGGTACAGGACAGCTGCGAGAGTGGAGATTGAGCTGATGAAAAAGATAGAGGTCAAGGTCTGCGGACTAAAGCGAGAAAAAGATCTAAAAATGTGTATGAGTATGGGGGTCGATATCCTGGGCTTCGTGGTAGAATATCCCCTACCGGTCCCTTGGAATATGAGCAGCGCTGATGCACTGCCGCTACTGAAGCTCGTCAATAATTCCGATAATAGCCCTTACAATCATCGCCATTTTGAGCAAGGCCTCCAGCCGAAAGGTTTTACTGATGGTTTGACTGAAGGCTTAAATAATGATTTTACTGAAGGCTTTACAAAAACTCTTTCAAGAAGCTGCATTGTAACAGGAGGCTCTCCGGGCAAGGTGATTGAACTGGCGCAAATCCTGAAGCCCTCAATGGTACAGCTTCATTACAGGGAAACTCTTTCAGACACAATTATCATTACCGAGAAGCTGCGCAATGAGAATATTGACGTCATAAAAACTATTCCACCATCAATAGAGGAACGTATTTATCAATTTGGCACAGCAGATATTGAAGTAATAGTAAGGCTACTGTGTGATACCGGTGTTTATGCCCTGCTTGTGGATTCTCGCACTCCATCGAATGCTGCCAACAGTAGCAGTCAATTGGATATGGATTTCTGTTCACAAATAGTAAGGCTGTCCTCAAAACCTGTCATAATAGCAGGGGGAATTAATGCCGATAATGTCTGCGCCATACTGTCCCTTACGGGAGCCGAATATATTGATATTATGACTGGGGTAGAAAAAAGCCCCGGCGAAAAGGACAAAGGTCTATTAGCAGATCTTATGAATGCCATCATATATTATTAACAAGAGCCTCTAAGTAGCCCCCTGAAGCCCAATTGGGCTAGAGTAAAACTGTCACACACCAAAACTTTTTAACCTATATATGGCATTTTCTCTTGCTCATTAAAATAATTAAACATTTTGGCTTATCCAACTTAAATTTGTTCGTATTTTCGTAAATATGTTTAAAATTTTTCCGTTGTGGGATATAATAAGTATGAGAGGAAATAGAAAGATTCTGATGAAAAAAGAGGTAAAGCAGTATGGACACTTTGGATAACAAAATAATTAAACTCCTGCAAAAGAATGCAAGGGTGACGGCATCGGAAATTGCCTCCGAAATCAATCTTTCTGTGCCAGCCGTCAGCGAACGGCTGAAGAAGCTGGAGGCCTCGGGTGTGATCATGCAGTATACGGCAATCGTAGACCCGGAGCATTTCAACAAAGCACTTATGGCACTTGTTTTTGTAACCCTTGAACGTCCGCGGTTTTCAGACATATTTGCTGAATTTGTAATGGAACAGAACGATATTCTGGAATGCCACTATTTGGCCGGAGACTACGACTATGCTCTAAAAGTTGTCACTGAGAATACAGCGACCTTGCAGGAGCTGCTCAATCGTATAAAAAGCGTCCAGGGCGTGCAAGATACAAGAACAATAGTTATCCTCTCTACAGTAAAAAATAACTACTCGGTGATACCGGAGGAGTAGTTATTCGTATTTAAACAAGGAGGTGCTAATAATGATTGCAGATGGAACCTATGATAATGGACTGATTACATTTCCCCGGACAGAGAATCGAGATAAGCTTGATACTTATTGCAGAACAGAGGGAGTTGATTATCAGCACCTATTGTCGCAAATCGGCAGAAGACAAATGCTCTTTTCCAAGCTTCCCTTCCCGGGAAGGAAAGGTGTAAAAAACAAAGACAAATTTGAAGGCACCGGCAGAAATTAGGGTGTTACATAAATATGGCAAGGCACCCTAGCTGCCGCCTACTATTCGCCAGATTAGCAACATTACCTTGGCTCTGCTTCAGGTAAACCTATCTTGTTGTAGTAATCCGTTTCAAGGATTTTCGTGGAGTATTTAAACTTATCCGCAACTATTTTATTCACAAGACTAACGTACTCCCTGTCCTGCTTTGTGCCATCCATAAAGGTAACCTTACCGCTGGTTGAATTGTACATTGCTCTGTCCGTAATCCAGCTTCGATTTGAAAAAATTGTCAGCGCAGGCAAATCCGAAAGAATATCACTACCCATCAGCAGCCGCGAATCGTAGTCAAGACCGAACAAGTTTGACAGTGTTGGAATAATATCCAGACTGGCGCATGTTTTGTCCACAACAATCGGTTCCATGCCCTTTTTATATATAATCAATGTGCTTTTATACAATTCGAAATTCTTTTCGACCTCATGGCCGGCCAGCTCATCCAGGTATTTCTTTTCGAGCCCATAGGGATAGTGATCGGAACTAATAACTATGACAGTGTTTTCGGCTACTCCCGCTGCCTCAAGCTTTTCCATCAATGAGCCTAGAGCAAACTCCAATTCAAGATTGCAGGCAATATAAGCCTTGGCAGTATCTGAATATGGCAGGTCCTTAACATAATCTCTATTCTTTTTTGCCATGTGGTTCCCGCCGAAATTGTAGTTCATATGCCCGCTAACCGTCATATAATAGGCATGGAAGGGCTCCAGGCCAATGTATTCATCGGCCGTGACCTCAATCATCTCCAGATCCGATGCCGGCCAGGTTTCCTTTATTACCAGCCCGTTTCCTACACCCTTATAGTCATAGCCCATGTTGGGATGGGAAAGGTCTCTTCTGTAATAGCTATATGTGTGATTGTGATATGCCTTTGTTTTATATCCAAGCTTCTTAAACTGATTTCCCATGGTAAAGGGCATATAGTTCTCGGCAGACTTATAGAAGCTCCAAACGCCGCCCTTTGGTATCAGGCCTGTACAGGCCACATATTCACCATCTGAGGTGCTGACCCACCAGACCGGATTATAGAAATTATTGAAAACGAAGCCTTCATTGGCCATTTTATACAGGGTTGGTGTCAATTCAGGGCTTATTACATAGGGCGAAAATCCTTCAGCGGTGAACATGACCAGATTGCATCCCTCAAACATTCCTGTATACTGATTTGTGGCAGTAGGCTGCACAGATGAGAAATATTCATGCATCGTGTAAAGAGGGTCGCTTTTGCCACTGGCCTTGAGTGTCTCAAAATTGATAGCCATAATATTGTAAGGTTTACGCGGAATATCGGGCTTCTGAGGCTCCTGAGGCATTTGGACCCCATCGGCGTCCTTCACCTGACCTACACCAGCTGATCCCTTACCCACTGCTCCATCATCACCTCTACCTACTGCAGGCGTACCGACTTTATTCATTCCCGCAGAATCTTCCTTCAATGAAGCAGGATCATCATTCTTTTCCGCGGTTCCTTCCAAAACATCAAAAATAGTCCCCATACCAATCAGTTCATTCTCAAGCTCATTTTTTACCTCTCCAAAAACAAGCTTCTCAAAATCCCTGCGCATGGTTGTTGCCACGCCCAGCTTGTTTATCGAAAGCTCCGGCGATGTCTCATGAAAGTACAAGTTATACTGGGATACAGGCTCATCCCCTGTAAAGGTGACACAGGCAATGGCAGAGGAATAGCTTATGACACAGAACAGCAGAATATAGCTCCATTCTAAAAAGCCTCTTTCCTTAAATACCAATACTTTTCTATATACTAAGAGTAATATAAACGGCACGAATAGGAGCAGTATGGCTATAATGTTTTTCCATATTGCTTCAAAAATAATGTCCACAAATTGCAAAGCATCCCCAGCACCAGTGACAGAAATCAAGGAAAGAGGAGTCTGAAAGATTCGGTAGTAAACCAACTGCACACCATAGACCAGACCCGTTAAAAAGGTTATCACCGACGCAACAGTATGCGCAATTTTGGCAGGAAATAAGCCAATAATTATATACAGTACTGTACCAGTTGATATTGCATAAACAAAGGCGAAAAAATAGTCGAAATTGAGGTTGCCAAAAATATATAGCCGGTAAAGAAGTTCCAGATAAGTTATCAATAAAATAAAAAAGCAAAGTAACCAGTAACTAGAAATAACCTCAAAGATCGTTCTGTAGAATTTGGACCTTCTGATTTTATCAACAATCTTATTTCCCTCAAATAACTTCCCGGTCACTTCTAAAAAGTCTTCCTCATTATCCTGGTTATTCACAAGTCTTCTCCATCACCCTAAGTAACATAAGGTTTACTTCCATATTTTATGTTCTAGTTGCATAGCAAATCTATTTTATCAGCTTTAGTGTAATACATCAACAATATAAAATATACATTATAAGGAAATACTCGAACACTAGAGCTTGATTTCGAGGCGAAGTAACCTGGCAATTAAATTAGCTTCTTTAGTCAAAACCGTTTCGGTGGTCACTTTTCCACTGTTACCGACCAGAAGCAGCCTGTTACTATCAAGAACCCTGATTTGTCGTATCATTTTCCTGCCCTTCAGCTCCATAAAATAAAAGGCATCCTTCTCGATTTCATTGGAGCTAAATGCAAGCACCAGATCGCCCTTCATTATTCTGAATCCCGACATCTCATCATCTTCGACCTGAAGATAAAACACTTTATCCTTGGGGCAGCCCTCCACCTTATTTGAAATGATCGGCAGCTGCTTAGCGGCGACAGCTTTATCCATCTTGTAATCATAGACGGGCACTGTCATAATAACTCCGGCAAGAGCATCAGTCCAGATTTGCTGAACCGGCTTTTCAATAACCTTCTTCACCTTCATGTCAGGCTCAGGCCTGCTTCTAATCTCTTCTTCGCTGTACAATTCAAGATTTCCGGCTTCCTGACGCAATACCTTTGACACGCGCGCAATCAAGTCGCTGTTCATCACTTTCTTTCCGCTCTCCACTTCATCTATAAAACGTTCAGTAACGCCTACCAGCTTTCCCAGCTGCTTCTGAGTCATGCCCGCTTCTTTCCTTAATCTGCTGATTTCAGATCCGATCCTGCTCATAACCTGCCTCCTGATACAACCGAATACAATTGTCCGCACTGTGCTACCACTATAGGCAACATATAAAATATTACAGGATGTGCTCCTAGAAGTCAACGCAGGCATGCCCCATTACCCGCCGGATGCACTTGTCTTTAGTCAGGGCAGACTAGCAAGGTTTAAAAATTTGTGAATTCTGCTTTTGCTTGGTGTATAATAGTATGGCAAAAAACTTTAATGAACAGAAGGTCAACAAAATGTACACAACAAACGAGAACTATAATTACAATATCATTGACATACATACACACATATTCCCGGACAAGGTCGCAAGTAAAGCCGTCAAGGCCATAGGGGATTATTATGGTATCCAGATGTGCCGGCCAGGTACAGTAGATGACCTGATCCAAAGCGGGTCGTCCATTGGCGTCAGCAAATTAATCGTTCATTCCTCTGCTACAACAGTACATCAGATTCGTCCGATAAATGAGTATATATACTCCATTCAGGCCGCTCACGCTGAGTTAATTGGTTTTGCGACGCTCCATCCGGATATGTCCGATGTGGCCGGCGAAGTCGATAATATTATAGTCCATGGATTAAGGGGCATCAAGCTACACCCAGAATTTCAGGGATTTGCCATTGATGATGACAGCATGATGCCAATATATAAAGAAATCGAGGGAAGGCTACCGGTCCTTATACATATGGGTGATGAGAAGAGCGATTTATCCAGCCCACTGAGGCTGGCACGAGTTCTGGATAGATTCCCCGACCTGCTGGTCATTGCGGCACACTTCGGAGGGTATCAGATGTGGGATCTTTCCTGTGATTATCTGATTGGGAAAAGACTTTATATGGATACATCCAGCTCGCTCGCTTTCCTCAGCCCTAGCAAAGCTGTCGATATGATTAGGAGGCATGGAGTCGATAAAATGCTCTTCGGCTCAGATTACCCGATGTGGGATCACTATGAGGAGCTGGAAAGATTCCTACGTCTTGAGCTGACACAAGATGAACGCAGGGCTATACTGCACGACAATGCACAGAGGCTTCTATCAGGTAATGTGACAAAAGCCTCCGACATTTAGACCGCCTGCTTAACACACATATAAGTCGTTTCATTTATTCATAAACACTGCCTGTTGCGGATTTGGGCTGGAACGCTCTCCCATATCGGGGAATCTTCGTTCAATCGCGGCCAATGAAATCTCAATGTCCTCTTCCGCCTCCCATTGCGTCATGCAGCCGACTGTAACCATATCACATGGCCTGATGGTATTCCATACAAAATTGAAGCCCACATAAGGAGTTACTCTTCCTGCAGCCATGGGCTTTATTGTCATAACCGGTTTTTTAGCATTATATATAACCTTCGCTATGGATTCCACCTCAACCTGCATCAAAAACCCTGCACAGTTATAAATCTGAATGTAGGTTTCAACATCATAGCCATTGGCGTCCGAATAGATAACCAGCTCTGGCATATGCGCGGAAAGGCCGGGTATCATGCCCTGCTCGCGTATCATTTTTGTATACTCATCCAGTCTTTCAATCGTTTCTGTATCCTTCCTCACAAGCTTTTCTACACTTGAGTGGTGGAGAAGACATAGCTTTGCACCTGAGGCCGCACTTTGCCTGATTGTCTCATAAGCCTCCTTGCGAGACTGCAGGTCCGGGCCAACATTGATAATCGGCGTATCAACCATAATCAATTGCTTCCCTGAGGCTTCCGCAGTATATCGAATAGCATCAAGCATGGTTGGCTGATTGCTGATAGGCCCCATAACAGTATCTACACCGTACTCTATAAATTTGTTCAGGATAGGAGAAATTGCCTCCTTAGAGCCGTGAGTCGTCTTAATGAGCCTATCCGCAGCCGGGCCCCTATGACTCCAGCCCAGCAGCCAGTTGGTCCCTATTATCATCCTTGAAAGAGAAATACCGCCTACTGTAGTTCTTGGAAATTGCTGCAACATAATCTACCTCCCCTGTTTTCTATAATAACCCTCTTAATGCCTCTACAAATAATGTCTTTTGCTACAAAGACGACTACTTCAATAAAACACCTATAATTGATGGATTCAGCCCTTGTATGAAATCCTGCGCATCCTGAACGATGCCAACCACATCCGCATAATGGATTGGAACTGCAATAGTTGGATTTATAGTATTCGCCGCCTTAGCAGCCTCAGTTGAATTCATTGTATAGGTGCCCCCCACCGGCAGAAATACCACATCAGCCTTTATATCCTTCATTTCGGGGATATAATCAGTATCACCGGCAATATAATATTTCGCGTCTCCTGCTGATATAATGTAACCCACCCAGCCCTTTTCCTTTGGGTGGAACCTCTTTTTCGGATTGTAGGCAGGAACGGTTCTAAATTCGATCCCTGCAACAGATGAAGCTTCGTCAGGAGCTATTATTTTTATATTGGATATGCCCGCCTTTGCCGCATCAGCTTCACCATCCACAGTAATGACCAGAGCGGTGTCCTCCTTCACGAGTTTTCTAATGTCCTCCAGCGAAAAATGGTCATAATGCGTGTGGGTAATGAATATGACATCTGCATCACCTGCCGGCTCATCAATAGAATAGGGATCGAAATAGACAACCTTGCCATCAACCTCCATCCTGACTGTCGCATTTTTTAGAAGACGGACGTTTTCCAGAAGCTCCGGCTGTCTTTTTCCAGTGGTTTGATCCGAATTTTTATCCATACTATACCTCCATTTAATTACTCACTTACAACTATCAATATTTCCTGTAGCCTGGGTTCATTCCTCCAGCTCTATTCCTACCATTTTCATCAAATGTCTTGCGTTCCTCGTTCTGCTTCGCCCAGGACGCAGCCTATAGTCAAACATAATCTCATTGTTGGAATAAGTCTCGGTAAAGTGATAATTCTTCACATTCGTCCCCTTTTCCTTCTCCAAATCGCACAATTCAAAATCATGGGTGGAAATCAGCCCGATAATCCAGCCCCTGTTCAGGTTCTTTAGAACGCTTCTGGCACCCGTTGTTCTATCAAGAGAATTGGTACCCATAAATATCTCGTCTATGAGATAAATCATAGGCAATCCCTTTCTTGCATGTTCAATAATCATTTTAACCCTTAGCAGCTCAGCGTAAAAGGTAGAGATACCGCTGCCCAAATCATCATGAACCCTCATGGATGTAAAAATGTCCATTACAGCACATTCCAGCTTTTCGGCAAATACCGGTGCACCTGCATAGGCTAGTACCAGGTTGCTGCCCACGGTTCTTAGCAGTGTTGTCTTGCCCGACATGTTCGAACCGGTAATTACACAGGCACCTCTGCTAATCTCAAAATCATTGCGAACACATACATTCTTGGCTATCAGAGGATGCCCAATCCCTTTAGCGACGAATTTTAAACCCGATTGCGAAAGGGTTGGATAAACCCATTCAGGATACATATGCCCAACCACCGCAAGGGAAGATAATCCCTCCATCTGTCCGACAGTTTCCAGCCATTGCCTTGCATTCTTACCGTAATGGCTTTTCCATTCCTCCAGGGCAAAAACACAATGATAATCCCACAAGGTAAATATGTTCAAAATGAAATATAGAACCGTGCTGTATTTAATGTCTACAGCGTTTGTAATATTCTCCAGCCTTCTTAGCGAAGTGGATGCGGCTTCGCCTTTTCCATCAAATCCCCTCATTCTTTTATCCAAATCCGGCCCGTGCATCTTTGCATCAGAACCTGCACCAAGCTCGTTGCCGGTGAATAATTTTCCCCTGAGTCCACATAAGTATTCGTTCTCAAAGCCTTCCGACTCTATTAGCCTAAGTAGATTCGCATAAGCGCCCAGGTGCTTCTTCAGGCCATAAACCGCATTGGCGATTTCCGAATTTCTCATGTATCCGGCGGCGAAAATAATCATTTGCGTTACCAATAGCAGTAAGGGTAGGAAAAGGGGAATAGAGCTTCCAAGCAGCCATAGTGTAAATGTAAGTATTACAGAGGCCGGCAGTACATAAAACAGGTTTTGCAGCTTCTTGTTCTTAAATCGGGCAGTCTGATCCTCGGCATATTCAAGAAGCTTCTGCGGGTTGTTTTCCACTCCCTTAGACAGCATCCCTTCACTTTGGAGTCCCTGGCAGAAATCCAGCTTCTTTGAAAGCTCCCTTAACGCACTCTGACGCATCTGTATTGCTGCGATGCTCTTATCCGGCCCTTCCAACAAATTCTTTAGTGCAACCCGCCCATAATAGGTTTTTGCAATGTTAATCCACTGAAACATGGATTTGGGGCCGAAAATATCCAGATCGCCTGTATAGGGATTTGCGCTGTTGGCAAATTCCTGTCCGCAATCACTAAAGTCCATCCAGCCGGAGCCCATCCTATCCATGTACTCACGGTTAATTACAACCCTGCAGCTCACCTTCTTAAGCTCAGCAGACATCTTTCTATGACGAGCAATCAGCCAAATAAACATTGCCAGCCAGACTACAAGAGACAAGAAGCCATAAACCACATTTGTCTCAAGGAAGAGAAGCACACTGGCCACAGCGCCGGCCAGAAAGACCAAAAGGCGCCAATTACTCATGCGATCCAGCTGTTTCTTCCTTTCGGCTTCCTCTGCCTGGCATTTGTCATACCGCTTCTTAAATTCTTCATACATCGCCATATTATCTGGTTTCCTCTTCCATCATCATATAGTATTGAAGCCTAACGTATTCATCTATGAGTGCCTTGGTATGCTCAGAAGGCGTTTGCGTGAATTCTCCATCCTCAAGATAAAAACGATTGGTTATCATGGGCAGTTCTTCCTTCAATTCATATAAATAATTGAAATAATTCCCTCCATCCAGCCCTATAAACTCCAGCAGCTCAGAGGCAATATAATTGCTACTGATAAGCGGAGCCGTCCCTGTTGGTACTTTTATACCACCTGCCTCCGCCTGCGCTTTAGCAGCCTCGTTACACCATATAAAATAAGGCGTTTTATATTTATTCAGATAAGCCTCCATGCTGTCGCCACTAATATTAAAACCAAGCTGTTTATACCCCAGATCATTCTCCCCAAGGAAGGGCAGATGATCCGAAAAATAGAGAAGGACCACCGGCTCATTCATATCGCTTATCGAATCAAAAAGAAAGCCCAGGGCCTTATCGCATCTCATCAGTCCATAGGTATAATTGTTGAGAATGTTGTAGGTGGCTTCGTCCATAATATCTTTTCTCTTAAGTATCTGAGGATAGCCAAGGTCTCTCTTAGAGTAGGGTCCATGGTTGTCTATATCAACAATAAACTGAAAAAACGGCCTATCTGGTTTTTCAGAAAGATGCTCCCTAAACTTTTCAAGTGCAAACTCAGCTGTGCTCCTATCGGAAATATACCCATGATTAACCTCTATACTACTTTGATCCATATTATTCTTGAAATAGATGCTGTCAAATCCGAAGAACTTGTATACATTCTGCCTGTTATAGAACCATGAATCCCCTGGGTGAAAGGCCATTGTGATATATCCGGCCTTTTCAAGCTCCCTTGCCAGTGAAAAGGTATCCCTCCTTATATAGTAGGAATATGGACTGCTCAAATCAGGCATAATAGGCATTGAATGGCCTGTCAAAAAGGAAAACTCCGTATTGGCTGTACCTCCGCCAAACACATTCGTCACGATTTTGCCAGCATAAGCTTGACGACATATTCTGTTGAAATTAACCAGAGGATCAAATCCTTCATTGAATTCAGCCCCTTCGATTTTGTCAATGTCATAGAAGGCCTCTCCCATAACTGCAATAATGTGCGGCTTCCTACCGGTAATCAAGGTATATGGCGGCTCAGCATAATTATCAAGTATCTGCTGCGCTTCTTCCTTCACATAATTCTCGGGCTTTATGGACTTATATGTGCCGGCGCGGACCAAAAAGGAATACAAGAATCCTCGGGATTTGAATAGATCCACTCTGGAGTAGATGGTGCCGGTAACGTCAAAGCTTTCGTAGCGCTTGGAATCCTTATAGAAGGGTGAGAAGACTGCTACAAACAATAAAATAGCGGCTATTGGCCCTGCAATTCTGGCAGCCAGGGGGAGCTTGCCTGATTTCACAAAAAGGAATAGGCCAACGCTCACAAGCAGCCAAAATAGTAGACTTAAGATAATTATTGGAGTAAAGGGCAACTCTGAAATCTTGATAACTGTCGCTGCTTCTATCCCCAATAGCAAATCCTGCGGCGTAAGGGGCTCTTCTCTAAGCAACATCATAAAGCGATTGACAACATGTGATACTATATAAATTCCTCCGCCAAAGCCAAATGACACCCAGTGTCTGGAGGTCAGATGATACAGTAATAGCATCAAGAGGGTCAGCGGCAATGTATTTAACACGAACAGAAGCGGGGCCCGGATATATCTGAGTAAATTCGAAATACTTACCACATCCGATAACATAATGCCGACAAAGGATAGTATCATGGATAAAAGTATAACAAATAAAATATTGGTAACATAGCGGTCAATTGAAATGTAAGGTATTTTCTCCTTTGATATTTTCTCCGATATTCTCTTCTTCAAAATTTCCTCCCAAGGTACATATTATCTAGCTTTTGCCTTTTACTTCGTTTTTATTAGCAGCTATTTGCTTAGCACTGCGGCTTCTCATTTCATCTTTTTCACGATATCAATGCTCAAAAGCCCTGACTTCATAGCGCATTTACGCAAAAATTTGTCGTACATAGCCGGACATTTCAGATTCTTTAAAGCAATATTCCTGACTAAGGGCTTCAGATTTTTGCTATATAGCATAGCATATTTCTCGGCATCCTGTTCTAAAGCCTGGGCAAGCGCTAAAGCGCTCTTAAAGGCATAGCTGATGCCCTCTGCTGAGCTGGGACTTATCAGCCCCGCCGCTTCACCCACAAGCGCAATTCTGTCCCCTCCCGTACATATCTGGCTTCTTTTGACGGGACGGTACATATAGGCTCCATTTCTTTGTAAAGCCTTGTCAAACCTGTAGCCATATTCGGAAAGCTTCTTTTTCAATAGCTCAAACCTTATGTGTAAATCATCTCCCGGATTCAGCGCAGTACCAAGGATAATATTATCCTCCTTAGGAATAGTCCAGGAATAAAAGTCCGTTATTTCCTCGTCGAAAATCGCACCATAATAATTTTGCGTTTCCCTAGCTGCAAACCATTCCTGTATCGTTACGTAAAGCTTGGGGGCGACCATGTCAGGGAAGCCCTGCCTTCTAATCATTGAAAAGGCACCATCAGCTCCCACAAGCAGCTTTGCCCTCTCTTCGTATTCCCTCTCACCGCTGCTAAATCTGACAATAATTCCATCATCCTGCTCCCTATAAGACCTAAAAATACATCGATTCATCACGGTAACCGAAGGTGGAATGATTGATTCAAGCCATTTGTCAAACTCGTTTCTATCGATATTGATATAGTGGCGCTGGTAATAGCGTTCTATCGAATTGCTGATGTCAATTGTACGAACCGCAAACATCTGTGGGCTCAGTAACACTGACTTGGGTATCCCCAAGCCGAATCTGGCCATCATCCGCTGTGCATCGGGATCCAGCAGGCCACCACATGACTTCTCCTCGGATACAGGCATATCATCCTGAAAGGATCGCTTCTCCAGCAGTAACACCTTGAACCTTTTCCCAACAAGTCTTGCCAGTGTAGCTCCAGCTGGTCCGGCACCTACTATCGCTATGTCGTACATACATCACCTCAAAAATTGATTGTTGCAGCTAAAGCCTATCAAAGCAAATCAATAGACTAGACCTGCGAAAATACTTCTCCCAGGCCCTTTTGCAGAAGCAGATTTGCATACTTATCATATGGAGTAGTTGACTTGTTAATCAGCACCAGTCTATCCCCTCTGTAATAGTCCACCAAGCCGGCAGCAGGATAAACCGATAGAGACGTGCCTCCGACTATGAGCATATCTGCCCGTGCAATAGATTGCGCAGCAGCCTTCATTAGATTCTGATCCAATCCTTCCTCATAAAGAACCACATCCGGCTTTATCAAACCGCCACAGTCACATAAGGGAATTGAAGCTGCATTCAATATAGCTTCGATGCCAAAATATTTCCCACATTTCATGCAATAATTTCTGTGGACCGAGCCGTGAAGCTCCATAACATTTTCACTTCCTGCCATGTGATGGAGCCCGTCAATATTCTGCGTTACAACCGCCTTTACCTTACCCTCCGCTTCCAGCTTTGCAAGCTTTGTGTGAGTAACATTCGGCTTCACATCGAGAAAAATCATTTTTTCTTTGTAGAATTTGAAGAACTCCTCCTGCTTTTGCATGAAAAAGGAATGGCTGAGAATAACCTCAGGGGGATATGTGTAATTTTGATTGTAGAGCCCATCCACGCTTCTAAAATCCGGAATGCCGCTTTCTGTAGATACTCCAGCTCCCCCGAAAAATACTATATTTGAGCTAATATCAAGCCATTCTAAGAACTTTGCCAACCCTGCCATAGAACCAGCATCCCCCTTCACACATATGAAAATATTAACAAAAATATGCACCATTTACAACCATAAAACAAGACTTGTAACGGAAAAAGCCTCTCGTTACAGAAGGACTTCCGTAGCAAGAGACTTTCCACTGCATTGACTATTATGTGTCTTCTGACAAAGCCTTAAGAAGATGCAAATCGAGCCTATTCCTCCTCACCCGATTCAGAGTCCTCACCAGCACCGGCTTCGGCGCCTGCCTCTGCTCCCGCATCCCCCTCTGTTTCCTCAGCCACATTTACCTTATGTGCCACTACGACGGCAAGTATCTTGCCCTCGTCTGCACGGGATGCTTTTACGCCGCTGTTCAAACCAATGTCGCCGGCAAGAACCTTGTCTCCCATGTTCTTATCTGACACATCTACAGTTATCGACTCAGGAAGCAAGTTCAGCGAGCCCTCCAGCTCCAGATCATTTTCATTTACCAGAAGCATCAAGCCGTTAGCTTCCAGCCTCCCTATTCCCTCATAAATAATTGGGATCTTTAGTTTTACATTCTCATCCTTCGCAACTGCCTGAAAATCAACATGCAAAATCTTGCCGTTGACTACGTCTCTTTGTACTTCCTTTACCAGACAGAAGGTGTCGGTGTCTCCAAGTACCAGCTGAAGCCTTGCATTACTGGCTTGCTTCTTCAATATCCTTTCAAGCTGCTGTGCTTCAACCTTTATCGATATTACTTTTTCCATACTTGCGCCAAATATTGCACCAGGTATAAACCCATCCCGTCTTGACACATTTGGTTTTTCTGTTCTTTCTAGAACCCTTAATGCTGTTTGAGCCATACGTTAACATCTCCTTTAATTAGAATAAATAGAACTACCATAATAACCTGTAATTAATTGTATAGAACAGAATACTATGGTACCCAGTTCAATTAAAAATACACTTGCTGATTAATTACAGGCGCTTAAAAGTGTCGATACATCAATAAGATGATACTATATGTATATTGTGAAGGTAGTCCGTGCTGCACACACAATATACTATATCTGTATATTGTGAAGGTAGTCCGTGCTGCGCACTCTATATACTTATTTTAAGCTTTATTTCAATATTGTCAAATCAGTGGCTGGAAAACCGCTTCCAGTGCGAGTTTTAAATTTATGCAGATACAATAAAATATAGTAATAGTAAAGCATAAGCAGCCATATTTTGACCGGGCAATAGGCTTCAAATCCTAGTAAGATAGCCATCATTACTCCTAAAGCTCCACCCAGGACAACAGTAGTCAACACAGTCCACAGTATGCTTTTGCCCCTGGCACCTGCTTTAAGCAACAGTCTGTATAGCATGGTTGAAATGACAATAAAAACTGAAATCAATAAAGCACAGTATATGTTAATGCGCATAATGCCTCTGCGGTAATTCTCAACCACACTGTAAATATTAATCTTATAGGAATTTGCCAGTATGCTGTCTTTCATGGCAGCGCTTATGTAAAAGTGCGTATCGAAAATATTGTCATCAGGTATATATTTATCTGCAACAATAAAATCAAAAGCAATCATGTTTGCAATTAAAGCCATTACTACAATACCTGCAATGAATACCGATAATAGGCCCAGTATCTCTTTAAAATCAGTCTTTAGCAAATTCCCGGCATAATAGCTGTTTAGCTTCTTCTTGCAGCGCCGGATTAGGTAAGCTGCATATCTTGCTAGAAACACTATGGTGAATAGGATAGCCGCCAAGCCAATAATATAAACAAGCAAATCGAAATATTGGTGAGATACTACTCCGGATGTAGTGTAATCATTAATTTCATATGAAGACACCTTCTGTCCGGTTATTGCATCAATCCTAATTTTAGTATCATTAATATGTTGCTCCTGCTTTTTGACCAACGCCATAATATCTACAGGCAGCTCCATATAGCTGTCAATTGCGGTGTAAGGGATGAAAACCCTGTCGAAGCCATCCCCGGAAAGAGTCCAAAACACGGAGCTTCTGCTCTTATAAACGCCGAAAATCGTATATTCCTCACCCATAATCTCGATCTCATTGCCAACAACCCTAAGGGTCATGAAGAGTCTCAAAGCCAGTTGGTCGCTAATAACCGCATAGGGCTTCCCTTTTCTAACCGAATCCTCATCCGGAAACCTTCCCTCAATCATTTCATATTTATATATAGACGAATAATCCTCGTCTACCAGCACCACCTTCATACCATCTTTGCAAATGCCCGCCCTATTGGAAACTAATGCTATCATTTCGCTGTAAGCGGAGATTTTTTCAAGCCCGGCTTCTGCTTTCAAGTGCTTCAGATCACTAAAGGAAAATATGTTGCTATCGCTTACCCTTACCATCTCAGCCGTGCTCTCAATATCGAATAAGAGCATACCCCCTAAGGAATAGTTCATAAGCGCAATAATTGTTATCAAGATTACTGCAAGTGAACTAAAGACAAAAAATCCGGCATTTAGATCCCTTATAATGCTTTTTGACATACATAATCACCCCGCGTCAGCCTTACCGGTTTTGTCGACATACACCTGCATCATGTCACTCAATGGCTTTGACGTGCTGGAAACCACAATATCATTTTTTTTGAAATAGCAATCAACCGCAACATTAAAATCATCCTGCCCCAGAATCTTAACCTCCCTCTGTTCAACATAGTATTCCTCTCCCAGAGCTCCCTGCCTCTTTTGCACAACAAATATGCAATCCTCACCCTGCACCTGGGTAATGCAGCTTTTGGGAAGCAGGTATTCATACAAAGGGCTGCTGGCAACAGACCGGACCTTTGCCCTCTGCCCCTCGTTAATTAAAATATTTTCACTAGCCTCCTTATCCCCTATATCAGCACGGAACTTATAGCTTCCCCTTTCTGCATCAAACATTCTGCTACCTATCTTCCCTGTCAAGGGAATGGACCTTAATGCTTTTTGACTATTCTCGTCAACCTCTGCCACAGTCTCAATAAGGACTTGGTCACCTATAGAATATTTGTAGTAGTTGTCCGCATCAAGAAACCATATAGCTGCATAGGAGGATGGAATTTCGGCAATCTCGAACAGGATCTGATTGTGTGTTGTACTTGTTCCGGGCTCAATACCTACGACGGTAATGATTCCATCTATAGCAGCCCTTATCGAACCATCCTCAGATATCCTTTCCTTTTTATAGGCAAGCTCAGCTTTTTTCAATTCCAGCTCGGCCGTCTTTTCTTTAAGTACTCTGTCATACTCGTCCTGCGCTATAAGCTGGTCGGCCTTTATTTCATCAAGCGCACTCCTTTTTGACTGATAGGCAAGTTTTTTGCTGTTATATGCATACTCAGCAGCCTCAACACTTTTCAATGATTCACTTCCCACCTCATACAATTCCTTCGTCAATTCAAGCTCCTTTTTTGCCCTCTCCATCTCACTTTGTGCAAACTCCAGCTCGCTCTCGTAATCAGAAAGCCGAACTGGCCTGTTTTTGTCCTTATAGCTCTGGATGGCATTTTCCAGCTTCATCAGCTCATAGTCACCTGCCATTAAATCCATCTCTATATCGTGACTATCAATTACCGCCAATAGGTCTCCCTTTTTCACCTGCTGGTTCACAACAGCCTTAACCTCCTGTACCCTCCAGCTTCCCCCTGCAAGCAGCTCATGCTTCTGAGAATGCTCCATGCTCCCATCCGCTTCGAATTCCTCCTGAAGGCTGCCTTTGACATGCTGTACAGTTGTAACCTTTGGCATAAGTGTATTGTGAATAGTCTTAGAAAGAAATGTCAGCATTATAAGCGCAAAAAGCACAACAAGCGCCACCCTGCCAACTATTTTCTTTCTTTTCTCACTTATAATAGGCTGTTGCATATTCTCCCCCTTACTTTATACCTGACAATTGAATCCCCTTTATGAGATACTCCTCGCCATAAAGAAATATTAATACCGCAGGAAGCATATATAAAATACCACAGGCAAATGCAATCCCCGGATTTGAAGTATTTATAAATGAAAGAAATATTGACATGGGATACTTATAGCTGTCTCTTAAAAAGATTAGCGGCTGCTCAACCATATTCCAATTATCAACAAAGCTCAAAATAGCCAGGGAAGCAATCCCACTCTTGCACTGGGGCATAATGACTCTGAAAAAAATACTCAGATGCCCGGCTCCGTCAACTCTTGCCGCCTGACTATACTCATCCGGAATGCCCTGTATAAACTGCCTTAACAAGAAGACCCCAAAGGTCGTGAAAACACCCGGCAAGATAATAGCTAAATAGGAACCTATCATATTCATTTTGTTAAACAGTATATAGTTAGGCACAAGGGTTACCTGGTATGGCATGAGCATGACAATAATAAAGAGGAAAAAAATCTGATCTCGAAGCGGAAACCTGTATTTAGCAAATGCATACCCGCCAAAGGAGGAAACAAGTATTTGTCCAAGCATAATCGGCGCTGTCAAAATAACCGAATTCCAGAACATGACCAAAAAGGTCGGCTCCCGCAACAGTGCATAGTAATACTGCATAAGGCTAGCCTTGCCGGGGATGAAGACAATCTTGGCATAGTCCTTATCTAAGGCTGTGCCGTCGCTGCCCGACATGCCATAGGTAGAAATCACTTCGTTCTCATCCATAAAAGAGTTGGCTGTTATAAGTACAATCGGAAACAGTAGCATCGCCGCAAGCATTAGCAGCAATATGTACTGTAATACACGCTTGTATTTAGACCTACTGACAATCATAGCTTCCCGTCCTCAATTCCTAAAGTTCATTCCATACCTTTCCTCAAAGCTAAATAAGAAAAATACCAATATGACAATCAATGAGACGATAAGAAAGGCAGCTGTCGATAGCCTCTGGTAGTTTAAATTGTCGAAATTGTTATTCATAAAGTGCTGAAGCATATAGATGTCCTGATGGGGATAGCTGCCTGCAAGCAGGTATGCTTCCCGGAAAACCTTGAATGAATTAATAATCGAGATGATAAAAACAAAAAAACCTGTCGGGATTAGGTAGGGTACAGTGATTTTCAAAAAGCGCTTAAGCCTGCCGGCGCCGTCTATATTTGCAGCCTCATAATAATCAAGCGGAATACTGTTCAATCCTGCAATGAAGAGGATAATATTATAGCCGCAGTTTTTCCATACATAAAGAGACACCAGTATGAAGAATGACCAGCTTGAGTTTAGCCAATCAACAGTCTCTATATTGAATGCATTAAGGATTCCGTTTATTGCGCCATAGTCACCGAAAAGGATTTGCCAGACAAGAACTATCGATGCAACCGGAATAACTAGAGGCAGTATAAATAGTGACTTAAAAATCGATATGTATTTTAATCTGCTGTTGAGCAGCAGTGCAATTGCTAATGAAAGCAGTAGGATAAAAGGCACGCTGATAAGGTTAAATTTGAGCGTATTCATGGCAGCAAGCCGAAAGGAAACGCTTTCGAGCAGTCCTTTGAAATTATCAAAGCCTACAAAGCTTATTGCAGATATGCCCTCAGTAAAACAATAAAATACGCTTATGATGAAGGGCACTGCAAAAAATACAGCAAATCCTGCGATACATGGCGCTGCAAAAATCATTCCCGCAACCATTTCCCTATGCCTTATTTTCATTGGTATCTGCCGTCCCTCCCAACATGATCCCCTATTCGTTCAGATAAAGCATAACCTTGCTTTCAAGCTCATTAATCACTTGATCTTCGGAATATTCTCCATCTACATACTTAAAAGCAGCATCGTTCAAAAGATCAAATATGTACTCATCACGGACGATGCATCGTGATAGTTTATTCTTGATATTTGTCAAATCTCCGGCAAGCTCCTCGGATATTACAGTAGTGGTCAGTGGTGTGCCTTTTATATTGACAATCTGATTGCCTGCAGCTCCCATATATTCCTTCAATTGCTCATCATATGCTTCTTCATTTACTGGATAAAAAGAACTTTCCAGCTGTAATTCCTTGGACAGCATAAACTTTATCATATCGTAGGCTATTTCCTTATGATTACTGTTGCTGTTTATGGCAACCATGTCAAATGGCAAGGCAGAATAGCCAGCGGTTTTGTCATATGTCGGGAGAGGGTATGCTCTGCCCTTGCATTTAAAAATATCAAATAGAAAAGAGTTAGCTACCCATATTGATTGTAAGGAGTTTACTGCTCCTGCCGTTATAGCGGTATTATCTTTTAGCATCTCCCAATATTTTATGCCGTACTTCATCCTTAGGTCATTTGCCACAGATGCCTTTAAAAATACGTCCTTATATGTATTCAGCACTTCTCTGAACTGCGGCGTGTTAAAATAGCATTTTGAGTTCTCATGGTCTATAAACTCAATGCCGCTGCCAACCGCATAATCACTGAATGGATATTGCCTGTCAAAAAAGAACCTAGCCTGACCATTATCCATAAAGTCCTTCAAGGTATTAGTCAAATGTTCAATATCCCATTCCTGCACATTTATGTTAATGCCATTTTCCTCAAGCAGCTCTTCAGTGGTAATGAACGTGTCAATATAATACTCTAGAGGAATCATATATCTTTTGCCGTCAAATATGCCGCAATCCATCACGGTTTTATTGTAATTGCCCATATCGAAGCTCTCATCAGCTTCGATGAATGGATTTAGATCGCAAAACACTCCTGATTTTAAGGCCTTATAAATAGAGTTAAATGTGTATGTATCAAAAAGAACGAAATCGGGACCTTTCCCCGACAAAAGCTCTGTATTCAGCCTTTTTCTACACTCATCCTTATTATCAAAATACTCGATATCAAGTGTATGATCCGGATATTGATCATTGAACTGCTTGGTAGCTTTTGTCATAAATGGCTTCGTGTATTCCATTAAATACAGCTTGATTGCATTGTTTCCCTCAATCTGCTTATTATTGTCATTCTTGCCTGTGCACCCTGTAAAAAATAACAAAATGCATGATAAGGCAAGTGCTAAATACTTATTTCCCTTCATATATCGGCTTTCTAACCCTCCGTAAATCCATAGCATTGTCATTCGAGTATTTTCTTTATTTTTCTCTCCATTATATGTTTATGATACTATATTATGTATATGTATACAAGCCTCCTCAGTTAAAAAATGGCATGCAAAAAAAACCCCCAACCAACTAATTTAGAGGTTGAGGGTCACTGGAAGCAAGCTTGCTGTTATTATGTACTAATTATTTTCCGAGCTGCCTGCAGCTCC
>Ga0123334_1002123_pt1 | contig 23285 bp, 20 predicted proteins | sample BiotimSIPDNA_FD_89706 | JGI IMG/M metagenome (GOLD analysis project Ga0123334, IMG submission 89706) | Anaerobic biogas reactor microbial communites from Washington, USA - Biogas_R1 time_0 SIP DNA | ecosystem: Engineered > Bioreactor > Anaerobic > Unclassified | place: Washington, USA... | reverse complement strand
CCCCTCTTAATAAATGTAAGGCTGTAGAAACAGAGAAAGGAGCAACAGAAGAAGATCGTATGCCTTGAATATATTCTGAACAAGTCCAAAAGCATCCGCTGCAAAAACCATAATCTAGGATTAACGCCGTATTTGGATGCTTATTCTTTTTTAATGTTACATAAAAATCTTGATTAAAACGAAGACCTTCTTTATATACTTTTAAGGCGACCGTTTCCTTTTTTTTGTATTTCGCACGATATACAAAAGCCTCTCCACCATCATGCATTAACTGACAGTCTGAAAAAGATAGCCACTCTTTCATAAAGACTCCATCAATAACTTAATCGTTAAAGAATCTTGAGCTCTATCTGTCCATGTTTTTAAATAGGAATTATTAGGATCTTTTTGTAATCCCATCGACCATATATCCCACGCATTTTCATAATCCCCTCTATCCCAATAAAGATTTCCCAAATTAGAATAAGCGGCAATAAAATCAGGATTTTTAGCAATGATATAAACAAAAACCTGCTGTGCTAAAGAATCTTGCCCTACGGACTGTAAAGACAAACCTTTTAAATTGAAACTAAAATAATTAGATGAATCTAATGCAATCGAACGATCTAGTACAGGTAGAACGGATGCCTCTGGATGAACATAAAGAGTGGCTCTTGCCCAATAAAAAAGGCAAGTAGAGTACATTTTTTCATACCCATTTATAGCTTTTGCTCTTTCTAAAATACGAAATTCATCGTATGCCTTTTGCCAAAAGGGCAAGGCATTTTCACCCCTCCATTCCATTTCTTCGGCGAGCCCAAAATAAGATAAAGCTAGGCCATACCTCGCCTTCATAAAAAGAGGTTCTTCATCTAAAACAGAAGAAAAATAAGATGCCGCCCGATTAAAATCACCTATGGCAAGAGTATTCTCCCCTTTTTCATAAATATCATTCTCGCAAGACCAAAAGAAAAAACAGCACAAAAACAAACAAAGTGCTTTTTCATAAGGAATAAACAACCTTTTACTTTTATTAAAACGAGACATTGTTTATTAAAATAATTAAATTTTGTCAAAACTATATCGGAGATCTCATGTCTAAAGTACTTATCATTGGCGCCGGTGGCGTAGCAAACGTAGTCGCACGCAAGTGTGCACAAAATAGTTCCGTTTATTCCGAACTACTGATCGCTAGTCGAACACAATCCAAATGTGATGCGATTGCCAAAGACATTCATAATATTCCTGTAAATACAGCAAAAGTAGATGCCGATAAATCAGAAGAAGTCGCTGCACTAATTAGAGATTTCAAACCAGAACTCGTAATGAATATCGCTCTTCCTTATCAGGATCTCACCATCATGGATGCCTGCCTTAAAGAAGGCGTTCATTATCTTGATACTGCAAACTACGAACCTAAAGACGTAGCTCACTTTGAATATAGTTGGCAGTGGGCCTACCACGAGCGCTTTAAGAAAGCGGGCATTATGGCTCTCCTCGGCTCAGGCTTTGACCCTGGAATGACAAACGTCTACACCGCCTATGCCAAAAAGCATCATTTTGATCAAATCGATACTCTTGATATTGTAGACTGTAATGCAGGGAACCATGGAAAGGCTTTTGCCACTAATTTCAACCCAGAAATTAACATCCGAGAAATCACACAAAATGGTCGTTACTACGAAAATGGCAAGTTTGTGGAAATTCCTCCAATGTCTATGCATCAAACAATCAATTATCCTGAAGTTGGTGATCGCGAAAGCTATTTACTTTTCCACGAAGAACTAGAATCTCTCGTCAAACATTTCCCAGAAATCAAAAGAGCCCGTTTCTGGATGACTTTTGGCCAAGCTTACCTCACTCACTTACAAGTTTTGCAAGATGTAGGCATGACCCGCATCGATCCTGTTCGCTTTAATGGCGTAGATATTATTCCTCTTGAATTCTTAAAAGCACTTCTACCAGAACCTGGTACATTAGGTGAAAATTACAGTGGAAAAACATGTATCGGTTGCCAGGTTACAGGTATAAAAGAGGGTAAGCCTAAAACTTACTTTGTTTATAATGTTTGTGACCATGCCGAATGCTATAAAGAAGTGAAAGCTCAAGCCATTAGCTACACTACAGGAGTTCCTGCAATGCTAGGCGGATCCATGATTCTTAAAGGATTATGGAAAGGTGAAGGCGTGTTTAATATGGAACAATTTGACCCAGATCCATTTATGGCTGAAATTGGTCAATGGGGGCTTCCTTGGAAAGAATTATTAAACGTAAAGCTTGTTTAATAATTTTAGCCTTGAGCCTAGTTCACAGTCTTGAAGACTTACAAAAAAAAAAGGCCTCGGTAAAACCGAGACCTTCTTTTTTTCAATAAAAAGTCACTTATTTCAAAAGTGCCATATACATGCCAACAACATTACCTTCTTTATCTAGAGCACGAATAACATCTTCATCACGTTGAAGAGTGAGGTTTGTTTCTTCACCTGAAACAGTCATGATAGAGACGGACAAAGTTCCATCTTCATTCTTCACAGCTGCAACGGTGTTTCCTTCGGCATCCTTATCCATATATGTATCGCCAGAAGCCACTGGATTGGAACCAAACCAGAATTCAAATGCATTGAATAATAAGCCATCTGCAACAAGGCTAACACCATATACAGGTATAAATACAAAATGGACTAAAGAATTTATCCACTTGTCTCCAATTCCACCATTAAATTTGTGTACCTTATGGAATAAAGCATAGCTTCCATAGCAACCGCTGAAAAGCATAGCAGCACAGGAAAGAGCAATTAGACGTTTTTTCATGTAGAACTCCTTAATAGAATGAAAAATTTGAATGAATATATAAAAATAAGTCAACTCTTTTATATAAAAAAAAGAAATACTTATTATTACTCTATACAACGACATCCATATTCAAATGACCCATGTTGAATTTCAAGAGGTGATTATTATAAATGGCATAAAAACGGGTAATTTACAAATTATTTCAATGTTTTTTAAATAAAAAAAAACTTTATCCTATATGTGATATACATCACATACACCTAGAATAATAAAACTCTATAAACTTCTTTTATGAAAAACACAAAACACTATCGTACAAATACGAAATAAAAAGCACTTTTTTATAATCCCGTGAAAAAAGATTTATTAACAAATTAAAGTTCTAAATGAATTTGTACAGTAAAAAATATGTTTAATTTTTTTATGTGTTATTCAAAGAAAATTACTTATAAATAATATTAAATATTGTATATTCGTTATAATATGATTGGAGGTTGTTTGATAATGCAAAAAATAATATTTGCTTTTTTAGCTTTTTTTGCTATTTCTTCTGCTTTTGCTGCAGAACCGTTAACAGTCTGGATTATGCCTAATGGAGCATCTCCTCAAGAAAAACTAGAGCAAGAACTTGAGTTATTCACAAAATCTACAGGAATTAAAACTAAAGTAGTTGTTCTGGACTGGGGTGAAGCTTGGAATCGTATTTCAACAGCACTCAATACAGGCAAAGACATGCCTGCCGTTCTCCAACTCGGGACTACTTGGATTCCTTATTTTGCCTCTCGAGGTGAACTTTTAGAATTAAACCCCTCTCTTTCTAAAATAGATCCGTCTCGCTTTGTTCCTGTAAGTTTTTATACCACTCATGTTGATGGAGACACCTCCATTTATTCTGTGCCTTGGTTTATTGATGCACGAGCTATTCTAGCAAACGAAAGAATTTTAAAAGAATTAAACATTAAAGCAAATGACATTAGTACTTATAAAGGTTTTCTTAAAGCACTTAAAAAAATCAAAGCTGCCTCTTTAAAATTAGATGATGGAACGCCTATTCAAGCCTACGCGTTCCCTGGTAGAAATGACTGGAACATTCCACATAATTTTGCCCCTTGGATTTGGTCTAATGGTGGAAACTTTGTTGTCAAAAAGAACAATACCTACCAATCTAATCTACTCTCTCCAAAAACACTTCAAGGCATCGCCTTATATCTAAATTTTGTTTTAGATTCTGTAGTAGACGCCGCCAATTTAAATTTGAATACAGCTCAAATTTCTCAACAATTTAATAATGGCGAAATTGCTTTTATCTTAAACACCTCTGAAATCGTCATGCAAACTCGTTTTCAAGTAGAAGATGGGGGGTTACTCCATTCCAGAATAGGTAATGATGGCGTTGTTGTGTTCCCTGTTCCTAGCGGTTCAGCAGGAAGCGTTAGTTTTATCGGAGGCAGTAACCTCGCTATTCCAGCTAAATACAAGAACAAAAAACAAGCCTTAGATCTTCTATTGTATTTAACTCAAGATCAATTCTTAGATGCTTACACTAAACAAATCGGCTTTTTACCTCCTTCTAAAAAGGTCCTCGAATCTTGGTCTCAAGATTCCGTTTATAATGTACTAGTGGAATGCTTAAAAGATGGACAAACCTATAGAGGAATTACCCAATGGGGCGAAATAGAAGGTATCTTAGGGAAAACCTTCAGCTCTATTTGGGCATCAATGGAAATTGAAGGCCTCTATTCTGAGGAAAAAATTTACTCTATCTTGCGTGAAAATGATTCCCTTATTAACGTCGCCTTAGGTGTAAATCAACCTAAAGATATCATTTCTCTAGAACAATTTAAAACTCTTTGGTCTAGTACACTTGAAGAAATGAAAATGGATGAAATCTTTTCTTCTGAAGAAAAGATGAGTGAAGCGGCGAATAAAAACGAAGAAAAATCAATTGTAGATAAAAAGGTCTCAATTGGAATATTCATCTTAATGCTATTATTTGGATTTATTTTTGCATACCAAAGAAAGAAAAAATAAGTTTAAGAATTTAAATTAATTAAATGACAGAAAAAAAGAACTCCATTCGCTTAAGAAAGAGCATCATATTCAGAAGCCTTCTTATGCTAGTTATAACGATCACTCTTATTATGGGAGTGAGTGGTTCTGTTTTTATGTATTTTCAAAAACAAACACTTGAACAAGGTGTTTTTGAAAAAAACTCAAGTAACCTGAAGCAGATTCTACTCTCCATAGAAGAAGAGCTTGATCAATTTGGAAGCCAACTGTCATTACTTTCTAAAACCACTTCTGTTCAGCAAATGGATTCCATTGTTTCTGCAAGTTACTTAAAAAGTTTTGATGTCGCCTCTCTGTTTAAAGCGGGAGAATACGTAACGTTATATGACCGGCACGATCAATTTATCTGTGATAATTCCATGATTGGTTCTTCTTTGGATCACCAACAATTTACAGATTTCAATAAAGTAACACCACATCGCCCGTACACAACTCATTGGTATTCAGAAGATTTTATTCCTAATAAGTTTTTTGCTATTAGCGTTGGAGATAGAGCCACAGCAGATGGAACATTAGTTGCCAATTTTTCATTTAAGCGTATTTGGCAAAAATACGCTTCTCATAAAAATGGAGATAATGGTTTTTTAATTGCTTTTGATGATAAAAATCGTATTTTACTGTACCCTGATTTAAAAATGATATTAAATCAAGAACTTTATGCTGCAGATATAGGTTTAGAAAACTTCTCTGCTAAAACGCTGTCAATTGATAAACCTACCTACATTATACTAAATAACGAAGAGTACTTGGCAACTTACAGTTATAACGCTCGTTACCAAATCGGAATTCTTTCACTACAACCCAAAGAAGAAGTTCAATCTTTAATTTCTGCCGTTTTCTATGGAATGTTTTTTTTGTTAACTCTTACGATTATTGCCGTAATCTTAATTATTCTTTGGCTATTTAAGAATTTTGCATTCCCTCTACGAAATATTATTGAACACATCAATTATATCTCGAAAGGAAATTTTAATGCAGCACCACTTCCAGATGTGGAAAAAGCCAATGAACTCGGGATTTTATCAAAAGCTTTTAATCAAATGCAATCCATTATAAGAAAACAAATTGAAGACTTAAATCAACACAAAAAGCATTTGGAATTAGAAGTTTTAGAACGTACTCGTGAATTAGAAGATGCCAAAAATCAATTAGATATAATTTCTAGAACAGACGAGTTAACCAAACTCCCGAATCGTCGTGATATTCGCGAAAAGATTCATCAAGAGGCAAATCGTGCAGAAAGAAATCATCGCGATTTTTGTTTTATCTTTATAGATATTGATAAATTCAAAGACATCAACGATACTTATGGGCACTATTGTGGAGACATTGTCTTAAAAGGTGTTGCTGATATTATTCGTAATAATTTAAGAAAGTATGATTATGTTGCTCGCTGGGGAGGTGAAGAATTTTTAACCGTTCTACCTGAAACAGATCTTAGTGGAGCAAGCATCGTTGCGGAACGTTTTAGAAAAAAAGTAGAGCAGATGAAGATTGAATTTTCAGACACCATTATTAGCGTTACTATCACTTTAGGTGTTGCTCTATACGATTCCAGATTAGGCATTGATAGGAGTATTCAGCTTTCTGACCATGCTCTATATAAAGGAAAAACGAACGGTAGAAACCAAGTCGTAATTTGGGATCCTAAAGATACGTCTGAAGATGAATATAAAATGGCTTTATTAGACCAAAAGGCTTTTTTATACGCTTCTTGTCCAATTGATAACGAAGAAAAAAATGATCCTAGTGATTTTGAATTAGAACAGAATGAAGAAGAAAACTCTACTGAAGAAATAAAATAAATCGAATTGAAAAGCTACAATAAAAAAAAAGACCGTTATTAGGTCTTTTTTTATCGGGATGAATGGATTCGAACCATCGACCACTTGAACCCATTCAAGTACTCTACCAGACTGAGCTACATCCCGTTCAAGGTGGGCTAAATTTAGTTTTTCCTTCTTGTTTGGCAACCCTCGAAGAAGATTTATTTCCAATAACCAACGATTAAAATTTCTGGTGTTGCCTTAGGATTTACCTTGCTTTTAAAAGCCACAATATGACGTAGACTTTTTTGTTTTAAGGCAATTCCTTCTCTTGGAATTCCATTTGTTTTAAGGGTTATTTTAAGAGCAGGAACTGTTCCACCTTCCTTTATTTCATCTAGTTTATCTATGTTCAGCATCACTGATTTGTAGGAGACAGAAAAAGATTTTTTGGCGTCTGAATCAAGAGCTAAATCAGGACGATTTTTTTTATCTGGGCTCCATGCGTAAAAAGTCCATTCCCTTGTTTCTCCTGCTTTATAATACCCCGCATCAAACATTTTTTCACTGAAGAAAACAGGAGATTGAACTTCACCTGTTACTGTTGTTTTATAGTAAGCACCCGACGTATCTACAAGAATAATGTTATGATTAAACTCCCCTTCCATAAAGGCTGTATTTAAATCAAATTCAATCGAAATCGTTTCATTTGGTTTAATCAAAGAGGGGTATTTGAAATTAGAAGCTCCCGTATTTTGACTCATTACGGATTCCAAAACAATTGTATTAGAAGTCGTATTTGCTCCCTTTAGAACAATATGACGAACATCCCCTTGTTCTAAAACACCTACAGAATATGGTTCTGGGACAAAGCGAATTTCTGTATTTTGTGCCAAAATAGGTAAAGCCGAAAGGCTAAATAAAATGATTAAAAATAATTGTATTCTTTTCATATTCAAAAAATACAAAAAAATGGATAAGAAAGCCTATTTAACCAAGACCAGAGGTACTAATTCTTTTTTCTTTTAGACTTTTTTTTTAACTTTATGCCGTAAAATTTAACTTACTCCTAAAGAGGTTACTATGTCTGATAATCTGTCTGTTCTGGGTAAAGCTCGCGCAGCTTACCAACCCAAACTTCCCTCTTCTTTGAAAAATGGTGCTTTGAAGGTTTCTATTAATAAAGGAACTGCCACAGAGTCCGTTCGTGATCAAGAAAAAATTAAGGCCTTGTTCCCAAACACTTACGGTGCTCCTGTTGTTTCATTTACACCTGCCTGTGGTTGTTCTTGCGGTTCTGAATCAAAAGCGATTCGTGTAGGCGTTGTTCTTTCTGGTGGTCAAGCTCCAGGTGGCCATAACGTGATTGCTGGTATTTTTGATGGCCTTCAATCCATCTCTAAAGAATCCGTACTCTTCGGTTTTCTTGGTGGACCTTCTGGTTTAGAAAACGGAAAATATATCCAGATTGATGCCAAACTAATGGACGCTTATCGCAATACTGGTGGATTTGATATTATTCAATCTGGCCGTACCAAGCTTGAAACAACAGAACAATTTGATCGCTGCATTAAAGTTGCTAATGATTTAAAATTAGATGCCATAACCATTATCGGTGGCGATGACTCCAATACAAACGCAGCTGTTTTAGGTGAATACTTCCAAGCCAAAGGCGCATCCTGCGTTGTTTGTGGTTGCCCAAAAACAATTGATGGTGACTTAAAGAATGAATATATTGAAACTTCTTTCGGTTTTGATACTGCGGTAAAGACCTATTCCGAACTCATCGGTAATATCATGCGTGATGCAAACTCCGCACAAAAGTACTGGCATTTTATTAAGCTCATGGGTCGCTCCGCTTCTCATATTGGTTTAGAAGCTTCACTACAAACACATCCAAATATTTGCCTAATTTCTGAAGAAGTGAAAGCCAAGAAAATGAAACTTTCTGAAGTGGTTCAGTTTGTTGCTGATATCGTAGCAGAACGTGCTAGCCAAGGAAAGAACTTTGGCGTGGCTTTAATTCCAGAAGGCTTGCTCGAATTTATTCCTGATGTAGGCGTTTTGATTTCAGAACTTTCTGAAGTTCTTGCTCACCATGAAAAAGAAGTAGAAGGTTTAGACACACAAGCAAAAGTGGAAAAACTTTGTGCCTGGTTAAACACTGAATCCGCTAACGTATTAAAAAGCCTTCCAGTTGGTATTCAAGCTCAATTAATGCTTGACCGTGACTCTCATGGTAACGTTCAAGTGTCATTGATCGAAACTGAAAAACTAATTATTGAAATGGTTGCTAAAGAACTTAAAAAACGTTCCGACTTTAAAGGAAAGTTTGCTGCTCTTAACCACTTCTTTGGTTACGAAGGCCGCTGCGCCGCTCCTTCAAACTTTGATGCCGATTACTGCTATAGTCTTGGTTTTGCCGCATCTGTTCTCGCCTTCAATAAAATGAATGGTTATATGAGTTCCGTTCGCAACTTAACTAAAGGCATTGAAAACTGGACCGCTGGTGGTATTCCTATCACTATGATGATGAATATTGAACGTCGTCATGGAGCAGATAAACCTGTGATTCAAAAAGCCCTTGTAGAACTTGATGGTGCTCCATTCAAGTACTTTGCCGCTCACCGTGATGTATGGGCTAAAACAGAATCTTACACTTACCCAGGCCCTATCCAATACTGGGGTCCAAGCGAAGTTTGTGATGTGACCAACTTCACAATCAAGCTTGAACGTGGTGCGATGTAATTCGTAATACATGAAAAAGGCCTGAAAGTGAATCTTTCAGGCCTTTTTCATGGTAGTTTAATTATTTAATGCTAGGTAATTTTGCAATATCTCTAAAATCCAATTTTGAAGAAGAGGGTTCTGATATTGAGACTAATCGAGCAATGGACTTACCCGAACGTTCAATCACAATCTCTTCTCCTAAAAGAGAAACTTGATTCAAAAGGGCTCCAAAATTTTGGCGCACTTCCATTGCAGAAACAATCTTAGCCATAAATTAGAGAGCCTTATCCTTAATCACTAAATCCACACGCCTATTCTTTTGACGTCCTTCTTTAGTTTTATTGTCTGCAATAGGAAGAGTCATTCCATAGCCTTTGGATGTCAAACGTGAAGCTTCAATTCCTTGAGCCACTAAGAAGTCAAGTACATTTTGAGCGCGTTGTTCAGAGAGCTTTAAGTTGTGTTCTTCTGAACCTGTATTATCAGTATGCCCTTCTACAGAGACATTTAATTCTTGATATACAGATAAAATTCCGGCGACCTTAGCTAAGCTAGTTTTCAAGTCGCCTTTCAAAGAAGCTTTATTCACATCAAATAAAATATCAGACATGGATAAAATAATTCCTCGAGCATCTTGAGTTACTTGAATAAGCTTCGATTGCAAATCATTTAATTTATTTTTTGCTTCTTGCTGACGCGCTTCTGCTTTTTGACGTTCTTCATCTAGGGCCTTTTGTAGAGCAGCTTCTCTTTCTTTTGCTGCTTTTCTAAGAGAATCTTCACGAGCCTTTGCTCTTTGTCTTAACTCTTCACTTGTTAAAGCGAGACGTTCTTTTTCTTCTTCTAGAGCACTTGCAAAAACAGAGGTTTTGTTTTTATAGAAAAACTCAATACTATCTTTTGTGGCCATCGCCGTCTGCATCACAGCCATTCTTTTTTGCCATAAAGACTGGAGAGATTTTCTTAAAACTTGTGTTTTTGCCTGCACCTGAATAAGTTCTACATACAAGGAACAATTCTTTTGAAAAGAGACAACAGATATAGCTTCTGGTTTTTTCTTTTCTTGTTCGAGCATTTGAGAGGCTTTTGCTTGTACTTCAGCTAAGGTGATTTTTGCATCTAAAGCTTCCGCTGGAATCTCTTTATTTAAGAGATCCAATTTCTCTTGACATTGCTTTACTGACCATGAAGTGGTTTTGCCAGAAGAAAGGGAATCCGTATTTGAACTTGCAAAAATAAAGGAGGCACTTAAAAGAGACGCGTATAAAAAGGTTGCTATTTTCATTTTTCCTTCCTTATCTGTTCTAATTTTGACTTTAATTCATTTTTATAAGATTCAGCGGCTTGGACTTCTTTTTCAAGAAGTTCATAATCGTTATTTAATCCATCAAGTGAACTTTGAGCTAACACTAGACGATATTGTAATAGACTTTCTTCAGCAGCAAGCAATGCTTCTTCTGTTTTACCAGCTTCATTTTGCTTTTTTGCTTCTTCCAGTTTTTCATCAGCCAAAGAAATCTTCACCGTCGATGCCTTATTGGCGACAGCGGTCGTTTTTAATGATTCTGCTTGTTGAATAGATGAATCTACAAGAGCCTGATTGGAAGCACATCCTATAAATAACATCAATAAAAAAGCACCTAAAATTTGTTTTGTTTTCATAAATCCTCCATCGTAAATCAATCTATCTAAATAATAACAACTATTATTCTTATTAAAATTTTAAAATCCAATTCGGAATCGTTTTTGGCCTTGTTCTTTTTAGAAGCAGAAAATGAAGTTTTTAAGCACAAACCATGTAAAGTCAATAGTTAAAAGAAAAATCAAATCGTCATTTCCTGTTTTAAGTGAAATATTCTATAAAACAGCTTGTATTGGCTAAAGATGAAATTTAATTTAACCCTATGCAAGAAGAAGTCAAATCGTATCCAGTAAGTAAATACTTAACGTCCATAAAAAATCTAATTACAAACCAAGTCCCTTCTGTCTGGATTCATGGTGTTCTCACCCAAATAGCAGAGCGCGGTAATATGATTTATCTTAATCTTGCTGAATTTAATCTAGATGATGTTAAACCCGTCGCTACCCTACCTCTTTATATTTTTAAGTCCGATTACTCCACATTAAAAAAGAAACTCGCTTCTCTACCTAGCCCTTTTGAATTAAAAGAACAGCTCAAGGTAAATTTATTAGTACAAGCTGATTTTTATATTCCCTATGGAAAATTCCAGTCCAAAGTGATAGACATTGACCCCGCCTATACCATAGGCGAATTAGCTTTGACAAGAGAAACCATTTTAAAGAAATTAAATGCCGAAGGGTTATTACGAAAAAATGCGGAGCTACCATTCCCTTTAGTTCCTCTTCATGTTGGGCTTATCACTGGGGAAAAAACCGCTGCCTATCAAGATTTTTGTACCCAACTTAAAGAATCTCCTTATGCATTTAAAATCACAGAAGCCTTTGCTCGCATGCAAGGGAACGACACCGAAAATACGATTCTAGAAGCACTTGGAAAATTAAGAACTAATCCCGAAATTGATGTGGTCTGTATTATTCGTGGAGGAGGCTCTAAAACAGACCTAAACTATTTTGATAGTGAAGCCTTATGTCGAGCAATTGCTCTCTACCCAACGCCTGTACTCACTGGTATTGGCCATGAAATTGATCAAAGCCTTGTGGATATAGTTGCCTGGTTTGCTTGCATTACTCCCACCGCTTGTGCCAAATACTTAATTGAAAAAACGGAAGAGTCCTGGATCAAGGTACAAGAAATAGCCTTTCAAATTCGTAATCAAACACAAATGAAAATACCTAGAGAAAAAGAAAAAATCCGTTCTATTCAAGATTCTCTGTTTTATAAAGCCTCCAGAAAAATAATTCGAGAAAAAGAACGATTAGTTCAATTTCAATCCATCTTAAGAAAAGAACCCCTTCGCTATTTTAAGGTGGAAAAAGAAGTCCTACAACGATTTAAGCTTGGTCTAAAAAATGGATCTTTAAAAATCTTGAATTTAGAAAAAGCAAAGTTTGAAATTTTAAATGCAAAGCTCGCTCTTTCTGACCCAAAAAATATTTTAAAAAAAGGGTATAGCTTAACTCTAAACAATGAAGGGAAAGTAATTCGTCACTCAAGCGAATTATTGCCTGGGCAAAAAATTAAAACTCGATTTTATGATAGTTCCATTGATTCAATAGTCTCTTAAATAAAAGAGACTATTAGAAATCCATTCTTTATTTAGATGAAGAATTTGGAGTAATGATGAGCACTTTTTCCATACGAGTACCATCCATAGCTAACACACGAATCTTATAGCCATCAATCTCCACTTCTGCACCTGGAGAAGGAATGGTTCCAAGAGTCGCTTGAATCAGACCAGATAATGTTTCAATATGGGAATTTTCAGGCTCTTTTAGTTTAATTTTCAGTTCGTATTCTAAATCCGAAAGAGTCATTAAAGGGTCTAAAATATAACGACCATCTTTTAATTTTTGAACACCTTCGTCTTCATCATCTTCATCTTTAATTTCACCGACAATTTCTTCAAGAATATCTTCCACTGTCACAAGACCTGCAGTGCCTCCATATTCATCAACGACAATCGCGAGTTGATTTCCATTACGACGAAGCTCTGTCAACAAATCATCAATTTTTTTGTAATAGGGAACAAAGAAAGCAGGCATCACAATTGATTCTATATTAAATGGTTCAGAACCATGTTCCGTGTACCACTCTAAGAAATCTCGGTTCGATAAAATACCAATGATATTATCAATAGAGTCTTTATATACCGGCAAACGAGAATGGCGTTCATTATTCAAAGTCTCAATTGTTTTTTCTAAAGAAGACTTGACATCAATAGCACACATATCCACACGCGGGGTCATGATTTCACGAACAGGCGTTTCTACAAAATCAAAGATATTGAGAATCATTTGACGTTCATCATCTTCTAAAGAACCTTCATTCTTAGAAGTAGTCATATCCGATTGAATCGCATCCCTTTGGTCTTCTGAAAGAAAGTTGAATTTGGCGTCATAACCAAACCATTGTAATAATTTATTGTAAATAAAATGAACTAAACGAGATAATCCAAGGATAGGCAAACGAATCCATTTATAAATAGGCTCTAATATAATGGAGAGCATTCCTGGTTTTAAATGCCCAAAAAGATTTGGGGAAAACACTGTAATAAAGTAAACGACCAAACCAACGGCCAACAAGTATAAAATGAAAGCTAAAACAGGATAAGAAAATGATTTGATTAATGGCTCTGTCACAATATAACCAAGCACAGCAATGGTCATATTGCAAAAAATACGGCCGATAGAGATGGTCTCATTAAAACCATTTGAATCTACAAAATCATTAATTCTCTTTTCTCTTACTGTAATATCACGAATTTCTTTTCGAGAATGAATTCTTAAAAAGACTACCTTCACCAAAGAAAAAACAGCTGAAAGCAACAAAAGAAAAATGATTAAAGCAACAGAATAATTAAAATTAATAATCATATTACTTACTCTCTTTATAGGGGTCGAGTCCTAAAAATTCACATTCTCGTAAACGCATTTTAGAACGATCCTTGGGAGTTAAATGATCATAACCACATAAATGAAATAAGCCATGAACGATGACTCTTTTCAGTTCAGCATAATAAGTATTACCGAATAGAGGAGCTTGTTTTTTCACTTGATTTTCAGCAACATAAATTTCACCTAACAAATAGGGTTCATGCCACTCATAAGATAAAACGTCCGTGACTTTATCGAGATTTCGATATTGTTTATTCATGGTTCTGACAAACTCGTCAGAGCATAAAACCACATTGACATTTTGAGGAAAGCCTTCTTCTATAAGAAGTTGTCTCGCCATGGGTTCAAAACGAGATTGCCATGGAAATCTCGATATATCCCCTTCACATAAAAATTCAACATTAAAACTACTACTGGGGTCAGGCATTTATATTTCGTACCACTTTTTAAATATGGCAATCATAGCTTCCGCTTGCGCCTTATTACTAACATTAAATTTACTTCGTTGTTTCATAACGCCTTGGTACTTTTGATACCGACGAATAGATACCTTAGGTTCAGCAAAATCCCCCGTTTTTGGGTCTTTTTCTTGATAAAGAAACATAATCGTTTGCCAAGCACCTTTTGTCAAGTACTCTTTGGCAAGTTCTTTTACTATTAATTCGCCGTTTTCATCGGTCATTTCAACAGTGGGTTCAGTATTTTCCATATTCATGAGAAACCTCTTATATTTGTCTATAAAATAGAAAGTTTCAAACATAAAAAAATGTAAAGATGTACTTACGAAGCTGAAATGCTATATTTTTATAGGAATTAAGACAATCCCAGCGGAGGATGAATGAATCGCCCCCTTTTTCTAATTGTTTTTATCGTTTCTGCTCTTTTTTTTGCCAATCCTTTATTGGCAGATGAAGGCACCTCCGGAAAAGTTCGCTCTGTTTTAGGAGAAGTCACTCGACAAAAGAAGGCTCAAAATCAATGGCTTCCACTTCGCGTCGGTGCTAAAGTATATGAGTCCGAATTAATTAGAACACTTGTCGAATCACAAGCAATCATTTCTCTTCCTGATGGTAGTTCTCTCACCATCGAAGAAAATGCCATCGTTGTTTTAGAAAAAGTATTTTCTAAAAAAGGATCCAAAGAAACAACCTTAAATATTAAAAGCGGATTACTTCACTTTGATGTCCAAAAGCAAGCTGGGAAAACAGGGTCTTTCAAATTTAAGACAGGCACTGCCACTGCTGCTATTCGAGGAACAAATGGAGCTATAGGCATTGCTAAAAAAGGCCTATTCGCATCCCTTGCCGAAGGAGCTCTTGAAGTTCAAGACGCTCAGGGTAATAAAATACTCCTAAAGAAAGGGCAAACATTAGTACAAGACTCCGCTATGGGATTTATTGTAATAGATAACCCTCTATCAGGAACTAGCGATTTTTCAAAAAGTCTTCATATCATTCTTAATGACCCTAATTCCACTAAACAAATTACTCCTGAGCTTTTAGATTCATTAACTACAACGTTCAATAGCAAAATAGATTCTCTTCTTGAAAAATCTAAATGCCAGTTTAACTCGGTTGAAGATACCCTATATTCAAATGAAATAAAAATTCAAGGAAGATGTATTCCTGGAATTTTACTTTCTATAGATGGAGAACAAACCGCGCCAACACTAGATAGCATTGTAGAACATACCATTACTTGGGAACAAGGTCTATTTGGAGAAAAGAAATATCGTATTTACTGTCTAGATAACCAAATACAAGCTCTATGTGGCGAAGTTCAATTCGTTTATGCCGATAATTCTAATGTAAAAAAAGAAGCGAAAAACAATTTTACTATTCAAAACCCTGGTTCAATTCAAGTTTGTGAATCTAACTCTATTCAAATTGAAGGGACTTTTGAAAAAGCGAGTGAGGATACTGAATTAAGAATTAAAATGGGTAAATATATATCTGAAAACTTAATTCCTCTCCATGAGAACGACAAGTTCTTCCATTCCATTACAATCAATGACTTAAATAAAAATTGGAATGAAAAAACAATCGAAGTAGAAATGACAAATGCAAAAGGATTAATTAAGAAAGAAACCATCGCACTCGATATTAATAAAACTTGTAAAAGTGTAAATGTCATTGCGCCCAAAATAAAATGGCTTTCAAGTGATTCTTTAAGATGCCATGCGACATTAAAAATAACAGACGCTAATGAAGACGAATCTTTGCTCTCTACTTATGTCAATTCAAATCTCACTTCAGAATCTTATTATAAAGGGAATCAAAACAAAATTCAAATTTCATTAAAGCCAGGAATTCAAGATTATCGTTTTAAAGTGCAAGATTTAGCCAAAAATGAAAGTGAAATCAAAAAAACACTCGGCTGTTTCCCTAAACGACAAGCTCGAATCCAGATTTATGGTGGTAAATCCGAAGTATGGCGAGTGCCTCCTCCTCCAAAGGGTGCAAGTAATATTTTGAACAAAGAATTACGCTTTTCTATTAAGAACATTCCCGAAAATGATACTCGATATATCCAACAAATTTTGGTAAAAAAGAACGGCCGAATAATCTTAAATCTTCTAAAACATCAGATTAAAGATTTGAATTACAATATACCTATTGAAATAACAAGAGACTCAAATAATATTTTTGAAATTGAAGTCCGATTAAAAAGCGGAAATGTAAATAAAGCCACGAAAACTTTTGAGGTACGATAATGATAAATTACCGCATCACTGGATTCACATTTTTATTATTGACTACCCTTCTATTTGCTCAATCAGCTGATTCTTTGAACAGCCAAAACGAAACAAATGTTGCCACTGATTCTTTGAACAGCCAAAACGTAACAAATGATGCCACTACTGATTCTTTGAACAGCCAAAACGTAACAAATGTTGCCACTGATTCTTTGAACAGCCAAAACGTAACAAACGTTGCCACTGATTCTTTGAATAGTCAAAACGTAACAACTGTTGCTACTGATTCTTCGAAAAAACAAGACGAACCAAAAGTCGCCATTGATGCTTCAAAAGAGCAACAACAGTCTTCGACAATGCTTTCTGGAGAGATTCATGGCTTTTTAACAAAAGACAAGTCTCCTTATACTGTCACACAATCCATTTCCGTTCCTGTTGGAAGAGTTTTGATCATAGAACCTGGTGTTGAAATCCGTTTTGAGACAGGAGCCTCTTTCTCGATTGATCAAGGGCAACTCATCGCTGGAGGAACAAAATCTTCACCTATTATTTTCAAAGGGATTGAATCCTCTACCGTTTGGAATGGCATTTCCATCACTGGCCCTAAAAAATCGGATCTTCGCTTTGTAGAAATTAGTGGCGCCAAAACAGGAATAGTTTTACAACAAGGTTCTCTTACGATTCAAGACACAAAAATAGCAGATGCCTCCGAACGTGGCCTTTTTGCCATTCAATCTAACTTAAAGATGATTCATTGCTTTTTTAAGAATAATCCGATTGGAGTTCATTTGGCTTCAAAAAATGAAGCTTATTTAGAAAGAATTCTATTCAAAGAAAATATCATTGGTTTATATTCATCTCCTGAATCTAACGCTCAAATAGTTTCCTCTATTTGGAAAGAGAATAGATTCGCTTTATTATATATGAAAAACAGTCAGCTAACACTTCATCGTAGTTCTATTGAAAACAATGAAGTGGGAATTTGTTCAAACGAAATGCTTCGACCAGAAACTCGTGAACAAGTGAAAAACAATAAAATTGATTTTCAATCAAAAGCTGATTTTTTAGCCACTAAGATTCCATTGCCTCCAGAGCTTAAACTTTCTTTAGAAGACGAACCTAAAACAGAAATCCCTGCCATTAGCCAAGCAAAAGATTCCACGAATTGGACAATGATAGGCAACGTTTCAGCAGGTATAAACTACCGTTATGTATACACCAGAAGAAATCATGGCAAATTAAATGAAGTGATCAATCAGGATACCATCGGTGTAAAAGAACGCTATCCTAATCTATGGGAAATTCCTGGAATTGGTTTTGATGCAAGTGTTTACTTATTACTCAAAAACAATAATAATCAATCTCTAGAGCTTTCCACTGATTTTTATTCAGATTCATGGAATCGCTTCAATTTAGATCACTTCTCTTTAGAATATAGCGATAACTATAATGTACTCACTTTAGGAGACTTTAATTTAAGCTTAGGAGAAACGTATTTAGCAGGGCTATCTGCTTTTGGTGCCCACTATACTTTATCTCTTTTAAGAAAAAATGAAGATCACCCTCTATTTACTTTTAGTGGTTTTTGGGGAGAAGCTCAAAAGCCATTCATTACTGACACACGAAACCCAGATATTTACAAAGATTGGATTGATGAAGGCGAAGCGAAAGCACAGCGACTGGTTTGGGGTGGTGATTTCAAGTGGGATCCTTTACGTCGTTTTAACGCCAATTTCGGAGTTCTCTTCTCTGATGACGAAATCGATGATCCACTCCTTCGAGATGGTGACCGAGCCACCACCATTACAGCAGATCCATTGCAAAGCGCCATGTCTGTTTATGCCGAAGGAAATTGGTTGTTTTTCCCTGGAGATATTGAATTAAACGGTCAAATCGCCCTCGGACGAGCTGATACTAGTGATGTCATTGCCCAAAGAGCCATAAATCAAGTGTTTCAAGATGCAGGTTTATCCACTTCTTCGTATGCAACGCTTCGTGAAATAATGCAAAATTCTAATCTAATTCAATCTCTATCAAGAGACGAAATGATTCAAATTTTTGGTGACTACACCTCTCTCACGAACAGTGAAATGAGAGATTCTTTAAGTTCCCTGATTCAAGAAGCAAAGAAAGTACGTGATGATTTTGAAAAAGAAACAAATGACTCTAGAACCATTGGACTTGATGTTACAAGTCAAAATGTCGCCATTGGAGCCTCTCTCTTTTGGAACATTAAAAAGACAACCTTGTTTGGGCATATTAATTACGTTGGCGAAAATTACTATAGTCCAGGATCCCCTAGTCAATTAACTGACGTTCGAGAGTTTGGTGGCTATTTAAAACAAGAAGTCTCTCCCAAATGGACATTCAAATTCAGCTATGAATTAGACGTAGAAAATGCGGCCAAAGATACGAAGTATAATATTTTTGGTTTAAGTGAAGGAACTCGCTTAGGCTTATTTGAAGAACCTGATTCTCTATATCTGAAAGAACATGAACTAGATATAGACCGCACAAAATACCTCCACGATCTTGGCATTGAAAATACATTTACACTCAATAAAAACACGAACGTCTTTTTTAATTTTCAATTTGAATATCAAACACAACACCGTCCTTACCGTCTAAGAGCACTTTATGATGCAGAAAGCGGTATTTTTAATGATTCTTGGTTTGCCCCAATCAGAAATAGAGATACAACCACTTTAGTTTACAATAGAGATACGATTCTTGTCGATTCAGCTCGCTGGAGTCGTTATCAAGACCTAACTAAAGAACCCTTTATCGCCTCCGATTTTGAAGAACACTTATTTGAGCTAACCTTTGATCTAGGCTTCTCGTATGCTTTCTGGAATAGCGAATTTAGAATCGATGGTATCTGGAAAGGAAGGCTTGATGGTTCTGAGTTTAAGAATGATTCTATGATTCAAAAGATTGATTTATCCACTGAAAATTGGGGTAAAATGGGGTATTATTTTTATGGGAATAATTACTTTGAACAAAAATACCCGATGTCTATCCAGACGAATCATCCAAAATACATCAATCGTTTAACATTTACTCCTCGTTATAAATATTATGAAAGAGATAATTTGAAAGAAAGGGAATTAAGCTTATCCAATAAATTTGAAGTTCCTCTATTTTCTAAATTCCTCTCTCTCGCCTTGTCTGTTGAAATGAAAACCTTCAAACTCTCATGGGTCGAAGCAGATTATATGCTCCAAGATACTTTAAGTCAAGAAAAATTTCATTATTATCGTTTAGATGATAGTAGAATTGTGGCAACAAATAAACCTAACCCCACAGACAATGAAGTCTCTTCTCAATTACAAAAATTAGAAAACGGCTATGAGTTAATTTCAGAAGATAAAGAAAAAGAAGAAAGAGAAAATGACTATATCGTAGAAATCTCTGCCAAAATGAATCATTCAAAACAAATTTCCAGCGAATGGATTTGCCGTGGAGAATTCTTTGATAGACCAAATCAATTATCTAATGAATATAAAAATCTGTATTTCGGATTTAACTTTAACTATTCCTTTTAATCCAAATGCCAAGTTACCAATATAGAGAGCTTTCCATTGACTTAGATAAAAAAAATAATGTCGCTGAAGCTCTCTCCCATACGCTTCATATTTCATTAGATTCTATTCAAAACCTTAGCATAGAACGCCTCTCTCTTGATAGTCGTAAACGAGGTGCTCCGCATTGGTCTTATAACGTTTTTTTTGATACAGAAAAAAACTTAAAACCTCAACATGGCCTTTTCAAAAAAGAATCTGAAACTAAAAATGATCTCATTGTTGATTCTGTAGATGTTTCTTCTCTTATCCATGTGATTGGAGCTGGTCCTGCTGGGTTATGGGCAACGCTACATTTACTTCGAAGAGGATTTCAAGTTAAACTTTATGAACAGGGAAAACCTGTGGAATCTCGTTTTAGAGATATAAGACGCTTTTTTAACGATAGACATTTTAATCCAACGTCTAACGTATTGTTTGGCGAAGGAGGAGCAGGAGCTTTTTCTGACGGAAAATTAAATACGAGAAGCCGTAATTTATTTTCACAAACAGTTTTAGAGGATATGGTTCATTTAGGAATGTCTAAAGAAATCCTCTATTTTTCAAAACCCCATATTGGCACCAATAAACTCGTTCTTTTACTACGTGCCCTTCGTCAAGAAATTATTGATCTTGGTGGAGAAATATTTTTTGAATCAAAATTAGAAGATATTGAAATCACTAACCAACAAATCTCTAAGATTAAAATCAATAATTCTTGGCTTGATTGTGACACGCTAGTACTTGCCCCAGGCCACTCTGCGCGAGATCTTTATGAGTTGCTAAATGAGAAAGGCGTTACTCTTGAAGCAAAGGGTTTTGCCATGGGAGTACGAGTAGAGCATCCTCAAGCCTTAATTAACGAACGCCAATTTGGGAAGAATGTCGACATTGATTTAACAGGAAGTGCAGAATACGCTCTCACGGCCAAAACATTAAAAGATACTTCTTCTGCCTACAGTTTCTGCATGTGCCCAGGCGGAGTCCTTGTTCCTTGTGCTTCAGAGCAAGGAACGCTAGCGACTAACGGCATGAGTCATAGTCATAGAAAAGGCCCTTTTGCCAATGGAGCGATTGTCGTTCCTGTCCAAGCAGGTAATAACCTCTGGGATGGTCTTAATCACCAACGGCGTTTAGAGCGCATCGCTTATGAAATAGGCGAAAAGTCTTATTCAGCACCAGCCCAATCGATTGAAGCTTTTTTGAATAAAAAAAGAGATTCCATAGACTTACCAAAATCTACGTATCCATGTGGACTTACTCCCAATAATATTTGGGATTGGATGGATCCCTATATTTGTAAATCTCTTGCAGAAGGTTTTTTATCCTTTGAAAGGAAAATACCTGGTTTTATAAAATACGGAACCATTATTGCCCCAGAAACAAGAACAAGCTCCCCTATACGAATTTTAAGGAACCTAGATACTTTAGAATCGGTATCCACAAAAGGCCTTTTTGTTTTAGGAGAAGGAGCGGGTTATGCTGGAGGGATTGTCACTAGTGCTGCAGATGGTGTTCGCTTCGCATTGAAAGCAAAAAAGCTACATTAGGTGTTATGATCACAAGAATAATAGACCGCCATCATTCCAACATGAGACTTGATCGTTACTTACGTCAGAGTTTTTCTACCGAATCCCTTTCAACCTTATTCGCTGTTATTAGAAAAAAGAAAGTAAGAGTCAATGGCGTTGTTGCCAAAGCACCCTTAATTCTAAATGAAGGTGATTTAGTTGCTATTTATGAAAACTTAAAGGAAGATAATGAAACGTCTGTTCCTCAATCGGGATGGGGTTCTTTAGCCACTTTTTGTGACCCTACTTTTTTCAAAAATAATTTTCAAATCGCCTTAGAAACGGAAGATTTTATTATTGTCGACAAACCTTCTGGAATTGATAGCCAGCCAGGTTCAGGGACTCGCCCTAAAGAAACTTTAGTTGATATGCTTTGGCAATGGGGGCTTAATGAAAAGCACGATTTTAAGCCAACCCTAGTTCATCGATTAGATAAAGAGACCTCTGGTCTTCTCATGGCAGCGATTCACGGTGATGTTTTAAGAGGGCTTACAAAACTCATTCGAGAGCATCGAATTAATAAGCATTATTTTGCATTAGTTCAAGGTCATTTAGATAAAGAAAAAGGGACTATTACAACTAAACTAGAACGTTCTGATTCGCCACAAGGGGCGAAGATGAAAACGAGTGCCTCTAGTGGAAAAGAAAGCATTACTCACTATAGCGTCTATCGTCGTTTTGAATCTATGGATTTAGTCAAAATAAAACTTGAGACGGGAAGAATGCACCAAATTCGTGCACACTTTGCAAGTATTAATCATCCTCTTGCTGGAGATTCTCGTTATGGAGATTATTCTTGGAACCGGGAACTACGAAAAGAGTACGGATTAAATCGACTTTTCCTTCATAGTTTTAAGCTTGAATTTGAATGGAATAATCAAAAATACAATGTGGAATCGAAGCTTCCTCAAGAATTAAATAAAATCATTCAGACCCTTTCAAAAACAAACTCATGATCTCTAGAAGGCTTATTTTGGAGTGAAAGCCTAATTCCCAATTTTGAATTCATACAATAAAAAATGCGGCGATAAATCGCCGCATCTTAAGAACACGCTCAAAGACTGTGACTAACAACTATAAACCATTTGTTGATAGTCAGACAAGCTCTGACACTACGATTAAAATACTTGTTACTCCTAGTTAAATCAAGTTTTGATTGCATTTCTATAGTACAATCCACGTTATTCCATATTGGAATAACCCATTAATTTTGCCAAGTCGTATCACAAACCATCCCTCCTTCTGTTGTTCCTTGACAAATGATAGTTGGCTCTACTTCTGGCTCAGGAAGTGTATCAACAAAATTTTCACATTCTTCTATTAATGGTTTAGCCAAATCCTCTAAATAAAGAGTTTCTTGGATCTTCGCAATACATATCATTTCAAGTTTTTCGGTGATACAGCCTTCCGAATAAGAAGCAAGAGAACCACCCAAACTATTACAATTGGCAATAAAGGCAAGACTGTCAGCAGAACATTCACCCGTAGGCCTTTCAAAGCCGTAATAACTTGACCATAAATAATGAATAAATTGACTCCCTTCAAACTCCTTCAATAGGATAGCCAGTATATTTGATCCCCCTCT
>Ga0123334_1002122_pt1 | contig 23286 bp, 15 predicted proteins | sample BiotimSIPDNA_FD_89706 | JGI IMG/M metagenome (GOLD analysis project Ga0123334, IMG submission 89706) | Anaerobic biogas reactor microbial communites from Washington, USA - Biogas_R1 time_0 SIP DNA | ecosystem: Engineered > Bioreactor > Anaerobic > Unclassified | place: Washington, USA... | reverse complement strand
TTAAATAGCGGACGAAAATGACTTTTTACTTTTGAACGAATTTTGTGTGGCACACAACTGAGTGAAAAAGTAAAATCATTTCCGTCAACCATAGTGATGTTCATAAAAAAACGAAATAAAATCAACCCGAGCGAAGAGATAACACCATTACCGTCAACAAGAGTGATATTGAAATAAAAAAACCATTAATGGTGTTTCTGTAGTCTTAATTGCCATGAAAAAGACGAATAAAGCCCCCTTTTTCAATAAAGCAGCAATTTATTTTGACTATTTTTTTACTTTTTTTAGATATAAATCAAGCGGTCTTTTCGACCAAAAATTCGTAATTTTGAAGACTATGAAACATTTTTTACTTTTTTGCTTATTATTTACCATCTCAGCGGGCGCCAGAGTTTCGATTGAGTTTGATAAAGATCGCATCGAGGCTGGAGCTCCATTTGAACTTCGAATGATTGTTCCTATCCAAGAGCTTGCGGAGCAAAGAGAAACGCCTCGACTCATGATGCGTGATGGCTTTGTTTTTAGAGCCCTTGATAGCATGGACACAAGAACAGCTGATTTTTTTGGCCATGGCATTCGAATTCGTAAGTATATATTCAAACTTACTGCTCCTAAAAAGGTGGGTTCATTTAGCGTAGGTCCTTTATCTTGGAAAGTCAACGATAAAGAATATGAATTAGCCGATCGAATCCCCATAGAAATCAAAAAATCCTTTAATGAAGGAGCTCTTTCACTTTCTTTGACTCCAAACAAAAAAAGCGTTTATGAAGGCGAACAATTTTCGCTTCTTTTATCCATGAGAACTTACGAACACTTTGAAGGCAATGTGGCATTTACTGGTACTGAACTAGGAAATGATTTTATTGCCCATCGTTCTGACCTAAAAGACTTGAAATTCCAACCTGTGCCTGGATCTAGAACAGATATGGAATCCTCGGCGCGCTTTGCATGGCTTGCCCCAATGAAAAGTGGAGTACTCACAATTCCACCAATTCAAGTGAAATACACTAAAAGAGGCGCTCCTAAAGTAGTAGAAAAGAATCATTCTTTTGGAGGTTTTTCCTCTACATTTAAATCTATTTCTCAAGAATCAGTAGAGGCCGAAGCCCAATCTGCTCCTATTACATTAAAAGTGCTTTCTTTACCAGCATCTCTTCGCCCTGTAGACTTTACAGGCATGGTGGGCAATTACTCCTTTGAAGCGGCTTTTGATAAAAGTGAATTAAGTATAGGTGAAGCTCTCACATTAAACATCACTATTAAAGGAGATGGAAAACCAGGAACCATTACTGACCCTAAACTTCCTGATTTTTCTGATTTCCGCTCTGTTCCTCCTGAAAATACAACTAGCAAAACCATTAGGTCTGGTAAAGTGATTACCACCAAAACGACAAAAATCTTTTTGTATCCAAAAAAACGCGGGACATTTGTTATTCCAGAAATTACTTACAACTGGTTTAACCCAAGTAAAAAAGCATACGAAACGGCTTCTCAAGGTCCTTGGGAAATACAAGTAGAGAAAGGCTCTGAAGAAGATATTGCGACTACCACAGTCCCTGTTCCAGTGACCGTACAAAAGCAAGAAATTGAAACGCTTGGTCAAGATATTCGTTTTATCCACCCATTAAATCATATTTCCTCAAAAGCACATGCCTTTTACAAAACGATTCCTTTCTGGGTTTTATTATTCACACCAATACCACTTTACCTATTATTAGCAGCCTTTATTAGAAGTCATCGCAAGCATATTAGTAATGGCGCCCTGATGAGAAAATCTAAAGCGCAAAAAAATCTTAAGCAACAATTACAATCCGCTAAAACGGCGATGCAAAAAAATGACCCTAGAGCTTTCTACGCTTCTTTAGAGAAAAGTCTTATTGGTTTTTTAAGCGATTTAACCAATCTTGAATTCCAAGGAATGACTCGCGAACAAATGAAAGAGACTCTTCAAAAGCAAAACTTGCCTGAGACTCAAATTCAGCAAATCGATTCCTTGCTTGAAAAATGTTCAAGCGCCCGATTTGCTCCTTTATCTTCCATCTCAATGGAAGTCAATCAAGAAGTTCTTAAACAAGTGGAAAAGCTATGCTCCGCTCTGGAGGTTTTAAAATGAAAAAGCTCCTGACTCTTTTATTCTTTTCTTTATTTATCTCTTCTGCTTTTGCCAAAGACTGCTCTTCTGAAGCAGAGAAAGGAATGAATTCCTATCAAAACGGTCAATACGAGCAAGCCATTGATTTTTGGAAAACATGTACTGACCAAGGCATAGAACATCCAGATCTATTTTATAACTTAGGTAACGCTTATTTTAGACTCGGACGTCTTGGCTTTGCCATATTCTATTATGAATCAGCGCATCGCTTAAATCCTAGCGATAAAGACATTATACACAATCTAAAACACGCAAAATCGTTAACCAAGGATAAAGTAAAAGAAGCAGAAGAAAATCCAATCCTTGCTTCCATTTATGCCCTTCATCATTTAATTTCCTTAAAAGGAGAATTATTGATCGTGATAGGGTTAATATGGCTTATTGCAGCCATTCTCCTTTTCAAAGTCATCAGTAAATCACCTCGAAATAAAAATATTTGCATTGGCGCTATTTTTATTTTATCCATTTTCTTAGGAATCATTACTTTAAGCGCAGGCTATAAGATTTTTGTTCTAGAAACAGAAACCAAAGGTGTCGTTACTGCCACCAGTGCAGATGTCACAAGCGCCCCTCATGACCGAAGTCAAACGCTCAATATCCTATCCGAAGGGACTGTTTTTAAGGTTCTTTCTATTGGAAACGGTTGGGTAGAAATACAACTAGGTGAAAAGATTAAAGGCTTTGTAAAAACAACTGAAGTAGGAATAATTGATGACCTTCTTTGATTCTTCTACTGTCCCATGGATAGGAGCTTTAGCAAGTTTAATTGCAGGGAGTGCAACTGCATTGGGTGCTTTAGGCGTTTTTTTAATGCCTAGAAAAAATGCAAAGCTTGAAGATGCCTTCATGAGTTTTGCTGCAGGAGTAATGCTTGCCGCCGCCTTTTTTGGTTTAATCCTTGCAGGGATTCATGCCGCTGAAAAAATTGGATTTTCGTCAATTTCAAGTGTTAGCATTGTGATTGCGGGCATCCTTCTCGGGTCTGTTTTTGTTTGGTCATTAAATCACTTCATTCCTCACGAACACTTTGAAATGGGGAAACATGGCTTACCCGATACATTACGCCTTAAAAGAATATGGCTTTTTGTAATTGCGATTGCTATTCATAACATTCCTGAAGGAATGGCTGTAGGAGTGAGCTTTGCAGGGAACAACATGTCTAATGGAACGTCTCTTGCTTTTGGTATTGGGCTCCAAAACATCCCTGAAGGATTCGCAGTCGCTGTCGCACTTCTTGCTGTTGGATACAATCGTTCATTTTCATTTGTTGTAGCTTCCATTACAGGTTTTCTAGAGCCCTTAGGAGGTCTTATAGGAGTACTCACTTTAGGGATAGCTCAAACGTTTTATCCAATAATTCTTGGATTTGCTGGTGGTAGCATGTTATTTATTATTTCTGATGAAATTATTCCTGAAACGCATCGAAAAGAACACGCCACCCTTTCAACGTTTTGTTTATTAGGAGGCTTTGTCATAATGATGTTTTTTGATGTTTTATTTGGTTAACTTTTTCTAATTGAATTTCAACATCAGAGCTATTTCAAACATTAATATCTGTTTCAAATGAGGGGTTTCGTCATCTAACTTTTCATGAATTTGACGATATTCGATATAAGCACTCGCAGAGGCCATTTTATTAAACTGATACGCCACATTTGGACGAATAAACCATTCATGTGTTCTTAAAGGAACCGTACGATCAGTCAATGAAAGAGAAGGTTTATATACCACGTATTCTTTACCATCTATATTCCACTCCCTAAACACTCCATCCGTACCACTTTCTTTATTTGTCATATTAAAGTCGTCTTCTGTATCATATAATTCACGTATAGTCTTCTTATACTCATAACCCGCCGTGAGCTTAATATCAATATCATTTTTTAATTTAATATACCATTTCCACAATTGAAATCCGCGTTTTGTTTTAAAGGGATAAGTAATCGTTAAGTCATTAGCCACGTTATAGCCATAATCTTTATATAAAGAAGTATGCATCCATGGCGTATTCAAGAAATAAGAAGAAGTATCTTGAATATTCTCTTGCTCTGCAGGCCAATTCGTTTGGCTTATTACTTCCTCTTTAGGACGTCTATCTGAGTATTCTAATTTTAAGCGCACACTATTATCAATACGAATATTATTATTTAATAAAAATGAAAGCCGAACTAAAGGATTGAAATTCCAGATTGTGGTCCATGAATCTTCTGCACTCTGGAAAGGCTTCACGGTGGTCATATAAGAATAATCCATGCGATGACTTGTTGAAACACTTTTAAAGCTACTCAAGAAACTAAGTCGTTTTGCAAAATTAGGAATAGTCATTCCCACACCAATTTTTGGCCAAATAACAGTGCTATCAATATACAGAGGATATTCTCTAGATTGAGCAAAATCCTGTTTCCACTGCAAGTCACCCGTTAAAACGATATCCCAAAATGGGAGAGTTAAACCTGAAGCAATCTGGAAAGCCCTAGACACAGCATGCTTAAAGTTTCCTTGATATACAATCGTATCTACATTCTGGTTTAGATACTGTGCAAAATTTCTATAATCATCTCTAGAATCTAATGCCATATCACCTGAAATAATGTTCCATAAGCCTCTATTTTTATAGCCGTTACCCAAACCTAATCCATACAAATAATATTGAAATGCATTTACACCTTGATCTTCGTATAATTGAGCGAGTGTAAAATTTTCACCTATTGTATTCAAATTTACAGTCCAGTTTGTTCTAAACTCTCTCCACTTTAATTTTTCAAGGAGTTTGGCGACACTATTTTCTTTTCCAAATAATTTGGCAAACTCAATCAATTTAAATGTCGGAGCAAGCTCAAATCGATTTGTTTGTGAAATAGTCCAAAAGTTCTTTTCTAAAGCCGTTTCATCAAACAGACTAAATTGATCTGGAATTGTTTTCTGTTGGCTAAAATCACTTGTGAATGACGTTGAGAATGGTAAAAATGAAATAAATGAAGGAGTTAAAGACACTCTAAACTGCTGATTTCTTGCTCGTTCATTTCTTAAAATTCCATAAGCCTTACCATAATGACGCTGCCCAACACTATCGACCTTATAAAAATAGGTGCTATCATATAAAATCTTATAAGAGCTTTGATTCTGTAAATCAATGGTCATTGTGTCTCCCGTTGGAGTCACTGTCGCAATTGTATCAATAGGAATGGCAATCACACTATCTCTAGACACATAAACACGACGATCGCTATGATCATAATCAAAAATACGATCCATCGCAAATAAACCGCCTTCGTCAAAACTAAATAGGTTTTCAGCTGTAAAATCTTCCCGATCTCCACCGCCATACATATCACGTTTAATATTAACACTATAACTTGTAGATAAGAATGGTAAAATATTCCAACGAATATTTGCCTTATGATTTAAATCAGCAGTGTATGTTACCACCTTATCAGATTGAGGTTCTACATAATCAGCATGACGATCTTGATCTACATAGCGGACATAACTAAAATCAATTAGAGTTAAATCAAATGTCTGTGGCCATGGTTCAAAAGACATGTCAACAAATGGTTTCGCCCAATTCTTATTTTGCAACGATTTAAATGGCTTATAGTTAAAACGATTAAATGTACCTAACCTATATTCAAGCATGGTACGATATGAATAGGTAGAATCAGCATTGATTGACGTCTTTGATTCGGTTTCGTTATAAGAATAACTCCAAGCTGGTCGTTCTAAGAATACTTGAGAAAGAATTTCTGCAGCACGCCCTTCATCTGGTTTATATTCTTTGCTATAGCTTAAGCTGAAATTCTTATTCGTAATATAAGACTGATACCCTTTAGCCTCGGCAGCATCTCTTTTTGCCTGTTCTTCTTCATAATCCATAGTCAGTTTATTTTGAATGAAATCTGAAGATATATCAACAATGTTATCGCGACTTAATTGTAAATCATCTGTTGGCTTTAAATAGGGACGGGTCGTTGTGCTACTATAACCAAAACTCATCGGTATTCGAAGACCATGTTCTTCATTAAAGAACTTATTTAGATTAAAGCTTACATCCCCAGCAACATCTAATTGAGAAGCCGCAACGGAAAGCGAAGGCTTAGGAGAACCACCTGTTGTTGAAAGAGTTGCAAAATCTCCATCTTGATAGCGTAAAGCTCCTGAAAGGGTCATAAAATCAGAGACATTCACTTGACCAGACAAACGAATCGCATTTCCCCAATCCGCGTCCATTTCAGAAAGCCTCAAATCATTCACCCAAAATGTTCCGTTCAAATCAGAAGTAGAAGCACCTTCATCAGCAATAATCACAAATCGAATCCAATCTACAGAACTTGTCGAAGGATTACCAACAAGTTTGATTTTTTCATCTCTTTCACCGCCAAGATTTTTTTCAACTGGCACCAAATAAGGTGGGCGTCGTCCTTTCTTAAGATCAGAAAAAGCGGAGAGAGACATGGCAAAAGCATTGTCAAGCCAGTTTTCTTCATGACAATCTTGTACTCGTGCAGAAACACAATTGTAATTAACTGGTTTAAAACTCCATTCATAATAATTATTCGAACCTTCTAAAGCACCTTCACCAAATTGCAAAGCGAAACGAATAGGAACTGTAGCCGCTTTCGTTTCATAATGAATTTCCATTTTAATGGATTTATAAGATGTAAAATCTTTTACTCCATTATCAAAAACGCGAGTGACTCCCACTTCTTGACCAGGAGAAAGGTTTTTATATTTGAGCACTAACGCAGTTTCTTTCAATACCGCGTTCGTACTAACATCTCTTTCTGTAGCAGAATTTGGCGATTTAAAATAAACATCAGCATTCTCACGATTGTTGATTGTGGATACATCAATAAAAGCAGTATCCTTAATGTTTACAGACGCTGAAACTTCTGTTTCACTTCCATTTATTTCAGCCACTTGCGACTGTTCTGTACTAGACGTCATATAATGTTCAGAAGCATCTGTTTCTTCCCAATAATTTCCCATCACTCCTAGCTGAACAATTTGCACTTTAGCTTCTGAAACCCCTGGATTTAAATTACCAAGCCATAATCTTGTAAATTGAGATTCAGATAATATCGTATTATAATTGTTACCACTTTGAGAAACAATCGTATCATACTGACTTAATGGAATTCTCCAACGACGCCATCCATTTTTCAATGTTTCAAATAGAGTAGAATCATTACTTGACAAATCAATCCGATAACGAACAAAACTAATATCTACATCTAAGGCGCCATTACGATTAATATCTTCTGAATCATAAGAACGCTCTCCAGCATTTCCTTCCGTTCCATTAATAGAAACAGGAGGATCACTGTCATCATCTAAATTTGGGTTAAAATTATCCTTTGCTATATCAGTATCAAATGGCTCTGGATTTGCATAGCTCCATTCACAACCAGACACACGACAATCCCAAACAATACGTTTTTCCTCATTACCAGAAAGGCCATCTAATCCTTTATCATGAAGAGCCGTTGTAAAGCCTAAATCATTTTCGCCATCGTAGGTCTTATTAGGTGAGGCACCATTGATAGAGATATCTTCACTAATCAGACCAAGATCCAAATAAATGGAACCCACATTTCCTCTGGCAACGATTTCAATATATTTTTTTTGACTTAAGTCTTCGTAATAACTACTGTTAGGACGCATAATACCGCCCCAACTTTTACCAACTAAATTATCATTAGGCCTAAGAGTCATTTTTAAGACAGATAAATGCTGATTATCAACTTCTGAATTACCAACATTTGGATAAATATTTTTATACAATTCTGTATTATTGGAATGCCAAATAAACTCTCCCTGATGCCTATAGTCTTGATGTTCAATATAAGTACTGACATTTTCAGCTACGCCTCCAGGAGGAGAAGCTGGGAACCAAAGTGTTCGAGACATTGGGTAAATTAAACCAGAAGTGCTATTTTCAAAATCTTCCACTAGCGCAGAATTATTATCGCTCGTATTGGCATTATGGTAGCTGCTTGCATATTCTGCTTCAAACCGCCAGCTCGAAGGAGCTTTTGCGTCTAACAAAGGAACCTTTTGAACTAAAGAATCTAACCAGGCGGCAGAATCCAATAATCTCAAGTTAAAGCCCCATAAGAAACTAGAATAAGGTTCATTTCCAAGAGTAGGAATCGTAGCTGTAGTATTTTGACTCTTATAAAGTGCTGTAATACCAAATATAGAACCTTCAGAAAAGCCATATTGATTCAAAGGCAACTCTGCTCTTGCTCCAAGCAACACCTTACTATCAATTTCAAAAAGAGGTTCGCATTCAAAAGTAACCTTAATTTGTTTGTTCGGATCGAGAGCTCGATCACTTAATAATTCAATTTGTCCCAATTCATAATTCACATCATAATCAGTACCGCGCACTAAAATTTCTGAACCAGCTTTTAACTTTTCTGTCCCTGGAGAGATATCCATACAAGAGCCCGCACTCACCGAATAACTGGAATTAGGATCCCGAACACTGATGGTAGAGCTTCTTCTTTTTCCGACAGACTCAAAATAAAAACGGCTGGTGTAACGATTTAGATTATGAACAGGTAAGGTATACATCTGAGCGAGGGTTGCAGAAGAATCAATCCATCTAAGCGGTTCCAAACAGTTTTGTTTTGCTGTTTCAATCGATCCTTTACTTGGTAAGCAAGGCAACCACATTTCACCCGTATACGATCCCGATGCATCTTTCTTAAATATGGAGTTATCATTGACTAAAATCTGCCCTGTAATAGAATCAGCAATACCCATGCTTTTCAAAAAAGAACCAATATTTCCTGATTTATCTTTTAGTCTTAGAATAAAGTTACTGGAACTTTCATCTGAAATTCCAACAGAATAAACATTTCTAAGCATTAACTTATCTATATCTTTTAATTCAGAAAGAGTTGCATCCCATTGAATTAAAACCACTTTTGAACCTTTAGAAATAGTAGTACCCTTACGTTCAGTTCCATCATTACTCCAGCTCGCGGCTATTAGAGTATTTTTTGAAACACCATTGATTTTAAGAATTCCCGTTTTTGAGTCATAAACATAATCACTCGCAGGAATCTCAATCATACGTTCTACTTCTTTTTCAATTACTTCTCCAGATTGCGTTTTATAAACTACTGTGATTTTTTCTAAGACATCTTTACTTGTATTAAGAGAACTTCGTTTGTAAAGTTTCAAATTGGTTGCGGGGTAAGAAGAAGTCATTTGGCCTACAATTGCAGATTTGATGTAAGCGTTACGCGCATCGTGATTTAAGAAATAATAACGATAAGGAATAAATCCTTTATCTAGAATTTGGAATTCCGAAGTGCTTTCACTTGCATTAATCGTATACTCCTCTTGGCTTCCACCATCTTGAGACGCAATAGTCGTTACCTTCCAGTCCCCAAATTTCCAGTCCGCCTTAATACCGAAAAGCCCTTGATGATTTTCAGAATACCCTGTTAACTCTGTTCCACTTAAACCTAGAGAGGTAGTACCAGCCTCAATACGTTGCAATATATAGTCCTCAAACTCATTTTTAAAGGACTCTTCATAAACAACACGTACTTGATTTTTTACGCCAAGACCACTTTCCACATTGTTAATTTCAACGGTGACATAAGGGCCTATCTTTCCCTTCACCATAAAGCTTGGATTATAATCTAATGTCGGAGAAGGCCACAAATTATCGGCCGTGCTACCAGGAGCATTGTCTTTTTCTCCACGCCCCAAAAGACGAATATCCATTGAGCCTTGTAAAAATAAACGAGGCTTATTAAAACCAAAATCTTTCATCCACGCAGGCATATTGACAGGGATCGTGATATCGAGCATTGACCCTGTTTCTGGAGGAGTATAACCGTCATAAGGTTTCCCTATTAAAGAATTCAACCAAAGACGTCTTAAGCCTATATCGTACATATCCATTACATACAATGCTAATTCAGGATAATGAGCAGACCACAACTCGAGAGTATCTCGACTAAACTTATTTATATACTGTTCTTTAACCTCTAGTTCTCGAGTGGATATATCAATATCATGAACATAATTCTTTTGGCGAGTATAATTCATTAACGCGCCATTTTGCTGGCCAATCCCTCCTGTTGGCAATAGACTATTTAAGGGGGTTGTATTTGGAGGAAGAGGAATATACTGAACAGACGTTGCAATCGTAGAGTCAGCCGAATGCGAAAAAGCAAAAGACAACAGCAAAAAAAGGACAAGCAATGAACTTGAACTAAAGCGAGTTTTTGTAATAAGCAGAGTATATTTCAAAATTATGCACCAAAATACAGAATTTTACAAGAAAAAACTATCTTCAAGAAGAGAATAGTAATAAATTTTGTGGTATGCTTGTACTCATTGACCTTTTAGGAACGCTTGCCTTTGCTATTTCTGGAGCTTCAAAAGCTATTTACTATAAATTGGACTGGCTAGGGCTGCTTGTAATGGCTATTGTCACAGGAGTGGGTGGAGGTATTACTCGAGACCTTTTACTCGGTTCTACACCTCCTTTAGCCCTTCAAAATCCAAATTACATTATGGTTTGCATTGCAGGTGCATTTCTAACCCTCATCGTAGAAAAAAGATTTCGCTTTTTTATGAAGCTAACTTTGATTATTGATGCTTTAGGGCTAGGCTTTTTTACCGCTGTCGGTGCAAGTAAGGCCGCTCAAATGGACTCTAGTGCTCTCACCATTGTTCTTCTCGCAATGATTACTGCTGCAGGTGGTGGCTTAATCCGAGATCTCCTTGTAAGCGAGATACCACAAGTTTTAAGAAGTGATTTTTATGCTACGGCAGCCCTACTTGGAGGCCTCCTTTTCTTAGCCTTAGAAAACACCTCTTATTCTTTTTCTACACAAATACTCATCACTACATTCTTTACTTTTGTCATTCGGATCATAGCCATTAGGCATAAACTTCATCTTCCTAAAACTGGCTAAAAATATTTTCAAATGTTTTTAAGCATTAAAACAAAATAAAGACTCAACAAAAAAACCGACTCTTAATAAGTCGGTTTTTTCTTTTTAGCAAAGTTCTAAAAAACTATTAAAGGAGCCTTAAATAAAAGCTTCTATACCACCACGGCATTTTGCCCAAGAAGGATCCTTTTTAACAAGCATATTCATGACCTTATCATAAGTCTGAGTATTACCGAATCCTTTCCACAAGCGACGTTCAACAGATTCGCCTGAATCCTTATCAATCGTCGTAATGGTATCATAATAGTTCTTATCATCCTTAAATTCTGAAACGAGAATACCCTTCAAGTGATCAGAATAAATTTTAGAGGCATAACGCAAAATGGAATTATTAAAGTCCAATTCATTATCCACTAAATAGTTAAAATCTTGTATTGGATCACCATAAATCAACCAGTGACGTAAAGCAATCGATACCACTAAATCACGAACAGCACTTCTAAAGACAAACTTATCTTCTAAGCGACCATTCCATGTGATCTTTGTAAGTGGATTATCGTCATTGGCTTCAATAGAAACACCTTGCCCAGGAACCACATTTCTGATTTTAATAGGCAAACGAGTTAATAATTGCCATGCCTTTGTATAAGCAATGGTTTTCCGAACAAAATCTTTTTCTTTTTGAGGAGAGACACGCAAAAAAGCACCAAAACAACGTTGGTATAAGCTTTCCTTATCAAAAATACAATCAGAAGATTTACTTTCTGAGATTTTTGCATCCATCATAAAAAGAGTTTTAGCTAGTTCAGGACGCATACGAACTTCCAACTTACGTGTTCTTGCTTTTAAACGAACACCGTCTTTATAAACGTATGTAAAGCCTTCTTCCTGATAACGCTGCCAAATAAAAAACTGTAAGTCATCAGCGGCTCTAAGATGATAACTAAATACTGGATTCTGACGGTTATTAGCCATTGTGACTTGTCTTAAAAACGAATCTGATCCAGCATAAGGGACAACGACTTTCACCAAAACTTGTGGATTAACTGGTTTTTTGCTCTTTTTCGCATATTGTTCATATGTAAAAAGACTTTGAGCACCGTTAATAATTTTTGGACGTTCAATCAAAAGCACTTTTTTGCCATCACGGTCTTTTAAGCGCAAATCGTCCCCAGTTAAGGTCATTCCGTTATGTAAAAAAGGAAAGTCAGTGGAATCATTTGAACGTTCCATTTCTTGGAAGGCGTCAATCAAAGCAGCATTCGTATGAGTTAAATTACCCAAATACGTACGAATATTACTAGATACAATGGCCATATTGTGCTTTGTTTTTAATCTCTTTCCAAGATTCAAGTGATATTCGAAAATAGTACGAATTGGACAAAATCCTAGGAATAATTCGCCTCGATCACTTGTCATATGTAATGGAGCAGCGTCCATTTCAATTTCAAGTTTATCATCTGCAGAGCGGAAATCCCTTGTTAAGTCATCATGTTCAGCAATAATTTCCACTTTTGCACGAACATCAATTTTCCAAAGATTTAATTTACGACGTAAATCCTTAAGAGTACGCTCCATTTCGGAATCAGTAATATCGCGACTATATCGAGTACGAAGAACTGTGATTTCGAGCGTTTCCATATATGGACGACTTGCTGGAGCATCCTCATCGTCATCTTCTGTTGAATTCACATCTAAAACAGCCCAAGGATCAGCTTCTTCTCGGAGGGACATAAAAAATGGATTTTCAGGATCACTCGTTCTAAATACGGCAATCTGTAATTGTTTTAAATCTTGATTTAGATTACAAACCACTTTTTCCAAGGGGGTCATTTCATCAAGAAAGATGAAAAGTTCTAAAAATCCTTGTGAATATTGAAAACCATGAAAACAACCTTCTTCATCTAAATTGAGGTGCCTTAATGCTTTAATTCGATCTGTGGGGTCATTAGGATTTAAACTCAACAAACTAGCGACAAAAGAGAGCCTGCGTTCCTGCGACTTTGTTAATTCCATTATTTCCTCTAACCAAAGTTCAAAAAATAATACATATATAATCTTATATATGTTACATAGATAATAAAAATATCTTTAATACTGCTTTTTGAGTATAAAAAAGATGTTTCTTTTAAAAAACATATTCAATTTTTACAAAACAAGTACACTAAACTGGCTTTTTTTTAAAATTGTTGATACTGCACAAAAAAGCAATCCAAAGTATATTATCTTTTTTCACCTAATTTGACCTCTCTTTTTTTTAAAAAAGCTATGATTGTAACAAATAGGCAGGAGTATATAACATGAATCTTCTCGATTGTTTTGCAGAAATTAAAGCTAAAAAAGCAACTAAATTAGACTTATCTAATCAACACCTTCGTGTACTTCCCCCAGAATTATTCACTCTGGATTTTTTAGAAGAACTTATTTTAGACGAAAATTTGCTCGTTGAAATCCCTGATGACCTATGCAAACTGAAAAATCTAAAAAGCCTTTCCGTTAGTGAAAATGATCTAATGGTTTTACCTGATAGTATTGGTGAATTATCTCAATTAGAAAATCTTTATTTAGGATACAACAGCCTTTCTGAACTTCCTGAATCCATTACAAAGCTAACTCATCTTAAAAAAGTCAATATTGCAAAAAATCAACTACTCGATTTGCCTAAAGAAATTGGTCAATGGGCAGAAGTTCAAAAGCTAAGCCTCCATGATAACATGCTTTCAGAAATTCCAGAAAGCATTGGAAAAATGAAGAATCTTGAAAAGCTTTATCTGGATAATAATGATTTAAATGCTCTACCAAGTTCTATTGGCGGAATAAAAAAACTTGAAATTTTAATGGTTTCAGGGAATAATCTCACATTTTTACCAAAAGAAATAGGTCTTTTATCTCAATTACGAGAACTCGTTCTAGATGCCAATCAATTAGATTCTGTTCCAGAAAGCCTAGCTGATTGTAAGAAATTAGAGTTTCTTTCTCTTGTTGAAAATCCTATGGTAGAAAGTCTTCCAAAGATTCTCGTCTCTAATTCAGGTCTCCGAATCGAAAGCTAAACCGTGAAAACATTTTTACGCTTAATACGTTTTTGCTTATTATGCGTTGTGACATTCACAATTCCTTCTTGTATTCTAGACAATCCAGTTTCAGAAGTACCTGATCCTTCTGAGTTTGAATATAATTACTGGCTAGTTTCTCATTGGTATCTTCATAGCGAAGAAATTAAAGAAGCTTCTTTCTATGAAGGCAATACAACGAAACTTTACAATAGTCTTTCTGATCCGTATACACAATACATCCCTCCCTCTATCTCAGATGAAGCGGAGCAACAAATTAATACAAGTATCGTTGCAGGAGATATCGGCGTAGAAATCCTCTTAAATCAGCAAAGCGAATACCCTCTTTTTATTTATAGAATCTACCCATCTTCTCCAGCATCTAACGCAAACATAGCTCGCTACTCCACGATCATTTCAGTTAATGGAATTGAACTTAAAGGGAGTAATGCCTATACAACGTATCAACAAGAACTAGCCACTCATAAAGACATTATACTCACTGTTTCAAAAAACAATGTAATTGATACTTTTTCTCTAACAAAAGAAAACATAATCATTCCCACTATTTTTTTAGACACCCTTAATGGCGTTCTTTTTATTTCTATTGAAACATTTAAGCCCTATACTTGGGATCAAGTTAATGGCTCTTTAGGCGAAATGCGTTCTATTCTAGAGAAGACCAAAAACGCTTCCCTACGCGTTCTTGATCTCAGGAATAATCTAGGCGGTCACTTAAATCAATGTATTGGCATGGCTGATCTTTTTGTTTCGGAAGGAATTCTTTCTTCTCGCTCTTATAAGCAAATCAATGCTGACGGAAAAATATCATTATTTAATAGTACGACAGTCGCTACCTCTGGAGACCCAGGAGAACAAGGGGAGTTTCTGCTTTTTGTGAACCGTAATACGGCTTCTTGTGCAGAAATTTTTACTGCCGCTCTTGCTCAAAACCGTTCATTTACAGTCGTTGGAGAAACGACATATGGAAAAGGGGTTGGTCAAAACACATGGAAAACAAAAGACAATGGTCTAGCTATTATCACCAATATGATTTTTAAAACACCCAATGGTTCAATTTATAACACCCAAGGAATCGAACCTGACGTAGTTTGTGAAAACGCAAACTATGATTGCATTTTCAACTTGATTCAAAAAAAATCTTTATTAAAATCAAATAATATTAATTCTGTTTATTTTGACTCATTTTTTAGACCGAGTTTATATGAGCCCTTTTCTTTTGGTGGAGCAATTGAATATATTTTGGAATAGGAGGTTTTCAATGAAAACAAAAGTCTTTATTTCGTCTAGTTTCTTTTTATTTATGGTTCTTTTTTTTAGTCTACTCTTCATGAGCTGTACTCAGGAATATAAGCCACTTAATCCAAATAACCAAGAACCACAAAATAGAAATGATTCTATCGCCTATGAATTTGAGTGGAACTACCTCCTTTTAAAAGGCTTTTACTTTTATGCAGATCAAGAATTATACGGCATAGACTATTATGATGGTCTCTTAAAGTCAAACGATCCATATGCAAAAATTTATGCCATGTACGAAGAGATGAGTGACCCATTTACTCAGTATTTCTCTCCAGAGTATTTTGACATGGTCATGAACGCACTCATCTATTCAGAAAGTACTTCTGGGCTTGGATTTGAGATAAATAAGGATTTAAAAGTAACGCAAGTCTATGAAAATGGCCCTGCAGAAAAAGAAGGCTTGCAACGAGGTGATCTTGTTTTGATGGTTGATTCCAACTCTTTTTCTTCAAAAGAAATTTTTGATCGGTTAGTAGAAGGAGAAGTTGATGATGAAAGAGAAATCATTGTAAAACGTGATTCCGATACTCTTTCATTTACTATTGCAATCGATTACATCTCTATGCCAACAGTCTTTTTAGATTCTTTGGATAGCATTCCCTTAATCAAGATTACTGAATTTACAGATACTACGTCTAATGTAGGTGGAACTTATGCTGAGTTTAAAAACGCCTTAATTAAAACCGATGGTGCTGCTGCTACGATTATCGATTTAAGAGGTAATCCTGGAGGTTCTATTCTTCATTGCACCAAAATGGCTGCAGAATTCTTGAGCAAAAATGATACCGTCATTAATGAAATATCAAAAGATCTTGACTCTACAACTTTTGAACAAGTGACAGATACCGCTGTTTATATTGCACAAAAAGATGGTCTAGGTAAAGGACGCTATTATGTATTTCTTCAAGATGAAGGGAGCGCTAGCTGTTCTGAAATTTTAATTGCAGGTGTGACAACCAACTTAAAGTCTCCCGTTATTGGAACGCTCTCCTATGGAAAAGGCATTGGCCAATATTACTTCATCACCTATCTTTCTGGTATAGCTGGTGTCACTTCATTTAATTTTTATGATAAATCTTTTGAAACCTACAATCACCGCGGCATTATGCCAGACTTTGTTTTTGAAAGTGATTCTTTAATTCTTGCTAAAGCCGCAGAACTAGCAAAAGCAAAGACCTATAAAAGAACAAAAAAATACGGAACCACCTATAAAGCCTTTGAGAAAAAAGCCTCTAATTCCCAAAAAAGAAAGGCCCAGAACAAACCTGGAGCCTTTAAGATTAAACGTTTAGAAAAGATTTAATTGAATTAAGGCAAGACTCGCATACGTACATTCACGTCAAGCGAGTCATTTGCTTTTTGTGGCTCTTGCGCTTCCGTAAGGGCCAATTCTTTTTTAATTTCTTCCACTTGTACTTGCAAGCGAGCTAAACGAGCTCCTTCTAATTTTGGTGTAGCTATCATCGTCTTAGTTAAAGGATTAATCCATTTCCCTTTTGCATTAGTAAACCCAAAATGTAAATGAGGACCTGTACTTCGGCCTGTGCTACCCACTCGTCCAATGACTTGCCTTGGCGCTACTCTAGTACCAACACTGACGCTTCGTTTATCTAAATGCAAATACCAGCTTGTTGAATTATCCCGATGACGAATCGCTATTTTATTTCCGCTATATTGATCAAAACCTGATTTAATAACCGTTCCTTCTGCAACTGCATAAACAGGGGCGCCCCTTGGGCTACCATAGTCTACCCCATTATGCATGGTTCGAGACCCCGTAATAGGATGAATGCGAGAGCCAAAGGAGCTTGTGATGTGTAATCGATCTAAAGGATATCTTAATCCATCAAAAATCAACGCCTCTCCTGAAGCCGTATAATGCGCATTAAAAGTACTTTTAGGATCTGGATCTTCATAACGGAACGCTTCATGGTGTCCAACAACTCGACCTTCAAATTCAGCATAAAGAACCTTACCACTAATCCAAATGGAGTCTTGATAAAAAGATTCTTCTAATAAAATGCGAAAGCGATCCCCAGGTTGAGCATGTTGAAAAGCCACTTTACACTGAAGAACACCACTAACAATCCCTACCATACGTCCAGGAATCCCCACCTGAAATAAAAGACCGTTTAATGTAGAACCACTTTCTAAAACGCCTTCAAATACAGATTGCTTTTTCACAAGCGGTTTTGAAACTAGTTTATACTCAAATAAAGAAGTCTCTGGGTTCAAAAAGAGTAAATGAATCGTTGCTGGATTTGCCTCATATCTAAAGATGCGAACATTTTGTGCTGAATCTTTTGCGGCATAAAAACGTTGACCCACTTTTAGAATAGATAATTCAACGCTATCTTGAATGGAAAGAACTATTTTTCTTCGTTGTTCATCATTAATTCCCATTCGATTTAAAACCTGAAAGAGTCCTTCTCCTGCTTGAACCGAATCATGCACCACTTGAAGATTCGTCAATTGATTCTCTTCTCGCTTTTTATTTTCCTGTTGCAAAGAATCTAGTTCATGTTCTAGAGAAACCACTGTTTTTTTTAATTCGTCTATTTTCCGAGCTTCGCCACAGGAAGCAAGAAAAAACAAACTAGCGATAGTAATAAATAAAAATAAGCGATGCAAAATACCTCCAATAAAAAAGATCAATGATGTATTCCCCGTTAAAGGCATCACTGATCTTATCATTGACTAATAAAATATTATTGAGCAGCAGCTGGAGCAGCAGGGGCGGCAGCTGGAGCAGCAGCTGGGGCAGCAGCGGCAGGGGCTGGCTTAGCAGCAGCTGGTTTAGCAGCAGCTGTTTTTTTAACTGTAGCTGGTTTTGCAGGAGCAGCAGCTGGTGCAGCGGCTTGTTCTGAAGCCTTTACGCCTAATAATTCCATTTCGAAAACAAGTAAGCTATTGCCTGGAATAACTTGACGACCACGAGGACCATAAGCTAAATCACTTGGAATCCAAGCTTTAACTTTTGTCCCTACTTTCATCAACTTAAGAAGTTCTGTCCATCCTGGAATAACTGCATTCAAAGGAAATTCTGCTGGAGCACCACGTTTAATGCTGCTATCAAATTCGGTTCCATTCAAAAGTGTTCCTGTATAATGAACGCTTACAATGTCAGTTTCTTTAGGAAGTTCACCCTTACCGTCAATAATGACAAGATATTGTAAACCACTTTCAGTAGTAATCACACCACCTTCAGTCTTATTCTTTTCAAGGAAAGCTTTTTGTTCTTGAAGATTCTTTTCTGCAGCAATGCTATCTTTTTGAAGCTTTTCTTGTTGACGTTTCATAGAGAAGTCATTCAAAACAGCAAATAAAGCAGAGTCAGACATCAAAAGCTTGGCGCTATCTTGTTCAAAACGTTCTGCAAAAGCCTGCATAAATACAGCGTAATCTAAGTCAATAGAATCGCGCTGAATAAGTAATGCACGAGCTTGTTGACCAAAAGAAGCTCCTAAAGCGTAGCTATAATTGTCTTTTTCAGTAACAAGTGCAGTCTTTGCTGCTGGTTTCCCCATTTCATTACATCCAAATAAAAAGATAGAGGTTAACCCTACCGATAACAATAATTTGAGATTCATATAATCCTCTTTGTGAAAAACTGATGCACGCTAAAATAGAAAAAGAAGCGATTAAAAAGTCTTTACATTTTATTTTTACTTAATTCTGACAAGATCGAAGCGTATTTTGTTGTTTTTTAGAACCCATTATATGTATTTTTGGTGAAGTTTATTTTTATCAGAGTTAAATATGTGCGGTATCGTTGGTTATGTTGGAGAACAAGAAGTTCTTCCTATTCTTTTAGAAGGACTAAAAAAGCTTGAGTATAGAGGCTATGATAGTTCTGGAATTTCAATTATTTGCAATCAAAAAATCCAGACAGAAAAAGCCTCTGGAAAAATTGTAGCTCTAGAAGAAAAACTTCATAATAAGTGTTTCAAAGGCACCATTGGTATTGCTCATACTCGTTGGGCTACCCATGGGGCTCCAATTGAATCCAATGCTCACCCTCATTGTAGCTATGACGGTAAAATTTCTGTTGTTCACAATGGCATTATCGAAAACTACGCCATTTTAAAATCAAAGCTAGAAACCGAAGGTATTACCTTTGTCTCTGATACTGATACAGAAGTCATAGCGCATTTAATTGCAAGACTTTATAAAGGAGATATTAAAGCCGCCGTTCTTAAAGCCATTAGCAAATTGGAAGGCGCTTTTGGTATAGCTGTCCTTTGTGAAGACGAGCCCAATGTTCTGGTAGGCGCACGCCGTGGAAGCCCTTTAATTCTTGGCATAGGTGATTCTAACGATTACTTTTTAGCAAGTGATGTATCTGCCATTGTTCATCATACTCAAAAAGTGGTGTACCTCGACGACAATGATGTTGTTGTGATTAAAGGTTCGAAATACGAACTTTTAAATATGAGTAATCAAAAAGTACAACGTGAAGTACAAGAAGTAGAATTTGATGTGGAATCCGTTGCCAAGGGCGGTTTCCCTCACTTTATGTTAAAGGAAATTTTTGAACAGCCCGATTCTTTACGAAACACGATGCGTGGCCGACTTCTACTCGCTGATGGAACAGCTAAACTAGCGGGCTTAGATGCTAATATTAAAGAGCTTAGATCCATTAATCGTATAATCATTATTGCTTGCGGAACAAGTTATTACGCAGGTATGGTTGGCGAATATATGATCGAAGATTTAGCAGGGATTCCTGTGGAAGTAGAATACGCTTCTGAATTCCGTTATCGAAATCCTATTATTAATCCAGGTACACTTGTCCTCACCATTTCTCAATCAGGAGAAACAGCAGATACACTTGCCGCATTAAAAGAAGCTCAACATAAAGGCGCCACCGTTCTTGGCATTTGTAATGCCGTAGGTTCTTCTATTGCCCGTTACTCTAATGGCGGTGTTTATCTTCATGCAGGGCCAGAAATCGGTGTTGCCAGTACAAAAGCCTTTACTTCTCAAGTCGCTGTACTTGCCATGATTGCTCTTTTGTTAGGTAGGCAACGTCATATTTCATTTGAGAAAGGAATTGATATAGCAAAGGCAATTTTTGATGTTCCAAATCTTGTTCAAGCCACACTTGAGCTATCTGATCAGATTGCAGAAATAGCAAAGAATTTTATTCATTCTAAAAACTTTCTTTACTTAGGGCGCCACTATAACTATCCTGTGGCCATGGAAGGAGCTTTAAAACTTAAAGAAATCAGTTACATTCACGCTGAAGGTTACCCAGCAGCGGAAATGAAACACGGGCCTATTGCATTAATTGATGAAAACATGCCTGTAGTGGTGATTGCCCCTAAAGATGCCCTTTTTGATAAAATTGTATCAAACATTCAAGAAATTAAAGCGCGTGGTGGTCGCATCATTGCAATTACTACAGAGCAAAGTACCGTTTTGGATCAATTTGCTGATCATGTGATTCAAATTCCACAGACTCTTCCGATGCTTATGCCATTAATCACTTGTATTCCCTTACAATTACTCGCTTATCACATTGCAGTACTACGTGGGAACGATGTAGATCAACCAAGAAACCTCGCAAAGAGCGTCACTGTCGAATAATTATTTATCTTTTCTTTTATGGTTATTTCTGAAAAAGAAGATTACGAAGTTCGCATTGGCGCCTTTGAGGGTCCAATGGATCTTTTACTTTACCTGGTTCAAAAAAATGAAGTGAATCCAGGTGAAATTTCAATAGCAGAAATTACAGACCAATATTTATTTTGGATTAAAGATTTAGCTCAAGCAGACTTATCTGCTGCAGGCGATTTCCTTTTAATGGCAAGCCGTTTAATGGCCTTAAAAGTCAGAGAACTACTCCCCAAAGAAGCACAAAGTGAAGAAGAGCTTCTAGAATTTTCAGAAGACCGCGAGCAACTTTTAAGAGAAATGCTTGAGTATCAGCGTTATAAACAAGTCGCTAAAGAGCTTCAAGAAAAAGAATTCGAAAACTTTGGTACTTTTTATAGAGGCCGATTGGAAAGGTCTCATAATGAAGAAGAAACGCTTGCCGATGCTAATATTTGGCAACTATTCAGAGCTTATCAAAAAAGTCTAAAAGCTCGTAATGCCGAAAGTATTCATCACATTGAACTAGATTACGTCACCATCGAAGACCGTCAGCAAGTAATCAGCAACTATCTAGCTGCCCATGGAAGAGCCTTATTTGAAGACTTGTTAGGCAGAGATCAACACCCGATCGTAGCTGCTGTAACGTTTATGGCTCTTATGGAAATGATTAAAACAGATGAAGTGGTGTTCAGGCAAGGTGAGCCCTTTGGCCCTATCTGGCTTTATCGCAAAAAGAATAATTTAGACTATGCCGATGAAATGGCAAATGAAACGGTAATTCTTTCAAAAGATCCTGAATTCAAGCCAGGATTAATTGACGCTCTTCGTGAAAGAGAATCAAGCCTAGCTCAAAATAAAGCAGCCACTATTGATGCAGTGATGCGAGAAGCCGTCTTATGGGCTTCTCAAGGAAAAATGATTCAAGAAGATGATCTCATCGCCATGCTAGAAGGGCGCATTTCTCTTTCAGAAACAAATGAAACGCCTACAGAAATTCAAAATGACTCTTCAGCAGAAGCTTCACCAGCAGCAGAAAATAAAATACTAGCCGAAAACGCTTCGATAGAAGAAATTAATCCCACAGAACGGTTGGAGGAGGATCTTTAAGATCCTTATTCTCCTTCGCGGCTTGAAATTTTTTCTCTATCAAATCGAATTTATTTTTTTCTTTTTCTTTTGCTGCTTCAAACTTAGCATCAAGCTCTGCGGCTCTATTTTTTTGTTGAGATAAAAAATCATCTAAAGAAAGTTTTTCTTTTTTGTATTCTCGATGACTTAAAACAGATCCTGTTTCTGGATCTACCACAAGAGTCGCTTTACAGCAAGGACATTCTACAGAAATTGTTTTCACTGCCATAACAAAAATCCTTAATCATCATTTCTTAATAAACCAGCGCGAATAGCCCAGTATACTAGTTGCATTAATGATTGAATTGCAGCAGCCACATAAGTAAGCCCAGCAGCCAAAAGAACCGCTGAAACAGCTTTATATTCTCGACCTTGTTGCACAATACTCAAAGCCTGCAAACGTTTTTTAGCACGGTTAGAGGCATCAAATTCAACAGGCACCGTGACAAAAGTAAAAACAGTCGACAAAGCAAAAAGAGCCACACCAAAAATGGCGACGGATTGACCAAAACCTAATGATTGAACACTCATTAAAACAATACCAATAATCACAAGCCAAGGGCCTAAATTAGATCCAATATTGGCGGCTGGGACAATAAAAGACCGAAGCCACATAGGAAAGTAATTTTCAGCGTGCTGCAAAGCGTGCCCGACTTCATGAGCGGCAACGCCTGCAGCACTCGCCGTCGTTCCATGATACACGTCTCTAGATAAATGTAATGTCTTATTGAGTGGATTATAGTGATCCGCTAAAAAGCCGCTAGTTTCATGAATCGTTACATCGGTCACTCCTGCATCAGCAAGAATCGCTTTTGCCACTTCAGCTCCAGTAAGGCCGCTTTGAATTCGAACTTTTTGGCCAGCCTTAAAACGACTTGAAACCATAAAAGAAGTGATTCCAGATAAAACAAGGCCAATAACCAAAATAGCCATATATAAAGGATCAAAAATCATTTATAATCTCCTTATGAATTTGCCCACAGGTTTTTTTTACATATATAAAAATACAAAAAAAGACCGCCTTAAAGGCAAGGTCTTTTATAAGCTCATTCCATTTTTATGGATTGAATAAGAGGAGTCGTTTTTTAACGACCTGGAGTAGGAACAT
>Ga0123334_1002119_pt1 | contig 23316 bp, 18 predicted proteins | sample BiotimSIPDNA_FD_89706 | JGI IMG/M metagenome (GOLD analysis project Ga0123334, IMG submission 89706) | Anaerobic biogas reactor microbial communites from Washington, USA - Biogas_R1 time_0 SIP DNA | ecosystem: Engineered > Bioreactor > Anaerobic > Unclassified | place: Washington, USA... | reverse complement strand
CTTTCGGAAAGCGAGTGCAAAGGTAGGAACTTTTTAAATAATGACCAAATGTTCGGACGATTATTTTTAAAAAAAGTGCGTTCCGGACGCTATCGGACAGGAAACACGCACTTTCGGAACGGGAAAGACGGTCTTCACGGATGGCTATCATCGCTCTTCAATGAGGATACAGGGCGGTCTTCACAGAGGATGCGGACTGGTCTTCACTGATAGCTCGGGGCAATCTCCACTGATGATGCAGAAAAGACTAAGATCGATCATCTTTGCCAGATTCTTGGAGGATGGGAGTAGCCTTATGCTTGAAGCAGACTCGAGACATTCGATTCTTACTTTGGAAGGCATATCAACTAAGGGCCTGTTTAGAACACATCTCCCTCAAGATTAAGGAATACCTTGAGGGAGATTGTGATAAAACGGATTTATGAGAGGATGTTTAATGATAATGCTTAGAAAAACCTTATTTCAGGAGATGCGCATCCAAGAAGCTCTCCATTCGAGTAACGAGGTGGGGTCTTGTGTTTCCTCCGTAGATGCCATGATTACGATTGACATAGAACTGCATGTCGAATTGATAGCCATTTTGGATAAGAGCCTCTGCCAATTCAACTGAGTTTTGGAAATGAACATTGTCATCAGCCATACCGTGCATCAGTAGCAGGTCACCTTTAATATTTTTATAACGATGAAGAGGTGAACAATCATAGCCGTCTGGATTCTCTTGAGGAGTGCGCATAAAGCGTTCTGTATATACAGTGTCATAGAAGCGCCAATCGGTGACAGGGGCTACAGCCACACCGCAGTTAAACACTGCCCTACCCTCACACATTGCCATGAGCGTGTTGAAACCACCAAAGCTCCATCCCCATATAGCGATGCGATCCTTATCCACATAAGGCTGCTTGCCCAGCCAGATGGCTGTCTCCACCTGATCGTGAGATTCCAACTCACCCAACTTCAGATACGTGCAACGCTTAAACTCGCTACCACGTCCTCCTGTGCCACGCCCATCCACACATACCACAATATAGCCTTTGCTTGCCATGTGTTGTTCCCACAATAAGCCTCTCATGAAACCATTTTCGAAAGAATTGAACACCATCTGATAGCCTGGACCACTATACTGATACATCAGTACAGGATATTTCTTGTTAGGATCAAAGTCATGAGGCTTCACCATCCAACCATTCAGTTGAATGCCATCAGCAGTATTGAAGGAGAAAATCTCCATCTGACCTAAAGATAGACCAGCCAATTGGTTCTTCAACTCAGCATTATCTTCCACCACCTTCAGTGTCTTGCCCGAAGCATTGCAAAGTGAATAGACAGGCGGAGTAGTCAAGTTAGAGTATGTATTGAGGAAATATTGACAATTCTTGCTGAACACTGCTTCATGAAAACCTTTTTCCTTAGAAATCCGAGTTCTCTTGCCCGAAGCATCCACCTTATATATATATTGTTCAAGAGGACTTCCTTCATTGCTGGCAAAATAAAAGTTCTTTCCTGTAGCGTCTGTGCCATAATACTTGGTCACCTCATACTCGCCCGAGGTCAGCTGACGAATCAGCCGGCCCTCACTCGAATAGAGATACATGTGCTGATAGCCGTCACGTTCGCTCAGCATCACAAACTGATCACCAGAGAAATCTATATCCGAAAAAGCAGGTTCATCCACATATCGCTTGTCCTGCTCACGCAAAATAAGTTGAGCCGTAGTGCTGCGAGCATTCACCGCATAAAAGTCCAAACGATTCTGATGACGATTCAATGTCATCACAATCAGTCGGTCCTTCTGTCCTGAGAACTGAATACGTGGAATATATCCATCCGCATCCAGAGGCACCTGCATCGTGCGAGTCACCCGGCTCTTAATGTCATAAGTCAGCACCGACACCTTCGCATTATCCTCACCAGCCTTCGGATACTTGTATTCAAAACTTCCAGGATAAAGCGCATACTCATCCCTCGAAGGCTCAGCCCCTCTATACCAAGGGAAAGAGAAAGTCTTCACGTTCGACTCATCAAAACGAATCCATGCCAGCATCTCACTGTCAGCCGAAAAATCAAAAGCGCAGTTGAACGAGAACTCCTCCTCATACACCCAGTCGGGCTTACCATTAATAATCTTGTTGCGCTCGCCATCCTTCGTTATCTGGCTCTCCACATTGTTGAAGAGCAACTTCACAAGGAAGATGTTGTTGTCACGCACAAAAGCAATCTGATTCCCGTCTGGTGAGAACTTAGGACATTCCTGAGGCCCTCCATCAGAAAGAGGAACGAGGGTTCTATTCTTCACATTATATATATAATATGTGGAAGTAGCCGAACGGCGATATATTTCATTGCGGTTCGTCTCAATCAAGATATGCTTCTCGTCAGGCGACATGATATAACCTTCCACAGCATTCAATCTCACACCTCTGGCGGTCTTCACATCAAACAAGGTGTCGAGCAGTTCGCCCGTCTTGAACGAGCAACGCTCTATGCGCTGATAATCATTGCTCACACACGAATAGCTCTCGTCATCAGCCATCGCCTTCACCTCCACCACCGATCGAGGGGAATACCTATAGTTAAGAACATCTGCCAACGAGATTTGCTGTGCCCACACAGAAGCCACAGCCAAAAAGAGAGCAGCCACAACAAAGGCTCTTCTCCAAACAAAGTCAGTCTTTTTCATTGCTTACACTAAAATTCAGCCACAAAGATACGAATAATTCTCATACCATCAAACAAAATTGCATCTAACCTCTATTCACGCATCAATACATCACCCTTATCCGTCATTCCCTCCACCGTCACATGCATCTCCTGACAAGCAGAGTTGGTGAAATCCCTCCTCTTTGCCTTCACTGTCACATTATTGAGCACTACATTTTGTTCTGTTCGAGCAATTGGCACAAAAGTCTCCTCTTCGTCAGTTGGTCCAAGAGTATTTTTCGTAAAAAGAATTGCATCAATAGGACTAAGGGACTTTGCCTCCGAAGGTGTAAGAAAACGAGGCTTAGGTGATAAATTAAGGTCAATGCCCACGCCAAAGTATTCAGTTTCTCCTTCTTTTTTGCAATAATTCATCAACAGTGGAATAGGAATTGGACTTCCGTGGAAGAAGGAAAAAATTCTCTTTGCATGCTTTGTCACCAAGCAACTCTTCCCTAAAGACAAAGGATGTTGCTCCCTCTTCCGAAAACCGCATATTACATTCATACACAATGATTTATATACACCTGGATGTATAAGGATTATAAGTCAAAAACGCACGCATGGTTCATGGGTCATCGCACCATTGTTCATGGGCACTTGAAGCATTGTTCGTTGGCCATTGAACAATTGTTCGGTGGAGCATGAAGAATGCTTCACTCACGTGACACATCAATTTTCAGAGAAATTCCTATGATGGAGACCTTTCTTAAACCCACTACTAATCACTCTCCCTAATGGATATAAATATGGTTCACCAAATCAGTGAACTTGATTGATTTGAATCCAAGTGGAAAGTTTCCTCAATAAAGCAAGCGTAAAAAAGACTTTTTATGATCGAAAAGCAATATTTAAGTTAAAAAGAATTAATTTTGAGAAGAAATCGGACGATTATCTTCAACAATTAATAAAATAATGTATAACTTTGTAACGTGTTTTTCATGGTATTAGATTTATTTTAAGGTTAGTGAAAACAGTTTGTCGTGAGACAAGTATTTTTCTGTTAGGGTGAATCGCTATTATATAGTGAATCACCCTAACATTCTTTTTTATCCATGATTCATTTCTCCACTATCTTGATGGAAGGTGGACAATCGTACATCACCCGAGCATGATTGGTGCGAATGAGTTGTGAGTCTATGCACTGACCCGTCGTGCGGTCAATCGTGTCGCGATACACAAGCCCATTGCGATATACAACACCCTGTTCACGTGAGAAATGTTCGTCTTCCACACGGATGTGAAAGTTGTGTTCCTGCTGTTGCTCAGCACGAAGTTCGCCACACAGATACTCGTCCTCCACCCACAGGAGAAGTTGATAGGAGAAAGAGGTTTCATTCTTGAAACGATAGTCAAGGTAGTTGTAAGAGATGCTTGTACCCGTGCCAAAAGGAATCTGACGACCATAGTCAGGGAAAAGATCATAGCCATCATGATGGTGGTGCTCTGTAATGGTCAATCCACTATGAAGCACCATCCAGTGAATAAGGTTGGATAGTTGGCACATACCCCCTCCCACCCCAGAACTGGGTACACCCTTGACAAGGATGAGACCTTCTTTATAACCCTTTTTTGCCGTGGTGCGACCAACAAGCTTCCAGAGTGAGAATGTCTCTCCTGGATGAATGACAAGCCCGTGAATGTGAGGTACGGCAAGAGAGAGATTGACTGCCTTGTTCTCTTGCAGTCGCATGTCAGCGTTTCCCAAACGACGTCGGATGAGCGACTTATTCTGATAAACCAATACAGGGAGCGGTGAAGAATCGGGAGATTGCTGTCGAGCGAACTTCACGCCTTTAATGAAATCTTGAATGTTACGCTTCAGTATTTCCTTCTCAGAGGAAATACGGTAAGCGAAGGGACATAGTTCACAGAAAAGAATGCGTGACATAATAGATGTAGGTTGTTTGGTGTTATGGTGATGGCAAGGACTTCATCATAGATGCTAACAGCACATGTCTGCTGATGCCTACTTGATGTTGTCGTTCTTGGTACGGAGAATGTCAAAAAGATAAGTCATCTTGATGGTGATGGTCTGATTGGCAGAGCGTCCAAAGTCACCTCGTTTGCTATTGTCATACATATCGCCCAGTCCATAGTAGTAGCGACCCTGAAGGAGAATGTGTCCAACATGAGGCGAAGAGAACTCAAGACCGAGACCTGCCGAAATGCCATAGTCGAACTTGCGGTCTGGCTCTTTCCCATATTGATATATCACGCCATTAGGACGGGCTGAAACATCCCATACGCCCCCACCCTTGTGTTCTTTGCCTGAAAGATAGAAGCCTACTTGCGGACCTGCCTCGAAGATGAACTTGAGACCACGACGCTCACGGCCCCATCCCATCTGCATTAAGACAGGCATCTCAAAGAAGTGCCAATCACGCTTGTAGGTGTTTCCCGAACCATCCTCAATCAGTTCCTTCCAGCCCAAATTGTTGTATTGCAACTCAAGCACCACGCCACATATTGTGGTAAAATACTTCTCGCAGACAAATCGAGAGGAGAAGCCAAACATGGGTGAGCCTTTCTGAGACTGCTTGATTCTGGGAACAAAGTCCATCGTGTTCATGGTATAACCACCAGTAACACCAATAGAAAGGTCATTGCGACGTTCGCCTACCTGGGCAAAAACGGAAGAGCCTGCAAAGAGGAGAAGAACAAATAATATGAGTCGGGAAGTGTGAGTCATGGGGTTATCTTACAATCACTGAGCCATCCATGCGGTAGGAGACAATCATCAGAGAGCGGTTCTGGTAGCCAGACCACTGGTTCTTTTTCTCAAACATCATTGGGAATTCCAACGAAAGATAGGAGTAGTTGTATATGTTCTCATAGAAAGATGAACCAAAATCATGGATACCCTTTATGAAGTAAACACCAATGTCATATCCCATCTCACCATATTTAGGATAACTCTGGTATTGATTTTGGTTGAACCAGCGACGGAAACGTGAATTGAACTGCTGAGTGCGTGAAGCAGCATCATTACTATAGAAAGATGTAAAGAACTGGCATTTGTATTTGCTTAGATATTTGCTGAGTTTATCCTTTGCCTCGAAGGTCTGCCACTCAGGATATCCAAAGAGTTGGACTGGATACTCTGATGTGAGATTGAGGTCATCAAGTTTCTTACAGAGCGTTTCAAAGGCAGAAGCGGAACTGGCTGTAGGAACAATCACATTGTTGCTGCCTTTCTTGAGGGCACGAAGAACGGCATCAGCATCATCTGCAGAAGCATTGGAATATCTTATACCTTTTGTGTCAAGGTCTTTCTTGAATTCATTGATAAAAGACTTGTCATCTTGGTCGTTCATAAAGACAAAGACAATATTATTATCTTTATGAATGAGAGAGAAACGATTGAACACTTGATTGTAGAGCAAAGTGTTGTGCACATTCAGCTGAAAAGTGGTCGGATGCTCATTAACAAGTGTGAGTTCATTAGAAAGAGGCACTACATGAGTTATGCCATTTTGATGAGCGAAGTCAGCAACAGACTTCACATTCCAGTTGCGCATTGGACCTACAATGAGTTGCATTTCCTTCATTTCAGGTTTCCGCAGAATTGTGCTTACAGGAGTCGCTGCACTGACCTCGTCGTAGGCATATATATCCACATTATAACCATGTTGCTTGAGCGAATCAACAGCCAACAGGAATCCTTGATAGAGATTGACCATTTTCTGAGACTCTGCATTCATCCTCTCTTCTGCCTTGGCAAAAGGAAGGATGAGAGCAACCTTGATCGTTGGGTATTTCACTATTCGAGATTTCTGAGCCTCTAATATAGCCTTTTGTTCTGCTTCATGCTGTTGGGCAAGTTCAGCAGCTGAATATGGAATATTGAGTATTGACCCTTTTTTCAACTTCTTCTTGGTGAGATCATGATCAGGGTTGGCAGCAATAAGTTCCTCCTCGCTAATGCCATACTGACGAGAGAGGCTGTAGATCGTCTCCTTCTTCTGTACCTCATGGAGTGTCTTGAAAGGAGGGCGATTGGGGCTACCAGAGGGCAATGAAACAGCAACCTGTTGAGCCTGCGTCTGCTGGCGTACCTGATCAAGCACTTGTTGCTGGATAGAGACAGACTGATTAGTGGTGGCAGGCTGAGCGGTTGTCTCCTGTTTCTGAGCAGAAACAGGCACATTGATCTTTTGTCCTGCCATGATATGGTCAATGTTTATTCCGGGATTGGCTTCTTGAAGCGAAGCAACACTGACATTGTACTGATGAGCTATGCTGTAAAATGTTTCGCCCGATTGAACCTCGTGCTTTTGAGTTGCCACATTCTGGGCTAACAGCACACACGACAATACAAATGTCATGAAAAAGAAGGATATTTTTTTCATCATATTATAGTCTGTTCAATGATTTCTTGCTACAAAATTAGTAAAAAAATACCAACTGAAACGAATTTAAACCGTTCGTTGAGGTTTTTTAATAGGAAATATCCATGTTTTTAGGGAAAGATTGAGTAATTTTGCATGAAAATGAATAACAAGTATGTATATTATCTCTATTGTGAAACATTGCCTTATGGGGCTTTTTTTAGTATGTGCGTCCATTTCCATGAATGCACAAGAGACAGCCAATCCTATAGCCCACTTCTACTCCATCAGCGAGACTTCCGATGTGGAATTGACTGCAGGAGAATCGCAAACAGCACAGGCACCACTATCAGTGACCTTCAACGCTAATGTGGAAACCCCAAGAGACTATAATTATATATGTGAGTGGCGCATCTGGCCTTCAGATAAAACAGAAAAAGAACCCTTGGTGACTCGCTTTGAGGAGAATACCTCCTACACTTTTACAAGTTCGGGAGGCTATAAGTGTAAACTTTACGTAACTTTCACAAAAGATAATGATACCATCGACATTTCGTTTGACCCTATCACAATAGTAATTAGCGAGTCTAAACTGACCTGTCCTGATGGCTTTTCGCCCAATGGAGACGGAATCAACGACTTCTTTAGAGCCACCGCACAATCAATCGTGAAGTTGGATGCGAAGTTCTTCAACCGTTGGGGACAACTCGTACATTCAGTGACCATCAATGATGTTGAACATGCGGAGGATGACCCTAACAAAATCATACTTTGGGATGGCAAGCAGAATGGCAATGTGGTGAAAAACGGTGTGTATTTCCTCAACCTACAGGCTGAGGGAAGTGATGGTGTGGTGTATAAAATAAAGAAAGCCGTGAACATCATGACTGGATACAACAGAAATACGGAATCTGCGAGAGAATAAGAGAGGAGAAAGAATGATCAAAATAGAGGGAGCAAGAGTACACAACTTGAAGAATGTGGATGTGGAGATTCCACGCAACAGCCTCACAGTCATCACTGGACTGAGTGGCAGTGGTAAGTCTTCACTGGCTTTTGACACAATTTTTGCAGAAGGTCAAAGAAGATATGTAGAGACTTTCAGTGCATACATCCGCAACTTTCTTGGTGGAATGGAACGTCCAGAGGTGGATAAGATCAGTGGGCTATCGCCTGTCATCAGCATTGAACAGAAAACCACCAATAAGAATCCTCGTTCTACTGTAGGAACTGTGACCGAGGTGTATGACTACCTGCGACTGCTCTTTGCAAGGGCGGGACAAGCATACAGTTACAGTACAGGCGAACTGATGGTGAAATATACCGAGGAAGATGTGATGAAACTTCTCTTGGAGAACTATAATGGCAAACGTATTTTCCTCCTTGCATCATTGGTGCAGAGTCGAAAAGGTCACTATAGGGAACTCTTTGAAAACATCAGAAAGAAGGGGTATCTATATGCCAGAGTGGATGGAGAAATATTAGATGTGGTAGAAGGCATGAAGGTAGACCGCTACAAGAATCACGACATTGAGGTTGTGATAGACAAACTGGCGGTGAATGAAAAAGATGGGAATCGCCTAAAAAAAAGTTTGGAGATAGCCATGAAAATGGGCGATGGACAAGTGATGGTGGTTGATAAGGATTCTGGAGAACTGAAGCATTACTCCAAAAAACTGATGTGTCCTACCACAGGTCTATGCTATCGTGATCCTGCACCTAATAACTTCTCTTTCAACTCTCCTCAAGGTGCATGCCCTCATTGCAAGGGATTAGGCGTAGTGCCTGCAGTAGATGTTGAGAACACGAATTATGTGGAGATGGCCGCCTATGTGAATACGTTAAGCATAGAGGAGCAGAAGGCATGGGCTGAGAAATGGCAAGATTCTATTGATAAGATGGTGGAATGTCCAGAATGTCATGGGAAACGTCTGAACAAGGAGGCTCTACATTTCCGCATAGATGGGAAAAACATCAGTGAAGTTGCGGCAATGGAACTGCAACCTCTCTATGACTGGATGATGACTGTAGAAGAGAGGATGGATTCTAAGCAACGTGCTATCGCCCATGAGATTATCAAGGAAATCACCACACGACTGAAGTTTCTTCTTGATGTAGGGCTACACTATCTCAGCCTTTCACGAAGTTCTGAAAGTCTAAGCGGTGGTGAGAGCCAGCGCATACGACTTGCCACACAGATTGGCACAAAATTAGTGAACGTGCTCTATATTTTGGATGAGCCAAGCATCGGTTTACACCAAAGAGACAACGTAAAACTCATCAACTCACTCAAGGAATTGAGAGATGCTGGCAACACAGTGATTGTGGTGGAACACGATAAAGACATGATGCTTAGTGCTGACTATATCGTGGATATGGGACCTTTTGCTGGAAGAAAAGGTGGAGAAGTCGTATATCAAGGTGGCCCCAAAGAGATGTTGAAGCAAGACACCTTGACTTCCCGTTTCTTGAATGGGAAAGAGAAAATCGAGATACCGCAAGAGCGAAGAAAGGGCAATGGGAAGTGCATCAAGATAGTAGGTGCGAAAGGAAACAATCTGAAGAATGTTAGTGTTGATATTCCACTTGGTATGTTAGTTTGTGTGACTGGTGTAAGCGGTAGTGGTAAATCCACCTTGATTAACAGGACGCTTCAGCCATACTTGAGCAAACACTTCTATCATTCTCAACAAGAACCTCTTGCATTCGAGAAGATTGAAGGAGTGGATTATATAGATAAAATCATCAGTGTGGATCAGTCGCCTCTTGGAAGAACACCCAGAAGCAACCCAGCCACCTACACTGACGTGTTTACGGATATTCGCAAACTCTTTGTGGAAATGCCAGAATCTAAAATGCGTGCCTACAAACCTGGAAGATTCTCATTCAATGTGGCAGGAGGCAGATGCGAGACCTGCAGTGGTAATGGTTACAAGACTATCCAAATGAACTTCTTGCCCGATGTCTTAGTTCCTTGCGAGGCATGTCATGGCAAACGTTATAATCGTGAGACACTGGAGGTGAGATTCAAGGGCAAGAGCATCTCTGATGTTCTTGACATGACCATCAATCAAGCAGTGGAATTCTTTGAGAACCAACCTCGCATTCTCCAAAAGATAAAAGTGTTGCAGGAAGTGGGATTAGGCTATATCAAACTGGGGCAACCTTCAAGTACATTGAGTGGAGGTGAGAGCCAACGTGTGAAACTTGCCACAGAACTTTCCAAGAGAGACACAGGCAAGACGCTTTATATTCTGGATGAACCCACCACGGGTCTGCACTTTGAGGACATCCGCACATTAATGATAGTACTCAACCGATTGGTGGACAAAGGAAACTCTGTAATCGTGATTGAGCACAATCTTGATGTAATCAAATTGGCAGACCATATTATTGATATAGGTCCTGAAGGCGGAAGGCATGGTGGAGAAGTGGTGGCTGTAGGCACACCAGAAGAAGTGGTGGAATGTGGCAAAGGCGTCACAAGCGAGTTTTTGAAAAATGAACTAAACAACTAAGAAGTTTCATCTTCTTGAAGAAGAAAAACTTTTTAAATAAAAGAATAGACAAAGATTTTGATTTATCCAAATACATACGAACAAAAAGTAGGATTTGACCAAATCAGACGTCGCCTTGCAGATTTGTGTCTTTGTACTTTAGGAGAAGGGCTTGTAAATGAGATGTCTTTCTCCATAAAGTTTGACCAGATTCGTCGCCAAGTGAAACAAACCATGGAGTTTGTGCGTATTCTGCAAGAGGAGGCTTTCCCAGACCAGAACTTCTTCGATGTGCGTCAGTCATTAAAACGCATCCGCATTTCTAATGCATGCCTTGAGGTGGAAGAACTCTTCAATCTGCAACGTTCGTTGGACACCATCCATAATATCGTGACATTCCTGCATCGTTGTCGGGACGAGGAGAACACTATTCCCTGCTTTCCTTTTCTTTATGCGCTCACTACAGATGTGAAGACATATTCGATGATAGTGAAACGTGTTGAGCAGATTTTAGACAAACATGGTCATGTAAAAGATACAGCATCTCCTACCCTTCTCAACATTCGCAGAGAGATGGCCTCTACTGCAGGAAGCGTATCACGTACTTTGCAAAACATTTTGAGAACAGCAAAAGGAGAAGGACTTGTTGACAAAGATGTGTCTCCAACCCTACGTGACGGACGATTGATGATTCCTGTAGCACCTGCCATGAAAAGAAAGATTAAAGGCATTGTGCATGATGAATCGGATACGGGAAAGACGGTCTTCATTGAACCTGCAGAAGTGGTAGAAGCCAACAACAAGATTCGTGAACTGGAGAGTGCAGAAAAAAAAGAGATTCACCGCATTTTGATGGAGTTTACCCAATCTGTTAGGCCAGAAGTAGATGATATGCTCTTCAGCTATTCGTTCCTTGCTCAAATAGACTTCATTCGTGCTAAGGCTAAGTTTGCCATCATCACACAGAGCAACGAACCTAAGATGGAGAACAAACAGATTTTGGATTGGTCATTAGCCATCCATCCATTGTTAGAACTCAATTTCCAGAAATATAATACACAACATCCTGAAGAAGAGAAGAGAAATGTTGTACCCTTAGAGATTACCCTCAACCAAAAGCAACGCATTCTTCTTATCTCTGGTCCAAATGCTGGTGGCAAGTCCGTATGCTTAAAGACTACAGGATTGTTGCAATACATGTTCCAGTGTGGTATGCCTATACCTGTGGCCAAGAGCAGTATCTTCGGTGTGTTTAAAAGCATCTTCATAGATATTGGTGACGAGCAGAGTCTGGAAAATGACCTCTCAACCTACTCTTCCCATCTGCTCAACATGAAAAACATGATGAAGCATTGTGATGGAGCCAGTCTCATCTTGATCGATGAGTTCGGTGGAGGAACTGAACCACAAATTGGTGGAGCAATGGCTGAGGCAATGCTAAAGATTTATAATCAGAAGCATACCTTTGGTGTTATCACCACTCATTATCAAAACCTAAAACATTATGCACAAGATGCTGAAGGTATCGTGAATGGTGCCATGCTTTATGACCGTCATCTCATGCAACCTCTTTTCCAATTGTCCATTGGCAATCCAGGCAGTTCATTTGCCATAGAGATTGCCAGAAAGACAGGAATTCCTGATGAGGTGATTAACAATGCCAGCGAAATTGTGGGCAAGGATTATATCAATTCTGATAAATACCTGCAAGACATTGTACGTGACAAACGTTATTGGGAACAAAAACGCCAAAGCATTCATCAGCATGAGAAGCAGATGGAGCAAACCATCCTGCGCTATGAGGAAGATCTTCAAAAACTGAATGATGACCGCAGGGCAATTATATCTCGTGCTAAGGAAGAAGCAGAACAAATGCTGAAAGCCTCCAATGCAAAAATTGAGCAGACTATCAAGGACATCAAAGAGGCACAAGCAGAGAAGGAACGCACTCGTATGATCCGTCAAGACCTGACTGATTTCAAACGCAATATTCAAGAGGTGGATCCAAGTATTGCCGATGAGAAAATCCGTAGGCAAATGGAGAAACTCATGGCTCGTCGCAAGCGCAAGGAAGAAAAGAAACAAAAGGAAAAGGAAAGCCTTTCTTCTCAAACCTTTCAAGGTGGTCAATCAACACAAGTTACTCCTGCAACAACAAGCCAACCACTGGAAGTAGGGACATATGTGAGGCTAAAAGGTCAGTCCACTATTGGACAGATTCAGAAGATCAATGGGTCTGAAGCATCTGTCGTGTTTGGACAAATCACTACCAATGTGAAACTGAGACGCTTGGAACTATCTGAAGCACCCAAGAAGGAGAAGACTGTAGCCTCCACATTTGTCAGTGTTCAAACTCGTGACGACATTCGCACCACCACCCTCAACTTCAAAGAACAATTGGATGTACGTGGAATGAGAGGTGATGAGGCAATTCAGGCTGTCACTTACTTCATTGATGATGCTCTTGTGGCACGTGCTCAAAGAATAAAAATTCTGCATGGTACAGGCACAGGAGCACTCAAAACTGTCATCCGTCAATATCTCAACACCATGCCTCCTGTGGCAGACTTCCATGATGAAGATATCCGTTTTGGAGGTGCAGGTATCACTATTGTAGAACTCATATAAGAATCATGAAAAGAATTTTATCTTCCTTCATCCTCTATGCTTGCATGTCATCTATCCATGCAACCTCCATATCTATGGATAGTCTTGTGAATGAGTTGGGCAAGAGTAAGTTTCCCCATCAAGTAGCGACCAACACTCCCACATACCCACTTGTCAATCCCATCACCTCTGACAACGAAATGGCAGAGGATCTCATGATGCTTCGTTTCAGCAAGGTGGAGACTTCCCTGAAGAAACGATTCGCTACGGCCAAACGTAAAAAGGAATCTACCACAGAATTAGATATGATTGCAGAAATCTGTCGTAAAGGAGAGAATGGACTGAGGGGAATTGACAATGTAGTAATTGTAGATAGCATAGTGATAGACAAACAGACTTTTCTGGATGCTTATCCCTTGGATGAAGAATTGGGGGCACTCTCATACGAAGGCGACAGAGTTTCCTACAGAACTCAACTTAATGGCATGGTGCTTTTACCACTTCAAATAGACAATAGTGACTCCACATACATACAAATCATGAAGGGATACATGGAAAATGAAAAGTTCCATCCCAATGGTCCAATAGTAGGAATTGGCATTGAGGGAGACCTCAACTATCCTTTCCTTATGCCTGATGGGCAAACACTCTATTTTGCAGCACGTACCAATGAAGGCTATGGCAACTATGATCTCTTTGTGACTCGCTATGACAACGAGGCTGGTCGTTTCTATTATGCCGACAACATGGGCTTTCCTTATAATTCTTATGCCAACGACTACATGCTTGTGATAGATGAAAATTCCAATCTTGGATGGTTTGCAAGTGACAGGTATCAACCCAATGGAAAAGTATGTATCTACACATTCATCCCAAACAAGTCACGTCACACGATAGACTATGAGAATACCCCAAAGGAAACACTTCTTGCAGCAGCATCCCTTCATTCCCTCAAGACGATCCATCTCACAGACGAGCAGCAACAGAAAAAGTTAGAAGCCCGCAAGCGAATAACAAACCTTAAGAACAAGAAAAGCCTTATAGTAAAGAGAGACTTTGAGTTTGTAATCAATGACCGTAAAACCTGCCATACGCTCTCTGACTTCACAAACAGTGAAGCAAAGAAACTCTGTGGCGACTGGCTACAAAAAACAAGAAACCTCACCTCTCTCTATGAACAACTTGAACAGATAAGAGCAACCAACCCAGACACTCGTCAAACAATTCTCAATATTGAATCGCGTATTATCGAACTTCAGAAAGAGATTCAAACGCTGGAGAAAAAGATACGACGTATAGAACTGGGACAATAAACATCTTTGTCAAAACTGTAATAATATTGCTGATGAAATACTTTCCTCCTTCAGAACTGATCATCAATGAAGATGGTTCTATTTTTCACTTACACATGCATCCGGAACAACTGGCTGACAAGGTCATTCTTGTGGGTGATCCAGACAGAGTTTCTACCGTCGCTACCCATTTCAGCAGTCAAGAAAGAGAAGTCTCGAGTCGTGAATTCCATTCCATTACTGGTATTTATCAAGGCAAACGCATCACGGTGCTCTCTACGGGTATTGGCTGTGATAATATAGATATTGTCATGACCGAACTGGATGCTCTTGCCAATATAGATTTCAACACACGTACAGAGAAGCCCAACCACCGAACTCTTACCATCGTGCGTATAGGCACATGTGGAGGTCTTCAGCCTTTTACACCGACAGGTACATTCGTTGCCTCCGTTAAGAGCATAGGATTTGACGGACTGCTCAACTTCTATGATGGGCGCAATGAAGTGTGTGACCTTCAACTTGAAGAAGCATTTAAAAAGCACATGAACTGGTCGTCCCTAAAAGGATCACCTTATGTGGCTATCGCAAATCCTGAACTCATCACACAGATCGCAGGCAATGATATGACAAGAGGCATCACCATCGCATGTGGAGGCTTCTATGGTCCACAAGGTCGCCAGCTTCGTCTGCGCATTCAAGACCCTGAACAAAATCAGAAGGTGGAATCTTTCGAACATGAAGGGCTATATATCTGTAACTTTGAGATGGAATCCTCTGCTCTCGCAGGTCTTTCTTCTCTTCTCAAACATAGAGCCATGACCTGCTGTATGGTCATTACCAACCGCCATACAACCGAAATGAACACCGAATACAAGAACACGATTGACAACCTTATCCAACTTGTTCTCGATCGAATATAACAAAACCACCAACAGGCAAACACTTGCACACTTTATTTATATAATGAACAACGACACGATTTGCGCACCCGCTACAGCCACAGGAGGAGCAATCTCCATCATCCGTATTTCTGGCAAAGAGACATTTCAAGCCCTCAAATCCATATTTTCCAAAGACTTGACCAATGCCAAGCCTTACACACTCCATTTCGGATCTATCATGAACGAACATGGAGACATCATAGATGAAGTGCTCATCTCCATCTTCCGTGCTCCCCATTCTTACACAGGAGAAGATGCCGCAGAAATCTCATGTCATGGCAGTTCATACATAGTCCATCAAATACTTGAACTACTCTCTCAACATGGCTACAGAATGGCAGAACCAGGAGAATTCACAAAACGTGCCTACCTCAACGGCAAACTCGATCTTTCACAAGCAGAAGCCGTTGCTGATCTCATTGCTGCCACTAACAAAGCCACCCATCAGTTAGCATTCTCACAACTTAGAGGGCATGTGTCGTCTGAACTCGAACAACTTCGCAATCAATTGCTCAAACTCGCCTCCCTTCTCGAACTTGAGCTCGATTTCTCTGATCATGAAGATCTCGAATTTGCCGATAGAGAGGAACTCCTCATTCTGGCAGAGACCATCGACTCACGCATCTCCTCCCTCATCCGTTCATTTGAAACAGGTCAAGCCATCAAAGATGGCATACCTGTGGCAATTGTTGGCAAGACCAATGTGGGAAAAAGCACTCTGCTCAATCAACTTCTAAAAGAAGAACGTGCCATCGTTTCTGACATTCACGGCACAACTCGTGACACAATCGAAGACACCATCAATCTTCAAGGTATAACCTTTCGTTTCATTGACACAGCAGGCATTCGCCAAACATCTGATACAATTGAGCAAATAGGAATTCAACGTACCTATCAAACTCTTGAGAAAGCACGCATCATCCTATGGCTTATCGACCAACAACCCACCGATGAAGAACTTCAAGACATGCTACAACGCACACAGCAGAAAGATCTTCTCATCATCCAAAACAAGATAGACCAACCTTCAGCCCCACTCCATCCTACCTTCTCCCTGCATAGCATCTCTGCAAAGACTGGACAAGGCATTCCCGAACTCGAATCTGCTATATACGAGGCTGCACATCTTCCAGAGATTCAAGAGCACGATGTCATCATCTGCAATGCTCGCCACTATCAGATACTTCTCAAAGTCCAACAGCATCTTTCACAAGTTCTTCATGGTATTCATATACAACTTAGTGGTGATTTAATAGTCGAAGACCTCCGTTCCGTAATCAATGACCTTGCTCAAATCACAGGACAGGAACGTATCACACCTCAAGAGACCCTCAACAACATTTTCAGTCATTTTTGCATCGGAAAGTAGATTCTGCGTGGGAAAGTGAAGCCACTACAAAGAAAATAATAAAATCTGCAAAAATAAGCCCGTAACACCCTTATTTTCAAGTGTTAAAGTTTGTGCTTATCTTTGCAGATTTTTGTTTCGGGTATTGTTTATTTGCAGATTTTTCTTTAACTTTGTCCCCCAGTTGTCCCCCGAAATAGTCACAAAGGGTCAAAAACTGTCCCCCGGGGACAGAAAAATTGTCCCTCGAAACAAAAGTCGGTGGTAATTTCTAAAACGATTAATGACTATGGCAAAGAAAAAATCAGCAAGCGTCCAAAGAGGACAAGTTAAGCTTCGCGAAAAGAAGCTTAAAGATGGAAGTTCAAGCCTGTACCTTGACATCAATGTTGGTGGCAAGCGTCATAAGGAATACCTGAAGCTTTATCAGGTAGTCCCTACTACAGCGCAGGAAAGAGAACAAAACCGTCAGGCTCTTGCAGCAGCCAATGCCATGAGAGCAAGACGTGAATTAGAAATCATCAATGGCAAATTCGACATCACACAACCTAAACAAGGCGGTGTTCGTTTCCTTGATTACTATCGTCAGATGTGTGAAGACCGTTTGAAGACTCCAGACTCAAATGGCAATTGGGGAAACTGGCATAGCTGTTTGAAGCATCTGGAAGTTTACTGTGATGAAGCAACTACCTTTGATGATATTGATGCCGAGTGGATTCAGGGATTTAAGGATTATCTGAACACAGCAGAGAAAGATGCTCAGAAGAAAACTGACCCAAAGGTTTCTTACGTATTTGTTGGTTTGTCACAGAACTCTAAGGTTTCGTACTTCAATAAACTACGTGCATGTCTTAATCAGGCATTTGAAGAACATATTATCGACAAGAATCCAATCAGAGGAGTCGAAGGATTTAAGCAGGAAGAGGTTGCCCGTGAATACCTGACCCTCGATGAAGTTAAGAAGATGGCTGCAACTCCATGTAACTATCCCATTCTAAAAGCGACATTCCTGTTCTCTTGTCTGACTGGACTCCGTAAGAGCGACATCGAGAAACTGACATGGGGGGAAGTCCAGAAATTTGGAAAATACACTCGTATTGTTTTCAAACAGAAGAAAACAGGTGGCCAGGAATACCTTGATATTTCAGACCAGGCAGCAGCCTATTTAGGAACCCGTCGTAATGATGTTGACCGAGTGTTTGAGGGTTTTACCTATGGTGCATGGACTTCACTCGAATTAAAACGTTGGGCACTTGCAGCAGGTATCTCTAAGAACCTGACTTTCCACTGTGCTCGTCACACATTCGCTGTAATGATGCTCGACCTCGGAGCCGACATCTATACAGTCTCTAAGCTCCTTGGCCACAGAGAACTTTCGACAACTCAGATTTATGCCAAAGTTCTTGACAAAAACAAACAAGCAGCAGTCAACTTGATTCCAGACATAAGTAAGTAGAATTCTCTATACATTATATATATGGTAACAAGACAAGAAGCAGTTTTGAGCTTTGTGAAGTTCAATAAGTTCGCGAAGCAACTCATATATGACATCTGCATAGGTGGAAACACTAAGTTAACATCCTACGCTGAAGAATTGCTTCAATTCGAGCAGTGGAAGGAGGACATAATGCTCTATATTAACTTTAATCCTGACCCAATCATCATTGAGAAGATAGCGTCACTCGGTTCTCCAGAAATGTTAGAGAACTACATAAATGATGGAAAAGACACACTTCCACAAAATACTCTTGATGCCCTTACTGGAGTTGTCAATGCGATGAATTCTATTCATGATCTCTGCTATAACATCAATCAAGAGTCTAAAGGCAAATTCAGATACTTGGTTGACGAATTTGCCAATGAGGAAGCTGCTGCCCTTTTTGACCGTGCAGTTAGTGCAGGCTATTTGACCGCTGAATATCAACCAAAGGGCGACACAGACAACTACACGCTGAAGATTATCGCCTTTGCCATTGGTGAACTACTTCATTTAACTATGCGACATAAATGGTCACATTTCGAAGAACAATGGGGCATCGACAGGGCTAATAAACTTTCCACATTACCTATCAGCGAAAGGCAATTCAAAAGAGCCGGAAAACTTATGCAGCTCTATCCCGAAGTTGACTTTACTATGCTCACTGCACCAAATGAAGACAAATATTTTGATGCTGCCTATGGTACCCGTCGTGTACGTGCGCTTTATCAAGAACTACTTGACCACGGCTACATAAGTCCTGATACTACGGTTGAAGACTTTCTCAGCATCTTCAACCTTGGAAACCAAACAACCAGGAAACCCATCGAATGGATGAAGAGTCAACAACACCTCTCCTACTTCATTTATTTTACATTCTCAAAGACAAACAAAGACTACTGGGTTAAGACTGTTGCATGTTTCTCTGTCAATGGTCATGCTCCTCATAAAGGAAGTCTGGTTACTGGTTTAGTGGCTATGCAGAGAAAGCCAAACTTTGGGACTTTCGATGTGGAATTAAAAAGAATCGCTTCGAAATACAATAACGGATAACCCATTTTAAGGGTATTTCAATCACTTTTATATGTGGGCAAATTTAATTTGCTCACATTTTTTTGTTTTTTGTTCTCCTGTGAAGAATGACCGCACAGATGAATCTTACCTTTGCAGTTCAAATTGTCTTATTATGTTTGTTAGAATTGCAAATATGATCTATCATAAATGGCTGTCTGCCCATGAGGTACGACAGCCTGTAATTCGATTGTGGCTACCAAAGAGAGAGAAGCATTCCCTATTGCTACATGACATCGAGAATAATGATTGGCGCAAGCCATCAAGTTATATATTTTTATTCACTTTAATAAACATCAAAAGCAATGAGAAAAGAAAAATTCTCTCTCTCTCTTTTTCGAGAGACTTACGTGGTCAGGCCATCTGACTGCTGCAAAGAGCGGTGATTCGGGATTGCTCGAAATGCTCCGCGAAGCCTATGACCTCTATCAGGTCGAAGTTGTTAACCAAGGCAAACTTTATCAGCGTTATGCTGATGATTTTGTCTATAGTCATGAGTTTCACGATGACTTAGATGCATGGAGTAAGAATGAGCATCAAAAGAACTATCGTATTCTCGATTCGCTTCTATCCAATCGAAGAGACCTTATTGAGCTATTTTTCAATAAGGAGAACATAAGTGAATCAGAGTTGATAGAACTGCTTCGTTTGTTTAATACTACAATGCCTTCTTCACAGAACTTTATTGCACGTTCAAAAGTGAGAGACGCTGCCGACCTCAATTTATGCTCATGCCTTAACAGTGATGACCTCATTGCTCTTGCCAATTGTTGTAATGAGGCTCAAATATTCAGCGAAGTTATAGATTCCATAGACCTATCTTCTCTCTTGGATGGCAAATTATCCCAACCTCTTCATTCGCGTAACAATCGACTGGTTGCATTTTTCTTCGATCAGTTATCACTCCACAATCTCATTATCCGTAACTGGCAGAACGTAATTGCGCATCAAAAGTGCATTGTCAGCTCTACAGGAAAAGGCGTATTGACACAGAGATCCTTATCATCCGCACTATATTCAATTTCGGATTTGGAGATGTCGGCCCAAGAGAAAATTATTGATGAAGCAGTACATCCTATTGGGCTGAAATATCAAAGAAAAAGAAACTCTGACAAATAACTGCAAAGATAAAGTCAGAGAGTAAACGAGAGAATCAGAGATAGACTCTATTATCTCTCTTTCTCATGTTTGATAATCCATGTACTTTTGCCCTCCGTAACCGGTTCACATTGGTAACGGAGGGCAACCTCTATATGTATAACATCATTAAGTAAAAAAATGGGCAGACGTAAGACGACAATATCAGAAAATGCATTGGAAATGATTGTTTCCATAAATCAGCGACTCACAGACCTTGTTAACTGTGACATTCCCAAGCGTCTTCATTGTATTGAAGAAAAATTGGACTATATCAATCCAAAACTATTGACGATTGAACACATTGATAGGTTCTATAGTGAAGTCAAAACAGTATTAACAGTAGCAGAAGCTTGTGAATATATGGGCATTACAGAATCACATCTGTATAAATTGACGAGCAACGGTAAAATTCCTCACTACAAGCCTACTGGTAAGCTTATTTATTTCGATAGAAGCGAGCTTGATGACTGGCTATTACAGAACAAAACATATAACGAAATAAGCAATAACAATGAAAACAAATGAGATTCCCCAAGCTAACCAACTGGACAATGTACATATCATAAGCTTACTTGACAGACTCGAAGCTGCAAAAAAAGTTCTTGAAAAATCTGAAGACATTGAGTCAACGATTGAAAAGCTAAACAATCTTGAATACTTCCTTAGAAGATTCGGGACGCTCAAAGACCTCGCTACTCACATGCTTTTCATTGAGAGAAAAATGTATATTCTAAAAGAGTATCTGACTGTCACTGAAGCAGCGGACTATCTTAATCTTTCTCCGAGTTTGGTTTATAGATTAACCAGCAAACACGAACTCCCCATTTACAAGCCTAATGGAAAGACCATTTTTATTCGTAGAGATGATCTTAACAGATGGATTGCTAAAACCAGAGTCATGTCTGATGACGAGATTGAAGAATATGCAGCCACTCACATGGAGAATCTATTCAAAGGAAATTTCAATAATAAAAACAAAAAGAAATGATGGACATAACAACATTAGGCAATCAGAGAATTGACCAGAAGACATTTGAACAACTATTAAAGCACATTAAGCTGAAGGTCACTGAGGAATACGCTTTTCCACCTGAAATCATCACTTGCGGAGGGGCAACAATAGCAACTCTGGGCAACTTCAGTGCTTCGGTCGGCAAGCCAAAGAGTAAGAAGACGTTCAACGTCTCTGCTATTGTTGCTGCTGCCATATCAGGTAAAGAGATTCTTGGATATAAGGCACACTTGCCTGAAGACAAGAAAAAGATTCTTTATATTGATACGGAACAGAGCAAGTACCACTGCCATAAGGTTCTGGAGCGAATACTGAAGCTGGCTAATCTTCCATTGAACAAGGAAAGCGGGCTCATCGACTTCTTTGTCTTGCGTGAGTACACCCCAGAACAGAGACGCGACATCATCACCCTGGCATTACGTGGTGATTCACGATATGGCTTGGTTGTCATCGATGGAGTCCGTGACCTGCTTAGGGACATTAACAATCCAAGTGAGGCTCTTGACATTATCAATGATTTGATGCGATGGTCAAGTTTCTATGACCTTCACATTCACACAGTGCTTCACTTGAACAAAGGCGATGACAACACCCGTGGCCATATTGGTTCCGAGTTGAACAACAAGGCTGAGACTGTGCTCCAGATTACCAAGAATATTGATGACAGCAACATGAGCGAAGTGAAAGCCATGTTCATTAGAGACAAGGAATTTGCCCCTTTTGCGTTTCGCATCGACAACAACGGTCTTCCGGACTATGTGGAAGGCTACAAGGCTGAACTTGCCAGACGTGACAAGAAGATGCATTTCTCCAGATTAACGGAAGAGCAGCATCGAGAGGCTATTGAAAGCGTTGTTGGCGATAATGCTCCACTGGGTTATTCAAAGATGATTAACCTCCTGATGGATGGTTATTCTAACATTGGATATTCACGAGGTCGAAACACCATCATCAGCTTGCTCCGATACCTGATTGAGATGGGACTGATACTGAAGACTGATAAGGCTTACCAGTATGTCCCACAGAAACAGGAATCGGAAAAACAGTCAGAAGATACTGATGAGGACGGTTTAGTTTAGTTTGGATGTTTATATATATGTACTGGCATACTTACGATGTAAACTATGAACATATCACAAGCCAAACTCATCAATTTAGTGGACTTTCTTGAACAGGAAGGACACAAGGCAGTAAAGCAGAGGGGACATATTTATTGGTACAACTCCCCAATCCGTAGTGAGAGCTCACCTTCTTTCAAGGTTGACTCCAGCCGAAATGAATGGTATGACTATGGTTTAGGGGAAGGTGGTGACATCCTCGACTTAATAAAAGGGCTATACAATGTGAAGACCACCAGTGAAGCCCTTACCATACTCGCGCCTAAAAGCAATTCATTCATTAACGCTATCTATCATCGGAAAGATGCCCCACCAAAAAGGCAGGAGTCTGGGCAGATGCATAATGTAGCGTACCATCCTCTTACACATCAAGCCCTGTTATCGTATATGCTGAAGCGGAAGATTGATGTAAATCTAAGCCGTGTGTATTGTTGTGAAGTCCATTATGACCTTCGCGACAAGCACTATTTCGGCATCGCTTTTCGTAATAGAATTGGAGGGTACGAAATCAGAAACCAATATTATAAAGGATGTATAGGGCATAAAGATATAACTCTTATTCGGAAGAGTAACGAGGAGATCCAGGAGCATATTATAATATTCGAGGGATTTATGGATTTCCTTTCATACATGATGCTCACTGACATAAAGAGCAGCCGTATTTGCCTGCCCTATCAATGTGATTATATGATATTGAACTCCATCAACTGCCTTGATAAGGCTTTGAGTGAGCTTCCATCATATAAATATGTACACTCATTTCTCGACAATGACGATGGTGG
>Ga0123334_1002118_pt1 | contig 23320 bp, 19 predicted proteins | sample BiotimSIPDNA_FD_89706 | JGI IMG/M metagenome (GOLD analysis project Ga0123334, IMG submission 89706) | Anaerobic biogas reactor microbial communites from Washington, USA - Biogas_R1 time_0 SIP DNA | ecosystem: Engineered > Bioreactor > Anaerobic > Unclassified | place: Washington, USA... | reverse complement strand
GGTAAGAATCTTAACTGTTCGGGTAAAAAAGTTAACAATAGGAGTTTTAAACTCTGACAAGGCTGGGAATTAATCGTAATATTTCAACTATATACAGTAAAAAAACGACCATGCAAAAAGTAGTTTCAATGTTTTCTGACTACATTTTTGAAGCATAGATGCATAAATCTATGAAGTTACATGAAGTTACGACTGGCATATTGTTGGTTTTATCCAAAATTATGCTTGTCTCGGTAAAAATCCCCCATATAATAAAAAGCAGGTTCCTATACACCATAACAAAAATGATTATGATACGGTCAGCTTTGCCGCAGCTACAGCGGCTTGTGCCTGTACTGTATTTCCTCTTCCTCTTAATCCTCCAACCCTCAATCAAGTAAAAGCCTTACAGGAGAACTGAACGACGTCACAGGCTATACATTATTTTACGTTTGTCCTCTTTTGGATAAACTCAATTAGCTTTTTATTCGTTCTCTTATACTTATAGTAATTAATAATATTCGCTGTTACAATTATTACCAAGGCTATAACAAGAACAATAACCAAATCTTTAGCGTTAAAATTTTCAATTCCATAAAAGTATAATGATAATATGGCAACTAATGTAACAAACAATGCAATGAGATTGTTGATTATAAAATACGAGCCTGGTTTAGCGTACTTAGCCGGAAGTAATGCCATAATGAAAGAAATGACTGTGCCAATAATTAATCCAATTATTCCACTGATAAGGACACATATGAGCAATGATCTTAAATCCGGGACAGTGTTTAGGACGATTTGAGCAAACAGACCAATAACTGCACCGATAACAAATGAAAACAGAATACTTTTTATATCAACTTTATCCAACATATGCCTACTCCTTACATATTTAAGGTTTTTCTTAATGCCTTTGAGTAAAACTTTGAAACTTCCAACTCCTGATTATTCTTTAACACCAGTACCAGCCTTGCATTAAACCAGGGTATGATTTCCTTTACATTCATTATATTTGCAAGCTGAGATTTATTTATTCGTACGATACCTTGACAACTAAGCATATCTTCGTAGTATTGCAAGTTATTTTTCAGATAATAGGTTTCCTTTTCTGTATAGCATTTGATCTCGGATCCATGCGCATCAATATGGTTGATATAATTAACAGGAATTAAGCAATATCTGTTGTTTGAAAAACCTGTGACTGTACCCGGGCCAGCCAACTTTGATCCCGTTTCATTATACAACAACTCTAAAGCTTCCATATAGTCAACAGGATCAAAAACGATGGCAAGCTTGCCGCGAGGTATTTCAAACCCACGTTCAACCATTACAATTTTTGCATCCTCAGATACATTTATGCTGGGTTTAGTAATAATCCTATGTATTTTTTCTTTTATTTGCTCTGAGCAGCTTAATTGTATGTCCATATTCACCAGCCCATATCATTCTTTTAGACGATCAACCAGCATCAACACATTGGCAAGATAAGGAACGCTTTTATCCATGAAATTAACAGAACCGAAATTACCAATAATGTGAATATCATTTATTTTGTCATACATCATAAAGGTAGAACTATCTCCTACGCCGCCGTAAATATTTGGTGTGCCTTTCAAAAAGACTGAGAATTCACCGAAATTGAATTCCATCATCCCAAGCCCATAATGGACTCCTTTTATATATTCCTGATTAAAATCCGTCATTAGCTTCAATGTGTCAAAGCTAACTAACTCACCTTTGTTCAACGCCTTGTTGAATGTTAACAAATCCGACATTGTTGTCACCAGTCCGCCGCCTGACCAGTCGAAACTCAATGCATTGGTGTTCGATAAATCGATTCCGTCAATGTACACTTCCAGTATATCATATTTTTGTGGATTATTTGGTTTTGATTTAAATATCAAACAGGTATCATTCATCCCCAGTGGATCGAAAATTTTGCTGTGCAGCACATCATGAAAATTTTGTCCTGTAACAGACTCTATTACAAATCCGAGAAGGATGTACCCTGTATCAGAATAATGAAATGTCTCTCCCGGTCTTGCTATTGCTTTTTGATTTTCCCTGGTGAATGAGAGCAGGTCAAGAGGAGTCCAGATTCTATCCTGTTCATTTTTCAGGAGTTCAACCATGGTGGGGCCTTGCGATACAGGGTCTTCATAATAGTCCCCGATACCTGACATATGGCCGAGTAATTGCTTGACAGTCACCTGATCTTTATAATCTACTCCTTCATATATAAATAAGCCTTCAAGCAGCTTATCATCCAGATGCGTTGATATTAAGTCATCATAACTGATAGCACCCTCTTCACAAAGCATACCGACCAAAGTTGCCGTAAATGTCTTTCCTATACTTGCTGAGTAGTATGGATGATTAACTGTAACCGCCTCAGCAAAATCTTTACCTGTATTACCCGCCGCATAAGTTTCATTCAGATTCAGTTTATCTGAATATATAGTCAGCAATGCACTGGTAATCTCATTATTCTCATTAACCATCTTTGTAAGTTCTTCGTCCATAATTACATTCATTTCATCTTTCGATAATGGTCTGTTTGCAATGCAAAGAACTAAAAACCCTACTGCTAATATTAACATGCATGCTATCAGAATAATGTACCTCTTCTTTATACGCTTCATAATCTGCCTCCTGGCTCATTTAATGCAGTCATTATATTTTATGGTAAGTAATTTTGCATTCAAACTCCGATATGTGGTCTAAATATGGACATAAGTGAACCTGACTGATGTATATCAAGACGCAGGGCATCCAAATAGATTGTATTACAGATATTACGGTGCTATCATAAAAGATGGTTGTAAGGAGATGGAAGAATGAAAGTAAACAGGAAAAACATAATAGGTTGGAATGGTGTGGGTATCACACTAATATTTTCGAGCATATGGGCTTATTGGGAACCATCGAAAACTCTCATGAAGGCTGGTACTCCGTTTCAATTTGGGAAAATCTATTCATGCTTATTGTTGGGCTGCGAAAATGTAAGCAATTGCTCGATCAGTTCAGTAAGCAGGTTTACAAACTAAAATGAAGAAGAGTGATGATCAAGAACAACTATCGTCTGACCACTGCTAACGAGGAGGGATCTAAATGGTAAATGTAATATTTTTAGGATTAGTTAGTTTTTTTGCGGATATAAGTGCTGAAATGGTATATCCTATAATACCCTTATATTTAACATCAGTTTTTGGGGCAACCCCTGCTATAGTAGGCTTAATTGAGGGAATTGCCGAAAGTGCGGCAAGCCTATTGAAAGTATTCAGCGGATATTTTACCGACAAATACAAGAAGAAAAAACCGATAGCCTTTGTTGGATACGCATCTGGGCTAATTTACAAAGTCGCTTTGGTATTCGCGAATTCGTGGGGTGGAATTTTAGGAGCCAGGATTATTGATAGAATCGGTAAAGGAATCAGAACAGCACCAAGAGATGTAATGGTAAGTGAAAGTTCAGATAGTGAGCGGGCAGGAACGGCTTTTGGTATACATAAGGCACTGGATATGGCAGGCTCCGCTTTAGGAATCTTAATGGCTTACCTGCTTATGAAAAACTCAAATGGAGACTTCAAATACAAGCAAATATTTTTACTTTCAATCATACCTGCTGTCCTAAGTCTGCTTATGTTTTTTAAGATAAAAGAGAGAAGAGAAGAACGTGTTTTAAAAGAACGTGAACCATTCTGGAATAACGTGAAAAAACTAGATAGTCAATTAAAGCTTTATATATTAGTAGCGTTTTTGTTTACTTTAGGGAATTCATCCAATGCATTTCTTATACTAAGAGCCAAGAACGTGGGCTTTGATGATACTACCGTAATTCTGCTTTATTTTATCTATAATATTACTGCCTCAATTCTTGCCATACCGGCGGGAAAAAGATCTGACAAAGTAGGAAGGAAAAGATCGCTGGTTGCAGGTTATATTGTCTTTGCTTTAGTTTATTTTGGGTTTGCGCTTGCTTATAATAAGACATTTATGGTTGTACTTTTCATTTTTTATGGTGTTTATACAGCGCTAACAGCAGGGGTAGAAAGGGCGTTTATTGCCGAAGTTTCTCCAAAGGATTTGAAAGGAACAATGCTAGGTCTCAATTCCACAGTTGTTGGGATAGCACTGCTTCCGGCAAGTGCAATTGCAGGCCTCCTTTGGAATCTTTTTGGAGCGGAAGCGCCATTCATATTTGGTGGATGTATGTCATTGGCAGCAGCATTTATTTTGATAGCCTTTATGAAGAGCGGCAAACGCGAAATTAAGCTGGAAAGCTAAAAAACACATGTTTTTGTCATATGATCAAGAACATCTATTAAGCGGAATATTTGCAGGAAGGGAGAATATGGACTATTGCAATAACAAAAAAATTCTCTGTCTTTGCCCACTTGCCCGGTAATTTCCACAATAACAGATAGACTGAAGATTATTACCATAACCTACCATTTGTTATGAACCTTTTCAGCAAACCCCAAAAAATCATTGAACTCGACAACGCTTTCATCATCTAAAATAGCACGACCGGTAAAGGTTCCAAACACCTGGTGCTGATCGCTAACCAGGACCGCTAACTGTGTTTTAGAACAGCGATCGAGGAGCGGTGTAAAATTGGATTCAAATCGTCCATCACTAGCATGGAAAGCCCAAGGCTTCATATAGTCGTCAGTACCATCACTCTTTTTGGGAATATCAAAAGTAACCCCGTTCAGCTTATGCGCTTTGCCTTGGTAGAAAACCATATTCTCACTTGCGTTTGAAGTATCACCAAAACCATAACCTAAATTAAAGCCAAACAATTCGTTATTTATTTTTCCATTTGCCGCACTCCAGTACCAGGTATTCTCATACGTCCATACGCCCCTACCCCAATCCAAAATACCATAAGAGCAATCTGGTAAAAAAGAATATGTCCTTCCATTGAACTCAACTGAGCCATCTGCTTGCATTCCAACGATTTTTTGATTGTAATAGAACGCCTTAGGATTTTCTTTGTATGGCGTCGCAATGACCATAGTATCCTGATACTTTTCAGTCAAAACAATATTTGCTTCCAGAGCGCTCTGTTTATTGAATTTGGGGATGGACAGCATCAAATGACGATGATCCATTTCATGAGTAATGCTAATATCAATTTTTTTATTATTTATATGGATATCACCTGTTTTGGAGCTAGCCGGTAAACCGAGTTTACCTAGAGTTAAGAACGACATCGAACTAAAAGTTTGTTCAGTTCTTGCTATAAAATCTAGAAACGTTACACTCAGTAAGCTCATATAACTGTTATCTGCTACCGTGACGGCTAACCCATACTCATCCGTTGTTATTAAGTAGTAATCCCATTCCTTGATTCTAAGGGTATTGGCTTTGATTGCTTTGCGGTCATAAGTCTTGATGAGTTGATATGCGTAGCCGGCCTGATTTAGATGACCATTTGCATCTAATAATTCTCCCGGTGTCAAGACGACTTGTTTCATAGCTAAACCTCCCTTACTGTTATACCTATATAAACATTTATATCATAAATTGTAACAGAAAATCAAATCAAGCATGAGCTCCGCTGACATTTGGTTGACATTTGGTGGAACAGTGCGATATATTTAAATCAATTGCATTAAAACTTTATGCAATTATATTGTCATTTGACGGAGAAAGAAGCATTGACCACTAACAAAATAAAACACAAGCTCCGGTTGGCTGTCATACTATTTTGCAGCTTGGGCGCAGGGCTTCTTGCGGCAGCATCCCAGGCAAAATACGGACCAGGTATGACTCACGACTCGGCAGCGTATATGTATGCCGCCCAGAGTCTCCTCAATGGAGACGGCTTTGAGTACTTTGGATATCCCAGCCCCTTTATACAATGGCCGCCACTGTTATCTTTACTGCTTGCGATTGGGAAAATGGCAGGAATTGGGTAACAAACGTCGTCAACACTGATCAACAGCTTGGCATTTGCCCTGATTGTTTTCTTTGCGGGCAGATGGATGTTTGATAAGCTCAATTCAGGTATCCTTGCGGCAGGGGGGACGATTCTTCTCTTTTTATCAGTACCGTTGCTGCATGTATCAAGGTATATGTGGACTGAAATGCTCTTCATACTGTTCTTACTTTTATTTTACATAGAATTCGAACGCTATTTACAAAAGGGGCGGTTTGGATCTTTGGTTCTTGCTGCGGTGTTCTCAGCACTTGTCTGTACCGCCAGATATGCGGGAGTGACGGTTGTGGCAGCGGCGGCGCTATTTCTGCTTTTTACGAAAAAGAGCATACTGAAAAAGATTACTGATATTGCCTTTTATGGAGCTCTTTCTGTGCTGCCGATGGGCATATGGGTGCTGCGTAATTATATGGTGTCGGGGACGCTGCTTGGCGTCAGGCTTCTGTCTACATACACTCTTAGGCAGAACATAGATAGAACACTGAAATCCGTCTATACATGGGTGCAGCCGGACAAGTTGTTGACACAGAATATCAATGGGACGCTGTTGTATGTTTTAAAGTCTTTTGCTGTCCTGCTCCCCTTGGCTCTTGCATGCGCGTTTGCCGTGGTGCTTGTCAGAAGTCTTGTGGATTATAACCCTTTGAGGAAATTGTCGTGGGAGCGGTCATCGGGATCGGAGCTGTCATCAGAGTCAGAGCGGTTGTTACCTATTTTGTTCTTTGTGGCATACTCCGCGATTTATATAGTTTACCTCATTGCTTCCGCTACATTGGTAGCTTTTGAACCGATAAACAACAGATATCTGGCACCTGTTTACCTGCCGGTGCTGTTGTCATTGTTTATTGCCGCGGACTATTTGCATGAACGAATAAAAGCTCGTATAAACCCGAAGCTTGCCGGATTTTTTACATATGCTTTGCTAGCGCTTTTTCTTATTTATCCGGCGCTGAATTCCGCCGCTTTTACGGTAAACAACCGGCGAATCGGCGCGGGAGGATTTGCTTCCGATGTGTGGCATGAAAGGGATGGATTCATTAAATATATGGATTATTCCGGGCGATACACATATTATAGCAATTGCGCGGACGCAGTTTACGTACTTACGGGAATAAGGACTTATTGTATACCGAAGAGAAGCGGACCATATATGTATGGGCTGGAGCAATTCAAAGCAGCGGTATCGCGGGATGAAAACTCCTACATAATATGGTTTGACAGCGGTGTCCCGCCAACGCTCTACAATCTGGAGGACATAGCGGGGATGTATGTACTTGAAGAGTCGGGCAGCTTTGGATATGGCAATGTGTATAGAATAGCAGCACCGCGGTAGTATTTGTTGTTCAATCATTTACCGGCAAACGAAAATAAAAAGCCCTATGAGAAGAGGGAAGATTTGTTTATGAGTATTGTTGAGACTGCGAAAAACCTGATTAAATCCATGCGCCCAAAGCAATGGGTTAAAAACTGTTTTGTATTTGCTGGACTGATATTCTCAAAATCCTTTTTTCAACTTGAGCTTATTTTGCGAACGATATACTGCTTTGCATTTTTTTCTATGGTTTCGGGTGTCGTGTACATTATTAATGATATTATTGACGCGGACAAGGACGCGCTGCATCCTGTCAAGTGCAAACGCCCCATAGCCGCGGGCAGGCTTGGCAGTTCGCAGGCTCTTGTATTCTCGTTGATTCTTCTTGTAGCATCACTGACGATGGCACTCATATTTGATATTAAGCTGTTTATTATTTTGCTGGTATATTTTTTGTTGATACTTTCGTATTCGCTGGCACTTAAGAATATTGTAATTCTTGATGTTATTGTATTATCGGCAGGATTCGTACTGCGCACGGTGGCAGGCGCCACAGTGATAGACGTATGGATTTCACCCTGGCTTATACTGTGCACTACTCTTCTTGCACTTTTTCTTGCACTAAACAAGAGAAAAAGCGAGCTGCATGTGATGGCGGATAAGGCGGGCGAACACAGGAAAAATCTTGAGCAGTACACACCCGGGCTTATCGATAACATGCTGTCAGTTATTACTTCAACTACTGTAATGTCATATTCTCTTTACACTTTCTCTACAGGCAAATCAGGTTATATGATGCTGACGATACCCTTTGTGCTCTACGGCATTTTCCGCTATCAGTATCTGGTATCCTCCAAGGACATGGGGGGAAGCCCCGAAGTCACTCTTTTCAAAGACAAACCGCTGCTCATAAACATTGTGCTGTGGATAGTTGCAAGTGCAGTAATAGTCAACTTTTTTTAGCAAGCAAAATCATGTGTGCAGCAGCCGCAATATGTGATGAGGTTGTTGAGGCGTCCGTATTAATATCAGGCATCTGCCCGTAACCACCACAATGATTACAATCCCACCAACGCGCAAATCCAATCTAGCCAAATACAACACTGCAATGTTGGGTAAATTTTTTTACTATATAGTATAATGGAATTCTTAAAGGATTAGCCTATAACCTTAAAGGGGTGATATCTATGTTGAACATGTTGGCATTTGACTACGGAGCCAGTAGTGGCAGGGCTATTGTGGGGATATATGATGGACATAGACTGAGGCTTGAGGAGCTCCACAGATTTGCCAACGAACCGGTCCTGATTGGCGGGAGCCTGAACTGGGATATCCTAAGACTGTTTCACGAAATGAAACAAGGGATACACAAATGCACAAAATCGCAATATAGCGAAATTGCATCTATAGGTATCGACACCTGGGGTGTTGACTTTGGCCTGCTGGATGATGCCGGCAGATTGCTTGGGAACCCTTACCACTACAGGGATGCACAAACACAGGGCATTGTAGAAAAGGCTTTTGAGATAGTGCCGTCTACGCAGATATACGAGAAGACAGGCATACAATTCTTAGAGATCAATTCATTAATTCAGCTTCTGGCTATGAAGCTTAACAATGTTTCCATACTGGATAAAGCAGAGACATTACTCTTCGCGCCGGATCTTTTGCGCTATTTTCTTACTGGTGAAAAAAGCACAGAGTACACTATAGCCAGTACATCTCAGATGCTTGATGCTAATAGTGGCGACTGGGCACTTGATTTGATAGAGCGGTTTGATATTCCGACAAAGATATTAACTCAGATCGTCGATGCCGGTACTATTGCCGGCAAGCTTACGCAAGCGGTTGCTGGGGAGCTGGGGACGGGAAGAATACCGGTGGTGGCTGTAGCGGGACATGACACGGCAAGCGCTGTGGTATCAGTACCTGTGCAGGAAGACAAATATGCCTATCTCAGTAGCGGAACCTGGTCTCTGCTGGGCGTTGAGCTGCCATCGCCTATAATCAATGAGGGCAGCTTTAGGTTAAATTATACTAATGAGGGCGGCTTCGGCAGAAAGATAAGGCTTTTGAAGAACATCATGGGTCTGTGGATATATCAGGAATGTAGGAGGGAATGGGACAGATCTGGTGAGGCGATGAGCTTCGATGAGCTTGAGGCGGGAGCTTCAGGCGCAGCACCCTTCGCCGCATTGATAGATCCTGATGATATCAGCTTTATGAGACCTGGAAATATGGTGACTAAAATAAGGGATTTCTGTGTAGGGACAGGCCAGAAAGCTCCGGAAACGAAAGCGGAAATTGTTCGCTGTATTTTGGAGAGCCTGGCTCTTAAATATAGAACTGCTATAGAAGGCCTGGAGGGAATCTTGGGCTACAGGCTGCCTGTGCTGCATATTGTCGGCGGTGGTTGCAAAAACACCATGTTATCGCAGTTTACGGCAAATGCTATCGGCAGGCCGGTCATTGTAGGGCCTGTCGAGGCAACGGCAACCGGGAATATTATTTCGCAGCTTATAGCACTCGGAGAGCTTGCAGGCCTCAGTGAAGGCAGAGAGCTGGTAAGGCGCTCATTCCCTGTTGTAGAATATTCACCCTCGGAAGCTGATGTCTGGGATAATGCATATGATGATTTTTTGAAGCTGATAAAGAGCTAGTATTTTTATGTTAGAAAAAGGGGGAGAAATTAATGAAAAAAGTCAAGACACGAGCAGAAATACTGAAGGGCTATGAATATGCAAGAGAAGCTTATGCCGCCTATGGCGTGGATACGGATAAGGTTCTCGAAGATATGAGGAAGAGACAGGTATCGATCCATTGCTGGCAGGGCGATGATGTCCACGGCTTTGAAGTCAGTGCCATGGGGGCTTCAGGCGGAATCCTCAGCACGGGCGATTATCCTGGGAGAGCAAGGACGGGAGACGAGCTCAGGGCTGATTATGAAAAGGCTCTCAGCCTGATACCCGGAAAGCACCGCATAAATCTTCATGCAATCTATGCTGAGACGGATGGAGAAATCGTTGAGCGTGATGCTATTAAGACAGAGCATTTCAGTAAATGGATTGACTGGGCTAAAAAGCTCGATGTGGCAATAGATTTTAACCCTACATGCTTCAGCCATCCCATGGCGGCTTCGGGTTTCACACTGGGCAGTAAGGATGAGAAGGTTAGAAGCTTTTGGATCGACCATGTGAAGGCCTGTAGAAAAATCGCCGCCGATATCGGAAGAGAACTGGGGAAAACCTGCATCATGAACATATGGGTCCCGGATGGAATGAAGGATATTCCATCAGACAGGATTGGATATCGCGCGTTACTGAAAAAGTCTCTGGATGAAATCTTTGAAGTAAAGTATGACAGGAAATATTTAATCGATGCCTTTGAGAGCAAGCTCTTCGGCATCGGCCTGGAATCTTATACAGCAGGCTCCCACGAATTTGTTATGAGCTATGCATTAAAAAATGATATTACAATGACCTTCGATATGGGACATTTCCATTTGACCGAAAGCGTTGCCGACAAGATTTCGTCTGCACTCTTGTTTGCGGACGATCTGCTGCTGCATGTTTCAAGGCCTGTGCGCTGGGACAGCGACCATGTGGTTATCTACAATGACGAGCTGGTGGCTGTGGCACAGGAGATTAAGCGCTGTAATGCTTTTGACAGAGTTTATTATGGGCTTGATTTCTTTGACGGCAGCATCAACAGAATTACCGCATGGGTTTCCGGCACAAGGGCTGCGTTGAAATCTATACTCTTTGCTATGCTGGAGCCGACAGAGCTTTTAGTAGAAGAAGAGAACAAAGGCAATTACGGAAATAGGATGGCCTTAATGGAAGAGTTCAAGGCTTTGCCTCTGGGTGCAGTGTGGGATAAGTATTGTCTTGATATGAATACTCCGGCTGGAGCCGATTGGCTTGAGGATGTAAAAGAATATGAGGAAAGGGTATTGGCGGCCAGATAACACTGACGCAATAATCCAATAGCGGGTAATTAATATGGCGATTACATTGGCTGATTACAATAAATATGAGAATGCTTTGAAGGGTTTGGAATACATTTCGACGGAAGCAGGGAATCCGGTCGAATACACTCAGGGAGGCGGAGGGAATACCTCCGTTAAGCTGGATAATCGCTACATGGCTGTTAAGGCTTCTGGCTTTATGCTCAAGCAGATTACGCCGTCAGAGGGCTATGTAATATTAGATTACATGAAATTGAAGAATTACTATGAGCAGGTTGACTTAAGCCTGGATGTGGATTTTGAGAAGGAGAGCGCAGATATGGCCAGGCAGAGCGTCGAAGCGGCACCCTGGCTCAAGGCCCTAAGGCCTTCTGTTGAAGCTGGTTTTCACTCTATACTAGATAAATATGTCATACACACTCATCCTGTCTACGCTAACATCCTTACATGCTCAGCTAATGGCAAGGAGCTTATGGAGAATATATTTGGCGGCAAGGAGTATGAAGCGGTTTGGATACCTTACATTAATCCTGGCTTCTGTCTGACCCTAAAGATTCAGGAGGCTATACAGGAGTGCACAAAACGCACTGGCAAGGCACCGAAGGTCTTATTTATGGAGAATCACGGCTTGGTTGTTGCCGGTGATGATCCCCTTGAAACTGTAAAGCTTCACAGTGAGGTCAATGAGGAGATTAAAGAATATCTAAATATTAAGGACTCCTTCCCGACAGTCGAGCTATTAAAGGTTGATGAGAATACATTTATAAGCAAGACAGGCTACGTAAGAGACTTTATTAAGAGCGGAAACCTCAAGCCGGGATTTTTCGATGAGTTTGTGCTTTATCCGGATCAGCTTGTATATCTGAATAACGCCGTGGCCTTTAATAGGCTGGAAAACAAGCTGAGCATATTTACAGATACCGGCGAGGTCACATATAAGACAAACGAATCCGAGGCACGGGTCATGGAAGAGGCCTTGCTGGCTTGCATATATGTAGTAAATGAAATAAAGGGCAGAGGGTTGCCTTTGAAGACAATGACTGAGAAGGACATAGACTTCATAAAAAACTGGGAAAGTGAAGCATATAGGAAGAGCCTGGTAAAGGATTTGAATAAGTAACAGCAATTCATTTATCGGAGGTGCTGGTATGGAGAACAGCAATAAGTTCGCATGGACATGGAAGGTGAAGGAGGAGTGTTTGGAGGAGTATGTAAAGATGCATTTGGATCCCTGGCCTGAAATCATGGAGGAGCACAGCAGGGCGGGCATACGTAATTACTCCATATTTCAAAACGGTACACAATTCTTTTACTGTTATGAGTGTGATGATGTAAAGGCTGCTAATGAGTATATCGCAAAAAGCGAAGCCTGCAATCGCTGGAATGCTATTACATCAAAAATGGTAGAGGGTTCTTTTGACTTCAACGAAGAAGAACCTATCAAACCTTTGACAGAGGTATTTTACCTGAAGTAAGCCGGTACTATACGAATACCGTAACTGCCTAATTTCAAGAGATTGCAGGCGTCAGACAGGAGGAACAGGGGCCTTGCTATTTCGCCAGCTCGATCCGCACAGGCGCCTCGTTCAGATATTCCGTCCAGCTGTCAGGGAAGGGTTTATCTGTGATAATTGTATTAATATCAGTCAGCCGGGCAGTGTTGACATATCCTACTTTATCGAACTTTGTATGGTCGCAAAGGAATATGACCTCACTTGAGCAGCGGATCATTGTTTTGCGGATCTCAGACTCCTGCTCATTGGAGTCTGTAAGCTCACTCTTGGGCGAAAAACCCTTGCAGGAGAGAAACAGCTTATTGGCATAATAATTGCTGATGGTGTTCTCTGCAGCACGGCCGACATAGGAAAGGCTGCTGCTTCTGAATATGCCTCCTGTTGATATAAGCGTCATATCCTTACAGCTTGCAAGCTCAATAATTACTCGCTCTGCGTTTGTAATTATTGTGAGGTTCTTTTTATTCTTTAGATGTTTAGCTACATATAGGGAGGAGGTGCTGGCGTCAAGAAAGAGAGTATCCCCGTCGTTGACCATGTCGGCGGCATATTTCCCAATAGAATTCTTGCCCTTGATATTAATTCCTTCTCTTATCTCAAGGGGAGGCTCCAATCTTTTGTCGTCTGCATCTACAAGTACTGCTCCACCGTGTGTTCTGGTCAGGAGCCCCTTCTTTTCTAGTTCCTTTAAGTCCCGTCTGATGGTTTCCTCGGTCACATAAAAGGAAAGGGCAGCTTCACTAACGAGAATGCTTTTCTTTTCATATAAGATAGACATGATTTTGCTTCTTCTCTCAATTCCAAACACTTAATAATCCACCTCCAAAAATGTAATACCGTAGTTAGATATTATTTTGACCTATTCTCATGTAAACCTTTATGCGCTGCTCTAAAGAAGGGTATTTGCTGATTGACTGGGGCGAAAACATACCCGAATCAAGGTTTTCGGTTGCAGCAAGCTCATGCCCTACTAATGCCCATGTTGCTTCGTATAGGTTATTGAATTTTTCATTCCTAAGAGCTGTACATATGAAAGGCTGTCGCGGCGAATTGATGTCTTCACCGCTGATTTGGAATAAGGAGTACCTGTCGCATAATGCCCTTACCATGTCCAGCTGTGCCATGCTGTTTCTGGATGGCATATAGGTAACCGCTTTGATGCCAAGACTGTGAAGCAGCTCGAAAAGCTCAAAGATGTAGTCATCCTCGAATTTCTGTGCCCTCTTGTCGCCTGTAACGCTGTTTCCGACATCGCCAAGATATGCATATGCACAAATAGCACCTATGCTGTCTGAGAAGCGTATAATTTCTGTTATGTCGGGGCATTCATCGCTGGCATTGACATAAATTGAGGAAACGAGTTCGCCTTTTAGAAGCCCCAACAAATCATATTCATAATGAGGATTAGAAGAATCCAATAGATAGCTTTCTGATTTTGAGCTGACAGCAAGCTTTAGCCTATTCTTAAGAAAATCCACGAGGGGCAGTCCTTTACCTGTAAGGGCAATAAGCTTCAAGGAAAGGGCAAATAAAATGTGCCTTTCCGTAATGCTGCCTCCATCTTGAAAGCTTGAAAGTGGCACGATGTCCTTTTCAAAGCTTAGCTTAATGCCAGAAGGCTTCATCAGGTCATTTATATTTTTAATCATCTCAATATTTCGCATATTACGATACGCCGTATAAGGCTTGAAGAACTCTTTGACCGCATCGATCTGAGTGTGGGGAATGCCGTGAAGTGCCACGTAGGCAACTGAATCCTGATCGGGATTATTTATTCTCCTGCCTTTGAGGGACGTTTTTGAAAAGTCTGCTCTACATTCCACACCAATTGTAGTCATAATACCTGCTATCTTACCGGCTCCGATAAACTCTCCGGCACCGCCGATGGAGTCGTGATCCATGATGCCTGCAGTGGCCAGACCTGATGTATAAGCCATCCATATTGCCTTTGTCGGCGAATAGGGAGAAAAGGAATAGCTTGTATGGATGTGGTTATTTACATCCTTACCGGCTAGCGGCTTTTCCAATTTTCCGGCTTCTATTCTGTTCATAAGTCTTTTCAGGCTATCCAGCCTGATGTTTACATCAGTATTGCTCAGATTGTCTAGCAGCAGGTTTACATCCGCTTTCATTATTACGTCCTCCAAAGTACAATTCTCATAGATAGTATTTATGCCGCTTAATAAGCTGATCTACACTATCTAACATAGCGACTCTCAGCGCATCTCCTGACCACCTGTCACATTAATGGCCTGGCCCGTCATATAGCTGGCTTCATCGGAGGCCAAGAACACCATAGCATTTGCTATATCCTCATACTCACAGCTTCTTCCGAGGGGAACCTGATTCAAATATTTCTGCCTTACCTGTTCTTCTGTTATACCCTGATTTCTCGCATACTGTTTGAAGAGACTGTTAGGCCCTTCATTCCACAAAGGAGAATTTAGCAGATTCCCGGGGCAGATTGAATTGACTCTGATGCCGTATTCCGCCAGCTCAAGTGCAAGACTTTGAGTAAAACCGATGCCGCCGAACTTTGCCGCAGCATAGGCAGAATTCTTGTAGGATCCCTTTTTGCCGGACTTGCTGTTTATCTGGATGATATTGCCTTTTCTGTTTGGGATCATAACCCTGGCTGCGGCTTTTGAACATAGGAAATAGCCGACCAGATTTACATCCATCATCTTTCTCCATTGCTCGCCGGGGAAGTCTATTACCGGCTTTGCTATTAGAATAGCGGCATTTGAAACAAGTAGATCCAGCCTGCCGTATTTTGAAACTGTAGCATCGACCATAGCCTCGACCTGCTGTTCATTACTAACATCTACCTTAACGGCAATTGCGTCCTTTAAACCGGCAGCCACTTTTTCTGCTGCATCTATATTTATATCAGCCACCACCAGCTTGCAGCCCTCCGCATCAAGCCTGTGGGCAAGCGCTTCGCCCAGACCCTGTGCCCCGCCTGTAATGATCGCCACCTGATCCTTTAATCTCTGAGTCACTAAAAAAGTCCTCCTTATAAATCGCTGATATAAGTTAGGTTAGAGTACCATTACCTAATTATACAACGAATGTTGGATTGTGTCTATATTTGATAAACGAATTTTGTTTTGTGTTGTTTTCAGTTATATTGTGTGATATTATAGATATAGATTTAAGGCACACAATAATATACGTATACGTAAAAAATAAGCATCTACCTAATAGTTATTCGTAGCGAGGAGAAATATTATGAAGACAAAAGCAGTCAGAATGTACGGGAAGAATGATTTAAGGCTTGAGGAATTCGACCTACCACCAATCGGTGAGGATGAGATTCTTGCTCATATTATATCCGACAGTATTTGCATGTCCTCCTACAAAGCAGCGATTCAAGGGGCTGAACACAAAAGGGTACCGAAGGATATTGCGCACAATCCAATTATTATAGGTCATGAATTCTGCGGTGAAATTGTGGAGGTCGGCAGCAAATGGAAGGATAGCTACAGGGCAGGCAGTAAGTTCACCATTCAGCCGGCACTAAACCAGAAGAATGATCCATATGCGTCACCCGGATATTCCTTCAAATATATTGGTGGCAGTGCGACATATATAGTAATACCCAATGTTGTCATGGAGCTGGGCTGCCTTTTGCCCTATGAAGGAGATGCATTTTTTAGCGGCTCTCTTGCTGAGCCTATGTCCTGTATAGTAGGTACCTTTCATGCTAATTATCATACCAAACCGGGTAGCTACATACATGATATGGGCATCGTTGAGGACGGCAATATGGCGATTCTTGCAGGCGTTGGTCCTATGGGGCTTGGTGCCATCGATTATGCCATCCATTGTAACAGAAAGCCTAGGCTGCTGGTAGTTACGGATATTGACGAAGACAGGCTTAAGAGAGCAGCTTCCATATATACGACGGACGAGGCGAAGAGAAATGGCGTAGAGCTTGTTTATGTCAATACTTCCGGTTCTGATAAGGGTGTCGATTATCTAAAGAGTCTCACAGATGGAAAAGGTTATAATGATGTATTTGTATTTGCACCGGTTAAGTCTGTTGTGGAAATGGGAGATAAGCTGCTTGCCTATGATGGCTGTCTTAACTTTTTTGCAGGTCCCAGCAATCCGGGCTTTTCGGCGGAGTTCAACTTTTACGATGTCCACTATAATGCCACCCATGTTGTGGGCACCAGCGGCGGTAATACAGGTGATCTGAAGGAGTCCTTGGATATGATGGGAAAAGGCATCATCAATCCGGCTTCAATGATAACACATATCGGAGGGCTGGATAGTGTGGTGGATACAGTATTGAAGCTGCCGAATATTCCCGGCGGCAAGAAGCTGATATATACCAATATACAGATGGAATTGACGGCTATTGACAGCTTAAGGGAAAAGGAGAAAGACAATCCCTTATTTGGAAGACTTGCAGATATTGTCGACAAGACAAATGGACTATGGTCGGCAGAGGCTGAGAAATATTTGTTGGCAAATGCAAAAGAAATGTGAAATAGATAAATGACGAGAAACTGTAAGGAGGCTAAGAAGGAATATGGCTGCTCCAATTATTATGCCAAGGCAGGGACAATCGGTCGAGAGCTGTATTATTTCAAAATGGAACAAAAAGAAAGGTGATAGGGTAGAGCCGGGCGATATCCTTTTCTCTTATGAAACGGATAAAGCCAGCTTTGAGGAAGAAGCAAAGGTTGAGGGTATTCTACTGGACACATTCTTTGATGAGGGTGATGATGTCCCGGTTCTGGTCAATGTTTGCGTGATTGGAAACGAGGGAGAAAGCACCGTAGAGTTTAACCCAAACCTTGCTTCCGACGGGGGCGCAGCAGGCGGTCAAGCCAGGGAAGGCAATGAAGCTTCTGTAAAGGACGATGTGGAAGCCGCTGAACTAATGGCAAAGAGCAAACATGAGAATAGACAACATGACACAATGCAGACACAGAATGAATGTGTTGAGCCACAGATTGCTGCTGCAGTGGTAAATCAGCTTAAGGCGGGAGAAGACATAAAGATATCACCCAGGGCAAGAAATCTGGCAGAAAAAATCGGTATTGACTATAGATATGCGCTACCAACGGGACCTTACGGCAGGATCGTTGAAAAGGATATAACTACTTTGAAGGAGTCGGGCGCGGTATTTACGGCTGCGGCAAGAGTGGAGCAGTTAAAAGGTTCCGCAGTTGAGGCAATTATCGGTACCGGGCTTGGTGGAAGGATAACAACTGGTGATCTGGAGGGAAGTAAGACCGTAGGAGCTTCAACATTAGCAGACACGGCCTATAACGGTGCTTCTGGTGCCGGGGGAGCTACTGGCCAGCCTTCAACTGAAACTTTATATGAAGAGGTAAGGCTGCCGAATATCAGAAAGGTTATAGCAAAAACCATGTACCAGTCGTTATCCACTATGGCACAGCTTACTCTTAACAGCACCTTTGATGCCACAGATATACTTGAATTCAGAAAGAAGCATAAGGCGAATAAGGAAAGACTTGGGCTAGAAAACATCACTATAAATGATATCATCATCTATGCCGTTTCACGCACACTGGCAAATCACAAAAACCTCAACGCACATTTCCTGGACGACAGGATAAAGCTTTTTAAGAATGTAAACATGGGCGTGGCAGTGGATACCGACCGCGGGCTCATGGTTCCGACGCTCTTTAATGCGAATCTAAAATCCCTGAATGCGATTTCCGCCGAGGTTAAAGAACTGGTGAAGAAATGCCAGGCGGGAACCATTAATCCTGACATGCTCACAGGAGGCAGCTTTACAATTACAAATCTAGGCACACTTGATATAGAGAGCTTCACCCCCGTGATAAATCCACCACAGACGGGTATTCTGGGTGTGAACAATATCGTGCAAAGGGCGAGAGAAGTTGGCGAAGACATAGAATTTTATCCGGCCATGGGCTTGTCGCTAACCTTTGACCACAGGGCTATTGACGGTGCTCCGGCAGCACGTTTCCTCAAGGAGTTAAAGACAAATCTGGAGAGCTTCAGCACAATGCTGGCGAAATAGGGGAGGGGAATATGATGGTATTTGATTTAATTATTATCGGTGGCGGTCCGGCCGGTTATTTGGCCGCAGAGAGGGCAGGTCACGAGGGACTCAACACACTGCTGATAGAGAAAAGGTTCCTGGGCGGCGTTTGTCTTAACGAGGGATGCATTCCATCCAAGGCTCTGCTCTATTCTGCTAAGATTTATGACGGCGCTGTAAATGGAGAAAAATATGGAGTAACAGTTGAGAATGCCCTATTAAATCATGAAGTGGTCGTAAGAAGGAAGAATAAGGTGGTCAAGAAGCTTGTTGCGGGAATAAAGAGCAAGCTAAAAATGAACAATGTTACCTTGGTTGAAGGAGCTGCCGAAATTTTGGGCAAAAGCGATGAGGGCTTTGAGGTTAGGGCAGGCGAAAATAGTTATACAGGCCTGAGGCTTTTGATCGCAAGCGGCTCGGTTCCTGTGATACCAGCGATACCGGGTGTGAAGGAAGGAATTGAAAAGGGCTATGTGCTTACCAATCGTGAAATCCTTGATTTAAAGGAGGTACCGTCCTCCCTGGTAATAGTCGGCGGAGGGGTAATCGGCCTGGAGATGGCCTCGTACTTTAACTCTGCAGGCAGCAAGGTCACCGTTGTCGAGATGCTAGATCATATTGCCGGCTTCACCGACAGAGAAATCTCAGAGATATTGATGAAAAATTACCAGAAAAAGGGTATTGAATTCAAGCTTGGCGCTAAGGTTACTGAGGTCAGGGAAGATACCGTGATTTATGAATCTGAGGGAAGGGCTTATTCTCTGCCTGCCGATAAGGTACTCATGAGCATAGGCAGAAGAGCTGCGTCACAAGGCCTTGGTCTTGAAAAGATTGGCGTGATAACAGAGCGGGGCAGTATTAAGACTGATGAGCGCTGCAGGACAAATGTGCCCGAGGTTTATGCCGCAGGCGATGTGAACGGAGTATCAATGCTGGCTCATACGGCCTATCGTGAAGCCGAGGTCTGCATTAACAATATTCTTGGCAGGAAGGACATCATGCGTTACAGCGCTATTCCATCCGTTATATATACGAACCCGGAGGTAGCATGCACAGGCGAAAATGAGGAATCTGCCAAGCAGAAGGGCATCGACTTCGAGGCATCTAAGCTTTCTATGATGTACAGCGGCAGATATGCTGCCGAGAATGAAGGCGGAGACGGTATATGTAAGGTGCTTATCGATAAGAAGCACAGAACTGTCATAGGAGTTCATATGATAGGCAATTACTCATCTGAGATCATTTACGGGGCGTGTCTTATGATTGAATCACAGATGCGCGTAAACGATATAAAAGAACTGGTTTTCCCCCATCCTACGGTTAGTGAGATTATACGCGAAGCCATATTCGAATTCTAAAGGGAGATGTAAACATCATGCCAAAAACACAATTTGTTGATCCGTCTGATATCAGAAAAAGTGGTTGGATTAAGTTTAATGATATCCCGGTCAATCAGTACAAGAAAAGCATCCAGGAGGAGAAGAAGAATTATGCAAGGGAGGATTTTCTGAGAATTTATCGGGATATGGCCATTATTCGCGAGTTTGAAACTATGCTCACGTCAATAAAGACAACCAACGAATACAATGGCATTACATATAATTACCCCGGTCCCGCGCATCTTTCACTGGGACAGGAGGCATCTTCCGTAGGGCAGGCTTATATTCTCGATAAGGACGATTTTATATTCGGATCCCACAGAAGCCATGGTGAGATTCTGGCGAAGGGTCTGTCTGCCATCCAAAAGCTCGATGACAAAGAGCTCTTGGAGATAATGGAGAGCTTTTTCGACGGAGCCATATTACGGGTTGTTGAAGGAAAACAAAAGGACAAAAATAATGTCAAGGAGCTAGCTATTGACTTTCTGATATACGGAACGGCTGCTGAGATATTTTCAAGAGAAACCGGCTTTCACAAAGGGCTGGGAGGCTCTATGCATGCATTTTTCACTCCTTTTGGTATTTATCCAAATAATGCAATAGTCGGCGGTTCTGCGGATATTTCCGTAGGTGCAGCGCTTTTTAAGAAGGTCAATCAGAAAAAGGGCATTGTAATAGCTAATATAGGCGACGGCTCTCTGGGCTGCGGCCCCGTTTGGGAAGCTCTTTGCATGGCTACCATGGATCAGTACAGGCAGCTTTGGGAAGGGGAATACAAAGGTGGTCTGCCGCTTATTATTAATGTATTCAACAATCAGTATGGCATGGGCGGTCAGACCCGCGGTGAAACAATGGGTTATGATATGCTGGCCAGAATCGGCGCAGGCATGAATCCGGAACAGATGCATGCCGAGAGGATAGACGGCTACAATCCGCTGGCTGTTATCGATGCTATGAAGCGCAAGAAAAAGATATTGGAGGATAAGGACGGTCCTGTGCTTCTTGACACGCTGACCTACAGATACTCCGGGCACTCGCCTTCTGACGCTTCCAGCTACAGATCAAAGGAAGAGATGGATGCATGGATGGCTCAGGATTCGCTGATTGGTTACAGGGAAGAGCTGAAAAAAGCGAAAATTGCTAAGGATGATGCCTTTGAGGAAATACTTGAAAATACCAGGGAGTTGATTACAAAGGCATGCTCACTTGCTACGGATGACAGTGTTTCACCGAGGATGAACCTTATAGCCAACCCCAATCAGATAGCCGATCTTATGTTTTCTAATGGGAGAGTTGAAAGGATGGACGACAGGGAGCCTGAGGTGCTGATGCCCATGGAAGAAAATCCAAGAGTACAGCAGATCAGCAGGAAAATTCGGTTTGGCATACAGGATGGTAAGCCTGTTTCAAAGAATAAGGTATTTAACTTAAGAGACGCTTTGTTTGAAGCCATTATTGATAAATTCTATGAAGACCCCACCTTGATCGCCTATGGCGAAGAAAACAGGGATTGGGGCGGCGCTTTCGCAGTATACAGAGGACTGACCGAGACCTTGCCCTACAACAGGCTGTTTAACTCGCCTATTTCCGAGGCAGCCATCGTGGGATCCGCTGTAGGCTATGCCATGTGCGGAGGCCGTGCCATTGTTGAATTGATGTATAGCGATTTCATAGGCAGAGCAGGGGACGAGATATTCAATCAGCTTCCCAAGTGGCAGTCCATGAGCGCCGGTATACTGAAGATGCCGGTTGTGCTAAGGATCTCAGTGGGCTCCAAATACGGCGCACAGCACTCACAGGACTGGACTTCGCTATGCGCCCACATACCGGGTTTAAAGGTTGTATTTCCTGCGAGCCCATATGACGCTAAAGGCTTGATGAATTCTGCCCTCATGGGAACAGATCCGGTGGTGTTCTTCGAGAGCCAGAGGATTTATGATATAGGTGAGATGTTCCATAAGGAAGGGGTGCCGGAGGGCTATTACGAAGTAGCCATCGGTGAACCGGATATCAAGAAAGAGGGAAAGGACATAACAATTCTTACAATTGGTGCGACATTGTACCGTGCTCTGGATGCTGCAAGGATACTTGAAGAGAAGCATGGAATATCCGCGGAGATTATCGATGCCAGATCAATCGTTCCTTTCAACTATGACAAGGTAATTGAATCCGTAAAGAAAACCGGTAAGATTGTGCTTTCCAGCGATGCTTGCGAGCGCGGCTCCCATTTGAAGGACATGGCCCAGACGATAAGCGAGCTTGCATTTGACTATTTGGATGCTCCGCCGGTAGTGGTTGGCTCGAAAAACTGGATTACCCCTGCCCATGAGCTGGAGGACTACTTCTTCCCGCAGCCTGAATGGATTATTGATGCTATCCATGAGAAGATCATGCATCTGAAGGGGCATGTTGCGAAGAACAACTTCACCGCAAGTGAGCAGATTAGGATAAATAAGCTGGGTGTGTAAGCGTAATTATGAAACAAGCATAGTCGGAATAAGCGGCTATGCTTGTTTACCCCTTGTCATTTGCTTGGTTAGTTTTATCACTTCAAATCGTCATAGATTTTCACCATTGGCGCGGATCGTGTCCCGGAACCAATAGGCTGAATCCTTAAGAATGCGCTCCTGTGTTTCGAAATCGCAGTACACCATACCAAAACGTTCAGTAAAGCCCTTAGCCCACTCGAAGTTGTCTGTTACGCACCAGTGGAAATAGCCCCGGATATCAACTCCGTCGTCAGCTGCCCGCCGCAGTTCCAGAAGATAGCGGTTCAAGAAGTCTATACGGTTGGGATCATGCACCTTGCCGTCAAGTGAGACAACATCGTGGCAGGATATGCCGTTCTCTGTAATATAGATAGGCTGCTTATAACGTTCAGCAAGGAACCTCGGACCCCAGTAGAGTGCTTTTGGCGTAATAGGCCATTTTGCGCCTGTGTAGGGATAGCCCTTCTTGCGGTCGACGAACTCAACACCGCCCTTGCCATCGGCACGGATGGCATGTCCATTGTAAATGTTTTGCCCAAGGAAATCCAGAGGCTGGCTGATAATCTTCATATCGTCCTGCTTTATTTGAGGCATGTACTGACCGAATAAATCGTAGAGCTTCTGTGGATACTTGCCCAGGAAAACCGGGTCATTCCACAGAGAAACGGACCAGAATGGGCG
>Ga0123334_1002113_pt1 | contig 23370 bp, 18 predicted proteins | sample BiotimSIPDNA_FD_89706 | JGI IMG/M metagenome (GOLD analysis project Ga0123334, IMG submission 89706) | Anaerobic biogas reactor microbial communites from Washington, USA - Biogas_R1 time_0 SIP DNA | ecosystem: Engineered > Bioreactor > Anaerobic > Unclassified | place: Washington, USA... | reverse complement strand
CGGCGATCTACTATCCGAAGCTGATGGATATCGTTGTCGAGGACGGAGCCTACGTCAAATTCCAAATGAAGTCGGGGCGTCAAGCTTCCTGCAAGGTCGCCTTCTCCGAGCTTCGTGGTGGCTTGGGGGGTACGCTGAGCAATCTTGGCTATGAAATCTACGGCGATGTCGGTGCCCTCCGCTCATACGGAACGATGTTCCAGCTCTCGGGACACCAAGGCGAACCCATCCAGCAACGATTGATATTGGATCGGTTCGATGGTACAGCATGCCCAGTCGTTCCCGAATCATACCCCAATATCTACCAGTCGGTAATCATAAGCCACGCGAAATCCATCATCGATGGAAAGCCTTTGGAAGGCAATGATGCAGTCCATAATCTGAGGCTTTGCGCTGCAACTCATGAATCCGCGCAAAATGGCGGAAAGCTGATCGAAATAAAATGATTCGCTGACAAGCAAACTCAAAGGCCCAAGATCTATCCTAGGATCCTGGGCCTTTTTTTTGATGCGTTGTTTTCAGGCGCGAGCACTCGGGGTGCTCTTATTTAAGGTTAAGGGTGTCCGTTTTTTACGTCCATTGCCTTGAGGGATCGGTAGTCTGTTTTTCCGGTTCCGAGCACTGGGATTGCGGGGATGTTTACGATGTTTTTGACGCAATGGATCGGCGACAGTCCTGCGTCACGGATTGTTTGGTTGACCTCATCGCGCTTGATATCCAGTATGGTGAAGAGTGTGATAGCTGGCATTTCCTCGGTTCCAAGCGCTTCGACGGCGAGGGGGATTTCCTCCATGTCGGGCGTCCTGTACCTGTTGAGCAGGACCTCTTCGACGGCAGGGAGCGAGACCATTTCGCCGGCGATTTTGACGAATCGCTTTTTTCGTCCTTGGAAGACGATATGTCCGTCTTTGTCCTCGAGGACCAGGTCGCCTGTCCTGTACCAGGCTTCGTTGTCGATGGTGACGAATGGCGATGGCCCGTCGAAGTTTAGGTAGCCCGAGAATACGCAGACTCCCTTGACGTAGAGCATTCCTGTTTGACCTTGCTGGACTGGTTTGAGGTCTTCGTCCCTGATGGTCCATCTCAGGATGTCGATGACGGGACCCAATGTGCCTTGCTTTTCGGCGCCGATCTGGTTTAGGGAGACAATCGGTCCGCATTCTGTAATTCCATATCCTTCTAAGATATGTGCGTCCGGTCGTTTTTCCGCGAAGAGCTTGTATGTTGTCGCCGGGCATTTTTCGGCGCCGGTGATGATGAGCCTGATTGACTTGAGTTGTTCTGGCGTTGCGTTTCGGAAGATTCCCGCAATGAAGGTCGGGGTTCCGACGCTCATTGTTGCCTGATATGCCGAGATCAGCCGTGCGAGCATGTCGCCTTCGGTTGGGTTCGGGTGATAGACCAGCCTCATGTTTGCACATGCTGGCATAATGAAGTTGATGATGATTCCGAAGGAGTGGAATGGGGGGAGCATGGCAAGGATGCAGTCGTCAAACCTGAGATCCACACGCCTCATTGCTGACCTGACGTCTTCGATGAGGTTGACGTGGGTGAGCGGAACCGTCTTGGGCAGGTTTTCCGAACCCGAGGTGAAGAGGATTGCAGCGGTTTCAGGAACCTCCGCATTGCGCAATGAAGCCCAGGAAATCTTTGACAACAGGAGGTAGCTGAGCTTGGTCAGAATCGAAATGCTGGATGCCATCTCTTCAAGATAATGGAAATTTTCCTTGATTTCTGCGAAGTCGATCCCTCTTCCTTCCAGGCGCTCGATAAGTGCCGAAGAGGTTAGGATGTGTTTGGTCTCGGCGTTCTTGAGGCAGTGCCTCATGTTTCGGAGTCCGACAGTCCAGTTGATGAGCACGGGAATCTTGTTGGCGAAGAGCGTCGCCAGATAGACGATGTAGACGGGGAGACAGGCTGGCATCAGGATGCCGACTCGATCGCCGGGAATCTTGGCGATGGCTTTTCTGAGAACCATAATGGAGACAATCATCTGCTTGTAGGTACAGACGCCCTTGCTCTGGTCGGCAAGCAGGACACGATTGGGGTATTTTTTTGCGTTTTCCAGGAATGCGCCTGTGATTGTGGTTGCGTCGTCGGGGATTTTGATCCTTGTATCATCGGGCTGAATGAACCATTGTGGCGGGATGGGTCTCAGCGGTTCGAGTCCGTCGCTTTGTCCGGTTGCTGCGACGAGGACTGACGAGACCGTTCGGAGTGTTTCCGGATTGTTGACCTGGTGTCCGAATTCCTGTTGAATCCAGGCTTGAAGTTCGGTGATCATCAGTGAATCGAGTCCGAGATTGGTTCCAAGGGTATCCGAGTCCCTGATTTGCTTGTTGATCGACATTTCATGGAGTTTTGCGTAGACGGTTTTCCTGACGTCATCGGGAACGTTTATAGATTCTTCTTTCTTGTTGAGTTCTTCGGGCTCTGGTCGTACTTGGGGACCGCCTCTTTCAAACCAGTAGTATGGGACATAGGTATTGGGTTGGGAGGTGGCATTGTAGAATTCTTCCAGGTACCTGTTGATTTCCTCCTTGGTGCCATCCCTTGGGAAGTCGGCTGGGCAATCGACGAGGTCGATGGTGACATCGCGCTTTGGTGTGAAGAAGATGAAATTGGCGAGAATGTGCTTGACGTGTTTCAGGAGGATTTCGCCAAATGGGGATTGGTATCCGATTGATCGCCCAAATGACGATCCCCAGAGTCCCGTTGTGCGGACGAGGACGATTCTGACTTCTGGATACAGGTCGAGCATCCGCCTGACTCCGCCGTTTGCGCGGAGTTTTTCATATCTTGACCTGTAGATTCGTCCTGCCGGATAGAAGAGGACGTTGTCGCCATTGCGCAAGCAATTGACGCATTCGCCCAGTTGTTGTTCAACCTTTTCAATGCCTGCCTTTCCTGCGATCCCGATGTCGGGAAGCGAGAGTAGCCTCAAGGCTTTTGCGAAGAACTTGAGCGGTTGCATGCGGATTTGCTTTTCATCGGCAAGCGCCCTGGGTTTGAAGTCTTTTGTCAATATGGCCGACACGATTACAGGGTCGATGAGCGCGGGATGGTTTGGCAGGAAGAGGATGCCCTTGTTGCCGCCCTTCTTGACCTTGTCCAGTCCGTTGACCTTGACCCGATACCTGAGCTTCAGCAGGAATGTTCCGATGATTCGAATAATAAATAACATCATGGTCGAACTCCTAACGTTTTGCGAGCGCGAATCGGTCGCGTCCGGAATAGTCTTTCTTGATATCAATAAGTGTATAGTTTTCGTCGAGTAGGATCTGGCGGACTTTTTCGCCTTGGGTTTCACCGATTTCCATCACGAGCCATCCATCCGGGAGAAGTCGTGGTTTCGCTTGTCTTGCGATGTCCCTGATGATTTGGAGTCCATTGTCTTTTGCGAGCAAAGCCGTGATGGGTTCGTGGTCTTTGACGGTCGGGTCCAGCTTGTTGTATTCGTCTTGCGATACGTACGGGGGGTTGGCGGTGACCAGGGCGAAGTGCAAATCTGCTGGGAGAGGCTGGAACAGGTCGCCTTGGAGAAATGTTACATTGGATGCCTTGAGACGGTCACGGTTGCGAAACGCCCAGGAAAGGGCGTCTTCAGATATGTCCGTGCCGAATATCGTCCGGGCTGGACGAGAGGCGGACAACGCTAGCGCAATCGCACCGGAACCCGTGCAAAGATCAACTATCGGCCCGTCAAGGGCCAAACGTGACAAGGCCAGCTCAACCAATTGCTCCGTCTCGGGACGAGGGATCAGTACGCCTGGACCAATCAATAGGTTCACGCAGTGAAACTCAACCTCGCCCATGATATATTGCAGCGGCTCGCCGGATTTTCGGCGAGACACACGCTTGCGCAACGTAACTTCCAGGGCGGAAGGAAATTCTGCGCCACCGCAACAGGGCACGCGGATCGGATCGTCTCCCAATAACTGGGACACAAGCCAACAAGCCTCCTGACGGGCATTCGATATCCCGGCGGACAACAGATCCAGGGTGATTTCACTTAGCAAGCTCTCAATGCGCATCGATGACTTAACCCTTAAAAAAGCAGTTGACGCAAGCTGTTTTAGGTTGCGGACATCAGCCCCAACGGGGCATGACATACCAGCCCAGGGTAAGCACACTAGAGGTGTGCGCCACCCTGGGGTCGAGGTTCCCCCAACAGCCTCAAGCCCTGAAGGGGCGCGACATAGTTGCGTTCAATGCCGGATGTGCCTTTCATCGTAGCCTGCACCAGTTTCGGGGCGATGCCCCGGGGTGCTATGTCACGCCCTTTCAGGGCTTTGTTCGGGTGTGGTGATCCATAACCCAGGGCGTTGCCCTGGGCTGGTATATCGCGCCCTTTCAGGGCTGACTTTAATCCCGCCAAAATGGGGCATGTTATAGGCATTTTGACGGTCATCATGGCATCAACTGCCCTTTTTAGATTAACCGGAAATCCTCAACTAAAAATGACACTTTGACAAAATATGTCACATGTCTCATGAAAATCAAGTTTGTGGTATAATAAATATGGTGTTATGAATCATTGCGAAATACAGTTGAATCCATTACATTAAAGTAATGTTGTCATGTAATCAATCAAGGACTAAATGAAGGAATCTTCTAACAGGATAGTAGAGCGTTATTGCCTATTGGGTCACCCGGTAGGTCATTCGTTGTCTCCAGTATTTCAGAATGCTGGTTTTCGTGTTTTGGGCTTGGGTGTCAGCTATGGCTTGCGTGATGTTTTGCCTGAGGATTTGGGCGCTTGTTTTTCCGACTTGCGCTCAAGTCATTATGGTTGGAACGTGACGATACCTCATAAGGAAGCCGCGGTTGGCCTGGTTGACGAGCTGGACGATGTTGCACGGGTTTTGGGGAGCGTGAATACGGTTGTGAACGAGGATGGGTATTTGCGCGGGTATAGCACCGATGGATACGGATTGGAGCGTTCTCTTGAGGAGTCGTTCGGGGTGGATCTACGTGGTTTGCGGTTGTGTTTTCTGGGCTGCGGCGGTGCGGCTCGTGCGTGTTCGATTTACGCCGCGATGCGCGGGGCAGGGGAGCTTATCCTGGTGAACAGGACGAGAAGCCGTGCCGAGGCGTTGTGCGCGGAAGTCATCAAGGCAGGCGGACATGCCCGGGTCGTGGACCATGAGGCGGTCGATGAGTTGTCGGAGCGCTTGCAAGGAGTTGACGTATTGGTTCAGTGCACGTCATTGGGTTTGCGTGGTGGCGATCCGTTGCCGTATCCAGTTGAGCTGTTGCCTGCCGGATTGTTGGTGATGGACATGATCTATGGCGAGAGCCGATTCCTTCGGCTGGCTGAATCACGTGGCCATCGTACGACCGATGGTCGCGGGATGTTGCTGCACCAGGGATGCCGGAGTTTCGAGCTGTGGACGGGGCGGAGTGCGCCGGTTGAGGCGATGCGCTCGGCCTTGTGGGAGGCATTGTCAGCCGGAGGGAAGAAGTAATGGGATACCGGGTGACGATATTGGGCAGTGGCACGTCGTATGGCGTACCTGTAATTGGTTGCGACTGCGCTGTTTGCCGGTCGTCTGACTCCCGTGACCGACGTAGGCGCACCGCGGCGTTGATCAGTTGCGGCGAGACTCGTTTGCTGATTGATGTCGGTCCTGATTTTCGTGAGCAGGCCTTGGCGTTTGGGATTAGCAAGCTGGATGGGGTGTTGTTGACCCACACGCACGCGGACCATTTGCATGGTTTGGATGATTTGCGTGCGGTGACGTTGCGTTCTCGGAAGGAGCTTCCATTTTATGGGAACGGCGAGAATCTTGAGTTTGTCCGCAAGCACTTTTCGTATATTTTCAAGGACGATGATTTTTCGTTGGGCTGGGGGATTCCTCGGCTGTCGCTTGTACCGATTGGCGACGAGGCATTTGAGGTGGGCGATATTGCGGTTCAGCCTGTCCCGCTGTGCCATGGCCGCTGGAATGCGACGGGGTATCGGGTGGGTTCCTTTGCGTACTTGGCTGATTGCAGCGGGATTCCGGAGTCGTCCTTCCAGTTGCTGGAAGGCGTCGAAACCGTCGTCATCGATGCCTTGCATTGGCGCGAGCATCCGACGCATTTGAGCTTCGAGCAGGCCTTTGCGTTGAATGCCCGCCTTGGTGCGCGCCGGATGGTGTTGACTCATTTGACCCATGAGATCAGTTATCGGGAAGACAGTGCTAAGTTGCCGCCGTTTGCCGAGTTGGCGTACGACGGTCTAGAGATAGAGTTCAGTTAAAGTGAGAGATTCGCGATGCGATACAGTTATGCTGACAGTGGCGAACGTAGTTTGATATTGCGTGGTGTAAAGCGTGTTGTCCTGAAGATTGGGACGCGGTTGTTGATGGACGTGCCGGGCATCTGTGCCCGCGAACGGGTAGCCCAGTTGGTTAACGAGATTGCGTTGCTGCGTTCATCGGGGATCGAGGTGATCGTGGTGACAAGCGGCGCGGTTGGCGCCGGGATGCAATTGCTGGGCACGAAGCGTCGTCCCTCGAGCGTTGCGTTGAAGCAGGCGCACGCGGCTGTCGGTCAATGCGAATTGATGACTTTGTACGAGACGGCGTCCGTCCAACATGGTTTCCATTGTGCGCAATTGCTGTTGACGGCGGCTGATTTGCAGGATCATGAGCGTCATTTGTTCGTGTCCCAATGCCTGACCGCCTTGCTGGGGACTGGGGCGCTGCCCGTGATCAATGAAAACGACTCGGTTTGCGTCGATGAAATCAAGGTCGGAGACAACGATACTCTCTCGGCGATGGTTTCAAGCCTGGTACGGGCTGATTTGACGATCCTGCTGACGACGATTGACGGGATGCGCGAGCGCGACGAGGAAACTGGCGAGCTTGGGGCACGATTGAGCGTGGTCCATGAGCTGGATCCGGAGTTGCTGGCGATGGCGCAGGGGACGGACGGAAATCGGTTCTCGGTCGGCGGGATGATCACCAAGCTTCGCGCCGCCGAGATGGTCACGCGTTCAGGGGAGGCGCTCCTGATTGCCGATGGATATGACTTCAAGGTCCTGCGCTCGATTTTCGCTGGTGACGATGTTGGATCCCTGTTCCTGCCATCGCGCAAGGTACGCATGCACGCCCGCCAACGGTTCCTTGCGTTTTTCGCCCAGCCACGGGGAGACCTGATCGTGGACAAAGGTGCGGCGAAGGCGGTGTTGGATTCCGGGAAGAGCCTGTTGCCTGGCGGAATATTGGGTTTGCGTGGGGTTTTTGAGCGCGGGGACGCGGTGCGGATCCTGGATGTGGAGCGTGAGGAAATCGGCAGGGGGTTCGTGAATTTTGGCAATATGGAGCTGTCCTTGATCTGCGGCGCCCAGACCGGAGACCTGGCAAAGCTCCTTGGGCATGCCCCGGATGCCGTCGAAGCAGTCCATCGGGACAATCTCGTCGTGTTCAAGTCATTGATGCAAAAATAATCGCGGAAACCACAAAAAATTTTGCGGTGATAGTAAAATATGTCAGTACGTGTTACATTAAAAAAATCTTGAAATAACAGCTAGTTGGTTTTGTGACGAATGGGATTGACTGGCGAATTAAAAGGTCAGATTGCAACAATAAAGGGAGTTTTCAATGTCAGGTCATAACAAGTGGTCGACAATCAAGCACAAGAAAGGTGCTGCGGACGCGAAGCGCGGGAAGATTTTTTCACGCGTCAGCAAGGAAATCATCATGGCTGCGAAGGAAGGCGGTGCCGATCCTGCGTTGAATGCTCGTTTGCGTTCGGCGATTGCGGCTGCGAAGGCTGCGAACATGCCTAACGACAATGTCGACCGAGCGATCAAGAAGGGCGCGGGCGGCGGCGATGGCACCGTGATGGAAACGTTGAGCTACGAAGGCTATGCGGCAGGCGGCGTCGCGGTGATCGTCAACTGCTTGAGTGACAACAGAAACCGTACGGCGGCGGATATCCGTTCCTTCTTCAACAAATATAACTGCAGCTTGGGCGCCAGCGGTTCAGTGTCATGGAAATTCCACCGCAAGGCGAAATTCGTGATCGAAGGCGAAGCTGCTGACGAGGAGAAGCTGTTCGAGATTCTGCTTGATGGCGGCGTCGACGTGGAAGACATCAGCGTTGACGAGGATTATGCAGAAATCATCGCTCCCCCCGAAGCCTTTGGCGCTGTGTTGGAAGCGTTGGAAAAAGCCGGTATCACGGCAACGGAATCCAGCATTGCGTTGATCCCGGAAAATTTGACGGAAGTGACGGATGTGAACGTTGCAAAGTCGGTCCAGAAATTCATCGAGGTCCTGGAAGACTATGACGATGCCCAGGAAGTCTATACGGATATGGATATTAGCGATGAGGTCGCCGAAGCCTTGGCAGCCGAAGAAGATTGAGTCTCATGGATCGATGATTTGAAGGGAGAAGTCGAGGCTAGTCACTTATGTAGCGCCTTTACAAGGCGCCCAGCATGGGGGTGTTCTACCCCGGGCTGAAGCCCGGGGTTAAGCATGGTTAGGCGCCTACGGCGCAAAGTCTTTGGCGCGGACCGGCCGTCCGCGTTCCACCTGGTGGGACATGGCTAGACACGGACGATATTCGGACTTGCTGGAAGGATTTTCATAATGCATTGCGCTGCAAGCGCTTAACGATGCTTAACCCCAGGCTTTAGCCTGGGGAGGGAAAGCTACCCGGAGACCATGCCTTGTAAAGGCACTACAATCATAAGGCGTCAACTGCTTTTTACAGGATGATTCGAAGGGAGCGACTCGCCGCGGCAGGTGATCGCTCCTTTTTTGTGAAAACGACCTTGAGGACAAGACAATGAAAATCGTCAGTTCGGCGGAGATGCGTGGGCTTGAAGCGGAGGCGATGCGACGGGAGCAGGGCGGCGAAATCGGCGGGCGAAGCGGGTTTGACATGATGCTGGCGGCGGGACAGGCTGCGGCCGGCGAGGCGATTGCATTTGCTGGACTTCTTGCGAATCGCGGCTATCCGATCAAGCGGGTCGTGGTGCTGGCGGGCAAGGGAAACAACGGCGGCGATGCCTGGGTGGTGGCGGATTGCATCAGCCGATTCGCAAGGTCGAACAATGCAAAGTTCAAAGTCGAACTGTACTCCGTATGCCAATTGGACGAATTGAAGGGAGATGCGTTGAGGCACGCGCAGAAGTGCTCCGATGACGTGATACGGCACCTGGGTGTGACTTTACTGCCAGGGGACTTCGGGGACGACAACGTGCTGGTGATCGATGGATTGCTGGGGACCGGGGTGACGGGAAACGTGAGGGGAACAATCCGGGATTGGATCACGCAGGTCAACAAGATGAATGTGCCGGTGCTTGCACTGGATGTCCCTTCTGGACTTGACGCCGATTCGGGTACAGGAGATTGTGTGATCGAGGCGGATTTGACGGTGACGATGGGATTGCCGAAGACGGGGCTGTTCCGTGGGGATGGTCCCAGGACTTGCGGTCGATTGGTGGTTGGCTCCATTGGACTGAGCCACGAAATGCTTGCGCTTCCCCAGTCTAGCCTTGAAGGCTTTGGGCTGGATGAGGCACGAAGGCTGGTGAGACGTCGTCCTGCCGACGGTCACAAGGGAGTGTTTGGTCATTTGCTCTGCGTTTGCGGGAGTTCGCATTACGGTGGGGCGGCGGAGTTGAGTTGCATTGGGGGGATGCGTTCGGGGGCTGGGCTGGTCACCATGGCGGTACCGGAGTCGAGTCTGGCGCGGAGTCCGCTTTCCTCGGTGATATTTTGTCGCTTCCCCGATGCTCGCATTGCGGAGTTCCTGCCGTCGTTGTTGTCTGGGAAGCAAGCCGTGGTTTTTGGTTGCGGGGTTGGTTCCGATGTTGATCCACAGGCATTGGAGCTTTTGTTTGGTAGCGGATTGCCGATGGTTCTTGATGCTGACGGATTGCGATTGCTTGCCTCGAAACCTGAAGTTTTGCCGCTGGATTTTGCTTCTCCTTGCGTATTGACTCCGCACCCTGGTGAGTTTCGGGCGTTGCAGTCGGGTTTTGGATTGGTTTCTAGCGGCGACCGTGTCGCAGATGCGGTTGCGATGTCACGGCGTACCGGGTGCGTTGTTTTGTTGAAGGGGCGTTTTTCTGTCGTCGCCGCCCCGGGCGAGGATGTTGCGACGGTGAATTTGTCTGGCGGTTCATCGTTGAGCACTGCTGGTACAGGCGATGTCCTTGCCGGGCTTGTTGGAGGCCTTCTGGCGCAGGGGATGTCTGCCAAAAATGCAGCTTGCCTGGGAGCTTTTGTCCATGGTCTTGCCGGCGATTTGTGGGCATACTCTCCGCGAACGATGACTGCGGATGACCTGAATGAACTCCTCCCGAAAGCCTTTTCAATGGTAAACCCGATGGCTTAAAACGTTTTGGGACAATGGTATGTCACGCTTCTTGCGGCGCTAAAAATGAACTTGCCGCCTATTGCTTGAAGATGAATTTTCCAGAAAGTTAGTTTTTTTCGCTCTGAATTGGATTTTGCATTTGATTTTCTGTATGTATATTGTTAAAATTCAATATGAGTCCTTAGCTTTAAATAATAATCGATTTACATAAGGAAAGAGAACATGCTGATTTTGAAGCGGAAAGCAGGAATATGCCTAGGCATTTGGCTGGTGTTTTTCTGTTGTTTGGGGGTTGTGGGTCAGGAAGTTGAGGAGGAGATTGTTGCGTCTCCAGTTAAGCCGTTGGGGAAGTACGAACCTTTGATTCGGGGCGGCGGACAGTACATTGAGATTGCGGGCACGGTGATAGAGTCGCTGTGGATGAAGGATGCGGGGAAAGGAAAGACGGATTTTTGGCGGTACTTCATGCACGGGATGACCGACCATCGCGGGTATCCGCTGGTTTGGGAGGCGTTTTTGGGCAATGGACAAGCCGGAGTTCTGGACAAGACAGTCTTGCTGGACAGTGCGGTCAAGAGTTCTGGGTTGTCGTCGGTGTGCTTACCTGGGAAGGGCAAGGTGGTTTTTGAAAAGCCGTTATTAAGCATGGCGGATTTGTCCATGGTTCGTGGAAAGACCTTGCGCTTTTACGTTTGGATCAAGGGCGAGGGCACGGGAGCCGGAGCTGCGTTGTGGGATGGCGCGCCTCAGGTCTCCTTCCATGTCAAGGATGCCAATGATTTTGTCGTTGGGACGAAGAAGTGCAATTTCCGCACTCGCGGGACATTCCCTTGGCATTGCTACTATATCGAGGTGCCGATCCCCGCCGTTTTGGCGCTGAACGAGGTGTCGTTTGGTGACGAGGCGAATGCTGGCGAGACGAAAGCCGAGGAAGGCGGCTTACCGATAGTGGACGATGTCTTTTCGGCATCGTTTTTGAGCGACTTGGGCAGTATCGTTGAAAGCGGACTTGACGAAGACGTGTCGCTGCCTGCGGGTGGTGGCTTGTATGTCAGTGTGTCGAATCCCGTTTCTGGCAAGGCGTGGTTTTCGACGATGTCCTGGGAGGTCGTGACGGCAGAGAACACGCCGGTCCGCGAAAAGCGTTGCGATCCGACTACCGGAAGCATGGCGCCAAATCCCGATTACGACGAGCTTCCGATGCATCTCTACTTCGGGCTTTCCAAGGATCACACCTGGAAATTCCTGAAGGGGAACAAGGCATTTGGGGACTTGACCTACAAGAGCATTATGAAGGATTACGTTTTGAATACCGCCGCCAAGGACTGGAGCCATACGCTGCACGCCTTGCCATACATGGTTCAGATGGTTGGCGCCGGCACAATGCAGGGGTGTGTCCCGCCGATTGAGCTTGGATGGACCGAGGCTTTGGGCGATTTGCTTGAAGGTTTGCAGGATCCCGAGAGCGGCTTGTGGAAGCTTGACGGCCATGGCAGCCTGGAATTGACGTATTTGATTGTGGCGAATTCCTTTAGCGCTCGTCAATGCGACCGTGGCGATTCGGTTGTTCACGAGACTCCTTGGCTCGGAGTTGGGAATCGTGTTGTTCCTCGTGCCGCCGAGATGTGCGACTCGATTTTGGGCGCGCAGTGCCGCGACCGTCGTGGCGGCAAGCATTTGGCAGGTTGGACTCGCTTTGCATTCAAGCCCCAATCGGTTGTCAATGGCGTGACTGGAATGGGTTCCTTCGAGATGTGTTCCAGCGCTGCTGCGGTGCAATTGTTGTTGCGTTGCTATCCGTTGGTTGACGGTGGGCGCAAGGCCAGGATACGCGAATCAATGCGTGGCGCATGGACTTATGCGATGCAGACGGTATTCCGTCCCAACGGTCTTTGGTACCAGGGTGATGCGTTGCCGGATTTCCGCGGACCTGCATTTGGTTTCCAATTCCTGGAAGGGACGCAATGGCTGGAGACCAAGCGCAATGTCGCTGCGGTCGCGAAGCCTCAAGTTGAGACTGAGTTGAATAGCCGCGAGGATTTCACGGTCAGATGGAAGCCTGAAAATGAAGCGTCGCTTCGCGTTTACGCCACCAAGCCAGGGGTCGATCCCTCGACCATAGGAGACAAAGACCTGATCGTGGTCGTCCATAATCCCAACGCCAAGAGCCTGGGGACAATGGACGCAATGCTGGCACTGAGGGAAATCTGCCTCTCAGTCGAGAAAAACTGGGGGGCAACACCTGAAAAATACGGAGCAATCTATGCCGCAGATAAATTGGCGCTCTTCAACAAGCAGGTGAAAATCGCACAGGGGAGTAGGATTGTCATACCGAAGCCGACGGAGCGGGCCAACGAGGAAGGGAAGCTGGTCTATTGGCTTGCGGCAACATCGCCCTACAGCGAATTGTCGGAATTCATCAAGGTCAACAGTCCTGAGGAAGAGTCTGCGGAGCAATGAGCGGTTCCGCGGTGGTGATTTTCCTGTGTGGGACATGATTTTAGCTGGAAAAACGTCCTGAAAAGTCGCATTTTTGAGAAAGTGTTGTATTTTTCAAGGATATGTTGTGGTGTGATAGTGTTGGTTTGCTGGCATGGAAATTGCTAGATAAAGTTATGGTATTAAAGAATTCTTTAAGGTTTAGCGACCTGGATGTCATATAGGGGACATAGGCAATGAAGATATGCAGACAATTCACATTGATTGAGATCTTGCTGGTGGTTACGATCATGGTGATCATCATGGGATTTACTGCTCCTGCGTTTTCGCGGATAACCCGTGGGAATGCCGTTGACGTGGCGTCCCGGATGGTGTCGGGGCAATTGGCGCTAGCCCGTGCGGAAGCGGTATCGAAGCGTCAATGCATTGCCGTTGTGATGCCTGGCGCCAGATTTAATCCGCCTTCGAGTGATTCGTCTAGTGCGTTCCACTTCACGTCATTCCGTTCTGCGATTGTCGAGGAGGATGCGGATGGGAAATTCATATTCAAGAAGTGGTTCCCCGGGACTGAATGGACGTTTTTGCCAAATGGCGCCGTGATTGCGGAGGTTGATGGGGATGGCGAGAAGACCAAGAAGACCAGCGCCAGCATTGGTGCAGGCATCGAATGCAAGGTAACGATGGAAGCACCGAATTCCGAGGTCGTGAAAGAGCGTGAAGTGAATATCGATTGGCTGGCTGCTGACAGCGGACTTCAATTGAATGAATTGGGCAGGGCCCGTGAGTCCGGCCTGTCAGTTGTTTACGAGGCGAAGGCTGGAGAGATGTGCACCGGCGGCGACAATAGGAATACGGATGGCATACGTTGCATTGTCTTCAAGCCGAATGGTCGTGTCGCGGGCGGCTCGAAGTACGTGACGATTGTCGAGGGCGTTGTCCCCGCAACGGAGGCTCCATTCATTTTGACGAACGGCAACATCTTCAACATGCGTTTGATGCGTGTGAACCAGTTTACGGGCAAGGTTGTTTTCATAGAGACTTCGTACGGTGAGGAATCACCTTGAGGTGGTTGATTGGGCATGTCATTGTGCGTAACAGGTTCATCGAAGGAGTAGGTTTGAGATGAAGAATCGCAAAATAGGATACAATCTAGTCGAGGTCATCTTGGCATTGGGCGTTTGTGCGATTGGCGTCGTGAGCATCATGGCGTTGTTCCCCATCGGCTCTTCGGCGGCCCGGGATGCGTCAATGGAAACCTATGCCGCCAATGTCGCGGACGAAATGCTGCAATTCATCAAGTACAGGCTCCATGAAGTCGATCCCAGTGATGACATACCCACGGCTCAAGCGAAGATCGATGCCCGTTGGACGAAGATCGTCGGTTTGGATACCTCGGATATCAGACATTACGAAGGTACGGCATTGGATAACTTCCTGAACACGGTGACGGATCCCACGAAATTGGATTCGACGACTGAATGGAGGGTGCCGAGTGGGACGGACAGCTTGTTCGGCGGGGATTTCGACAGGAACGAAAGCATATTTCAATGGAACAGCGACAAGGACAAGGGGATTTACCAGCTGATTGTCCATCACAACGAGTCAGGGGTCAAGTTTGGCGATGTGGATGATACTGATTCCAAGAAAGATTTTGCGATGAACGTTGATTTTCGCGCGATAGCCTACTTGTGGAAGGAGAAGATTGTGATTGACCAGTCTGCGACGTCGTTCTTGGAGGTTCCCTACGACAATGGCGCGCGCTTGGTCATGCGTGTCACGTGGCCTGCCGAGTTGCCTCTTAAGGCTCGCCAGCGCGCCGATTACGTTTTGGAAGTGTTCAAGCCGATTGTGCATTGATAAAGGAGGAATGAAATACATGTTCAACCAACGGTCAACTCATCGGCTGCATCGCTTCACCCTGGTGGAAATCATGGTGACGCTGGCAATCATCGTCGTGATGATGGGGTTTCTTTTCCACTTTGTGATTGGCGCCCAAAGGATATGGAGCGCGACATCGAAGGGCTCGGAGATGTTTGAAGAGGCCCAAATCATCCTTCAGGTGCTGGAGTCCGACTTGAAGGGGATGGTTTGCGAGCTGGCCGAGGACAATCCCTCCGGCGCATTCCCGGTAACCTTTACCCGTTCGGCTTCTGACGAATTGCAGGAGTTGTTCTTCATGTCATCGCAAAGTGCGGTCAATGTGGATGGCCTGACGACAGACGAGGAAAAGCTGACTCCCCGCGTCGGGGTGTTTCCAGTGTACTACAAGCTCGTATCGGTAACCGGTAGCGGCAATCCGCCCTTCAAGTTGTATCGTGGCGTGTTTGATCGTGCCTTTGGAACGACAGATCCGTTTTTTGCGGTTGGAATTGAGAACAAGGCGAATTTGGGCACTGAATTGCAGGCGTATTTGCAGGCTGCGGACAATGACAATGACGGCAGCAAGTCGAAGATATACGATGTGCTCAGCGAAAACATCGAGACGTTGAAGGTAAAGTTTTACCCGGAGGAAGTCGGGACAAATGGTTTTTTGGAGATCGCGCCTATTTCCGCGAAGATCGAGTTGAAATTACGCCAGTCTCAAAGTGAAGCCGAGCGCAAGGCCGCTGAGCTTAATCCTGAAAAAGAGAAGGATGTTAGCAAGCGCGTGTTTTCGAAGATAGTGTTTTTGAACTAAGATGAAGTTACTGGAAAATCATTCAGGCAATCATCCGTCCAATTCGGGGGTGACCATGGAAAAGCATAATAGGAACAATGGTTTTGGCGAGAAGGGTTCCGCGTTGTTGCTGACGCTGGGAATCTTGTCGTTGGTCATGCTGATGGCGATGAGCTTTGCGTTCAGCAGCCGTACGACTCGGCATGTTGCAAAGGTCAATGCTGACTTGACGGCGGCATCGTTGCATAGCGAGACCGGCGTCGACCGCGCCGTCGGCTTGATGTATTACATGCTGGATAAGCTTGATGCCATCGGCAATACGATTAACGATCCGACCTTGTCGCTTTACCCTGCCCGTCGCAATCTTGCGACGACTCTGGGCGACGCAGAGGGCGTCAATCCCGTGGAGGCGGCATTGTATGGCGAGCGTTTCAACTTTAGCGCCCACAAGTTCACCTATCAGCCGGGGGGATCGGGAAACCCCTACGTGACGCAGCACATGTGGGGATACACCAACGAGGCAGGCAATGACGGAACTCCGGAAGAGGACAGGCGTTCCTTCTACAATACCTTGATTCAGGAAGTCCCGGGCTTTGAGGACATGTACATCTATCGGTGCGTCGATACAAACTCGGCCGGCGATTGGCCTGCATTCGAGGGGAGCGACAGGGGAACCGAGGATGATGCGCGTAACTATTTGCAAAAAATCGACTTCCATACCATCTGGAGCGGAGACGAAGTGGTGGGACGCCTGGGATACCTGGTCCTGGAGGAAGGACATAAATTTGACATCAACCAGTTGCTGACATTGCGCAAAAGGGAATCCGGCGGCGATTTGCCTTTCGTGCAGAGCGATGGTATCGTCCTGGCAGGCTTGGACGAGGAATGGTCCTTGGCGAATAACGACTACTACTTCAACATCACAGGGGACTACAATCCGCAGTCTAGCTTGACGAGCGAGGCTTCGACCAAGCGCCTGGGCGTCCATGTCCAGGAATTGAACGTGGGCAACGCCTATTATGATCGGCTGCTTGACGGCATTGACGCAAAGATTGGATGGCAATCCTACGACCATCTCTGGAAAGGCATGATTCCGGGGGATGTGCCTAACAGCTACGCCGACATTGTCAATGACAGCGTCTACAAGGAAGACCATGCGCTCTTTACGTTCTTTAGCGCCGAGGAGCCGGAGTCCTGGCGCTATACGGATGATGATGCGGAATACGCAAGATTTGACATTACAGGCTACGAATGGCGTCCTGACAAGGGTGCCACCGCAACTTCAAAGTACTATGGAGCCGGAAACAAGCCCTCGGGGGCAACGGATGCCAGCGGATGGAGCAAGACATGCACCGGTGTCGACAAGGATAAGATGGTCAAAACGTTGGCGTTTGTGCAAGCCCTCGGGGCGCCGAAGCCGGACACTGACATACCGGCGTTCTCTGCCGATCCGGCGGATGCGTCCGAGTGCATTCCCGCATTGGCTTACATGGTTGAGGACGCAGATGATCCCAGCGGTAGCGGAAAACGTTCGGTTGCCCGCCAGGTGGCGGCGAACATGATCGACTATTGCGACGGGGATAACCATGCGACTCTTGAAGACGGTTATTATCGCGATCTTGTGACGGACCCTGTGCCTATGGATGAAGTTAAGCCTCCCAAGTATTGCGGCAATGAGAAGGTCGCTTATTTCAACGAATTGGGATTGCAGTTTGCCATAACGAGAACTTTTAAGTCTCCCAACTCCTTTGACCATCTCGTTACATTGAAGCCGAAGGTTGAGTTGTGCAATATCTTCAATGAAGATGTGCCCAAGGGGAATGTCAACGTCAGGATTTTCGGTACGAGAACAATTGCGGTCGGCACTGGGGCGCCAGGCGAACAAGATAATTTCGATAGCAGGTTTGAGATTAGCCAGTCCGGGACGATTGCCGGAAATACAGTTTATTTTGATGGTGTAGAAGGAGTATTCCAGAATATTCTGGCGTTTAACGAGGAGGGTATTCAGGTGCCTTCGAGTGTCCCGGGAGTTTTTGATTACGTAGCTCCTGAGGTTAACGTCGTGTTGCGCTTGGAGAAGATTGTCCTTGCGATGGAAGGCGAGAATATGGATGAAGCCTATGACATCGGTTATTGGCAAGCTGACGAGTGCGAAGAGTCAAAGCAGAAGTTTGTCATGCGAATCAATTTCCCGGGTTATACGGATCCACTATTGCCTGGTACGGTCAGTGATGTTTACTACTATGCGAGCTTGGAGGCCAACGATCCACGCTGCAACCATCGGACAATAGGCTGGAAATGGAGGAAGCGTGATAATGAGGCCGACGATGGTTTCCATCCCGATAATGATAACAATGGCGGGGATTTTACGCGAAAGTCAGGCGAGGCGACCATCCCTCCTACCGCTGGCGACGAGGATGCCTACCACTTGTTCTCAACCCTGGGCGCAAAGAATCGCGCCTTTATGATTCCTGACAGTGGAGTCGATGTGGAAAAAAATGCCACGGATGTCAATGAGATTTCAACGAATTTCATCCGCAACGCTCCCTTCGAGACGATGTGGGAATTGGGTGCGATCCATCGTGGCGAACCCTTCAGGACCATTAACTTAAGCATGTACACGGATCCTGATTCCAGCGACTTTGACGGTTCGTACGAGAAGGGTGACGCCCATATTTTGGATCAGGTGAAGATCGGGCCGTTGAAGTACAGCCGTGGCCGGTTCAACATCAACAGCGGCAATAAGGACGCCTTGGATTTCATGGTTGATGGTTTGTTTGGCGAGGATGATACTTATGACAATTATAGCGCTTGGCCCGAAGGCTCTGACTTGGGCTTGCCGATATGGAAGACGGACTTGACCCCCGGCTTCCATCGCGGCAGGTTTGCCAACATGATCGCAGGAACAACCTATGATGACTATGATAACGACCGGCAGATGGAAAGCATCATCGGACGTACGGCGAATCTGCTGACAACGCGCAACGAGGCGTATTCGGTCATCGTGGTCTCGCAGGCATTGAAGGATTTGTTCCTGGAGCTTGACACCGACGCCAGGGAAGCGCGATTCATCGAGCTGAAAGATACCTTCATCAATCCCACGATATACGAAGCGTATAAGGCAGGAGCTAAGGAAACACATTATTGCGACATTTTGGGCACGAATGTGACTATGGCGAACTTAGTTCGCGATGGCTGGACTGGCAAGATAAGGGTGGTCAAGAAAGTAAAGTTGAACAAGGACTAGTCGAGGTGAAGCAGATGAGCATGATAAAGTTGATACTTGTTGCCATTCTGTCGACTGCATGCATGGTGTTTTCCCAGAATAGGGCTGACCGGCAGGCGAACCTCAAGGCTGCTGAGGAGCAGAAGCAGGCTGTGGCCAGGGCACAAGCGTTGGTCGAGAGCTTGAGGTACGAGAATTTGACTCGGGATCAGCGTCGTCATTACGAGGTCTATGCCCATGTCAGGAAGTTGCGCGCTGAAGGGAAGTATCGTCAGAAGGAATGTTTCGAGCCGATGTACAGTCCGATGGGGGCCTATGCGACGCAGTTGCATCCACTGGTTCAGAGAGCGGCTCAGAGGTTGCAGCTTCAGGCGGAAAATTTATTGAAGGATGGCAAGGAAGATTCGGCGAGGCGTGTGTTGCGCCAGCAGGAGTTGTATCAGAGGATGGCGAAGATTTGCGAGGAGATGGTCGCCGCATATAAAAGCCGTACGGTAAGCAAGATGGCTGCGAGCATCAGGCAGTACAATGACCATGCCGAATTGATGTTGAACGAAGGCGCCAAGTTGCCCAAGCGTGAATGGTTGACGGAAGACGAGGCGGAGCTGGTCTATCGCATTCAGGAAGCCGGCAAGAGGGCGGCAAGGCAACAACGTATCCAAGAACCTGGCCAGAAGGCAAGACAACAACAGCCCAAAAGATAGACTTGTTGAAATAGAAGGGATTAGAATATGAGACGTCGATATTTTACATTGATGGAATTGTTGGTTACGATTGGTCTAATCGTCATAGTGGCCGCCATATCCTTTGGCGGCATGCGGTATGCGTCCGCACGTGCTGACGAGGCAAAGACCCTGGCGACGATGGAGGAATTCATGGCTGCGCTGGAAGCCTTCAAGCAGGATTATGGATATTATCCCAAGGTGAAAGAAGGTACGGGTGACGGCAAGTATGATGTCGATTTCTCCAGAGAAGGTTGGAAATTATTCAAGAACGATCCGACGAAGCCCAACAAGCGCAACAAGGCGTACATGGAAAACATCCCTTCCAAGAAGCTGAACGATGCGTACGGTTCGGCAATCCAGTACCGGTATCCCGGAGACAGGAATCCGGCAAAGTACGATGTGTGGTCGAAGGGCAAGGACGGGAAGAATGGGTTTGCCAGCGTTGCCAATGATACTCCGGGGTCTGATGGCAGCGATGATATCTGCAGCTGGAAGCAACGTTGATGATCTAAGCTGGTGCGATGCAGGCTGACCGCCTGCAGCCCATACGGACGGGACACGAAGTGAACAAGGACGATAGTTCGGGCAGACCAGCCGGGTCAGCTGGAATTGCCGGATTTACATAACACATTGCGCCGCAGGCGCCTGACCAGTGCTTAACCCCAGGCTTCAGCCTGGGGAGTGGGAATCCAACCAAAGCCTGTGCCTTGTAAAGGCACTACAATCAATCTGATTGACCAGGAAAAGTGATTGTGTGCAAGAAAATAAGATTTTAGGTGATAGTAAACTAGTATTTTGATAACAAGAGGAACGGACGATGAAAAAGAAAAATTTCACCTTGGTTGAATTGCTTGTGGTGATTGGTATTATCACGATATTGGCAGGCTTGCTGCTTGGCGCTTTGATTCGCGCGCCAAAGAAGGCGGAGCAGGCGAAGATCATGGCGGAGGTCACGACGTTGACCAACGCAATCCGCCAATTTGAATCCACGTACGGCGTGTGGCCGTTCCCCGCTGGCGAAGTGACGGATGAAGATAAAGTCGGCGATGACGGGAATGCGTTGACGGATACCCAGTACAAAAACATGATTCTGATGCTTCAGGCACCTAAATCGCTGATCAACGATAATACCAGTAGGTGGTATAGTGACGGGTTCAAGGAGTACAGGAAGCTGAACAAGCGGGCGATAGCCTTCCTGGAGTTGCATGGCAATACCGAAGGGGAATTCAAGGATCCTAATGATGAGAATTACAATATCGTATTCGATACGAATTACGATGATGTCATTACCATGATCAATCCAATTCCCGGCTTGAAGGGTGACAATTCCACCAGTGGAAAGTGGAAGTATCGTACTCCCGTTATTGTTTGGAGCAAAGGAGCGGATAGGACTTGTGTGACGGGAGAAAGCAACGAGCTGCTCAGCAATAGCAAGAACCAGGACAATGTGTATTCGTGCCCGACCGTGTGGACCAAGGGCGAAGGGCATAAGATCGACCGTTAACCATGCATTAATCAAGCATACGTAAGCCCTAATGGGGCTAGTGTCCACGATTCATAACGACCGCCCGTCGTCGAGAGTTCGGCGACAGGCGATTGGTTTTTAATAAGAGGTGTAAAGTCATGCGAATTGCGATATTGGGTGCGACAGGTGTTATAGGTGGTATGACGTTAGAGGTATGCCGCATGCTTGGTTCGTCATGTCGCGTTGTTGGCATCAGTTGCGGCAACCAGGTTGGGAAGTTGCGTGATTTGGCCAGTGAGTTCGGCGTCGAGTGGGTGATGTGCGGCGATGGTAGTTATGGTCATGACGTTACTTGGGGATCTGGGATTTGTTGTCTTCGTTGCGAGGAGGAGTTGGTTGAAGCTGTCAGCGGGGATGGGGTTGACGTATTGGTCTGCGCCGTGTCGGGGACGAGCGGCTTCCGTCCTGTGATTGGCGCCTTGCGTGCGGGCAAGCGCGTTGCCTTGGCGAGCAAGGAGATCTTGGTGTTGGCTGGCGAGGCGGTGATGTCGGCTGCCCGTGGCGGCGGTGGCGAGTTGTTGCCTGTTGACAGCGAGCATTGCGCGCTGTTCCAGTGCCTCGATGGGCAAAGGCCGGAAGATGTGAGCCGGTTGATCTTGACTGCCAGCGGAGGTCCCTTCAGGAACCGTCCAAGATCTGAATTTGGTTCGATTACAGCAGCCGAGACTTTGGCGCACCCGGTGTGGCGGATGGGGGCGAAGATCACAGTCGATTCTGCGACAATGATGAACAAGGCGCTGGAAGTTATCGAGGCCAAATGGCTGTTCGGAGTCGCTGAAGACCAGATTGACGTGGTGGTGCATCCTCAGGCTATTGTCCATTCGATGGTCGAATTCAAGGACAATGGACTGCTGGCGCAATTGGCGTGCCCCGATATGAGGCTCCCAATCCAATACTGCCTGACCTATCCTAAGCGCATCCCGGGATTGTGCCCGAAAATGGATTTCAGCAAACTGCTGAAACTTACATTCGAAGCGCCCGACACGGACAAATTCCCTGCCTTGAGGCTGGCGCACGAGGTGCTTCGGAAAGGCGGAGCGATGGGCGCTGTATTCAATGCCGCCGACCAGGTCGCTGTCGATCAATTCCTGAAGGGGAAAATATCATTTCCTGAAATCTCCGAACTTGTGGAGACCACCCTGGAGCGATACTCACGTTATAAAGACGAGCACTCCTTGGAAGGGGCGTTGCAGGTGCATCAGGAAATCTTGGAGACTTTGTCCTAAGCCTAATTTTGGTTAAAGCGGCGAAACATGGCGCATTCCCAGTAGGATGGGTCGGACGGGTCGGATCATGTGACTGGGACATGGGTCTGGAACTATTGGACGTTGCTACTGTTTTTTGTGGGAGTTTTAGGTTCTGTGACGGGGAGCTGCTTTCCTCGAAAAAACACCCTGAAACCAACGCAAAAATTTACCTGTTTCGTACTCAAATCCCATGTGACATACCCCTTTTTGGCGGGACTGAGCTCAGCCCTGAAAGAGTGCGATATGCCAGCCTGGGCAACGCCCGGACGGGTGTAGGCTACGATGAGAGGTACATCGGGCATTGAACGCAACTATGTCACGCCCCTACAGGGCTTGAGGCTGTTGGGGGGACTTCGAACCCCAGGGTGGCGCACGCTGGAAGCGTGCTTACCCTGGGCTAAGTATGTCACGCCCCGCTGGGGCTAGTGTTCGCCACTAATACAGTGACAAAAGTACACAAACAGACTTTTTGTCGCAAGATTAACGAAAAGCTTATTTTATACTTTTCGCACGATGCCCTCTTGGCCAAAGTAGATATTCATTAACTGGCGAAAGATAGGGATTGATTGTCGGAATCCCCATTTTCAAGGTGGCGTGGACTTCCTTTTTGGCAAGACGAAACCTTTGCAAAAAATCATCGGTTTCGTACTCAAAACCCATGCGACATGCCTCCTGGGTTTGTTTTTTGGAAAAACTGCGAAGCGGCGGATTTACGTCATGGAAAAGGCAATAGCAGCCGATGGCGGAACATGATTTTTGGTGTTCCGTTGTGGGAAAGAGTGCATGCTTTCGGCAGGGGTGTTGTGGATTAGGAATTCTCAAAGACCTTATCTCGACCTTGCTTTGATGCCAATAACATAGGTACAAATATACATAAAAAGACTTTTTGTCACAAGGTCAAAACAAAATCAAATTAAATTTTATTTTTTGCATAAAATTCAACTTGAATTAATACTGAAGAAAAAACAAAAAATGATTTCTGTAAATACTTGATATGGATATTTATAAGTAGAAAAATATAGGTTTGTATTTAGTTAAGAGCAATAATATTTAGAAGGTTAATAGTTTCCTGAATCCGTGAAGTAAAAAATGCATCGTCGCTTTTACGGATTCAGGAACCCTGTTTTTGAAAAAACGACGATTTTTTCAACCGGTCGCATTGGCGGCCAGCTCATGTTGCTTTGAACTTGCTTCTATGGACTCATTTTTGCCTCTTTCCGGTGTTTTTT
>Ga0123334_1002112_pt1 | contig 23383 bp, 23 predicted proteins | sample BiotimSIPDNA_FD_89706 | JGI IMG/M metagenome (GOLD analysis project Ga0123334, IMG submission 89706) | Anaerobic biogas reactor microbial communites from Washington, USA - Biogas_R1 time_0 SIP DNA | ecosystem: Engineered > Bioreactor > Anaerobic > Unclassified | place: Washington, USA... | reverse complement strand
CACCCTCTTAATTCTGCCCTGACCCTGGCATCAAGGGCGCCAAATGGCTCATCAAGGAGCAGTATCTTTGGTTCCATGGCAAGTGCCCTCGCAAGCGCCACCCTCTGCCTCTGCCCACCTGAAAGCTGTGAGGGATAACGATTCCTGAGGCCCTCAAGTTGCACAAGCCTGAGCAGTTTATTTGCCCTCTCTTTTATCTCACCCTTTGAAGGGCGCTCTTTTCTCTTCCTGATCTTCAGGCTAAAGGCGATATTGTCGAATACTGTCATGTGACGAAACAGGGCATAGTGCTGAAAAACAAAACCGACTCTTCTTTCACGTATATGGCGATATGAGGCATCTTCTCCATTTATCAGGATCACGCCTGAATCGGCGATCTCAAGCCCGGCTATGATTCGGAGCAGGGTAGTCTTTCCTGATCCTGAAGGCCCCAATAATGCTGTAAGTTCCCCATCGCATATCTCAATGTTCACATCTTTAAGCGCCTCAAAATCACCAAACTTTTTACTCACATTGTTTATCGAAATTCCCATTTATTAATTCCCCTCATCTTGATAAAACTTTACCGGTGCATCTATAAAAGAAGATTGTGCAAAGTCCGGCGCCCCGGCTGTAACATTCATTGACTCCCTGCCTGTTTTACCCGATATTTTACTGTTTTGTTCACGGTGTCCAATCTTCCACTCTGCCAGCTTCTTAACAACAAGTGTGAAAATCGCAAGAAGAGCAAGGAGCGATGCAACTGCAAATGCGGCCGAAAAATCATATTCATTGTAAAGTATCTCTACATACAGGGGGATCGTGTTTGTTGCTCCACGTATATGACCAGAGACAACCGATACAGCCCCAAATTCACCCATGGCGCGTGCATTGCATATTACAACACCATAAACCACTCCCCACCAGATATTGGGGAGTGTTACCCTTAAAAAAATCTGAAAACCATTTGCCCCGAGCACAATTGCCGCCTCCTCCTCTCCGCTTCCCTGGGACTGCATCAGGGGAATAAGCTCCCTTGCAACAAAAGGGAATGTGACAAAGATGGTTGCTAGAACAATACCGGGAAGGGCAAATATTATCCTGATATTGTAGGCGCTGAGCCATGGGCCTAACCAGCCATGTAACCCAAACACAAGGACGAATATGAGCCCTGCTATCACGGGTGAGACAGAAAAAGGGAGGTCTATCAGCGTAATTAGCAGATTTTTGCCGGGGAACCTGAACTTTGTAATGGCCCAGGCGGCTGCCAGACCGAAAATAAGGTTAAGAGGTACAGTTATAGCGGCTGTTAACAATGTCAGTTTTATTGCTGAAAGGGCATCCGGATCCACAAGAGCTGCAAAATAGGCCGGGATGCCATTTTCAAATGCCTTGCTGAAGAGTGCAATAACCGGCAGAATGAGAAACAAGCCAAGAAAAACTATTGTCACACCAATAAGCAGCCAGCGGACAAAAAGCGGCTCTGTTAGAGCGCTATCAAGGGTAACAGCGTCTAATACCTTATGCTTCGGCATATTTTCTGCTCCATCTTTGTAGAATGTTTATTGCAAACAACAGAACAAATGATGCTGCAAGCATTACCAGTGCAATCGCCGTTGCCCCGGAATAATCAAACTGTTCCAGCTTGGTTATTATTAAAAGCGAGGTAATCTCTGAGATCATCGGCATGTTTCCGGCAATAAATATTATTGAACCATATTCACCTATTGATCTTCCAAGGCTTAAGGCAAATCCTGTAAGCATGGAAGGCGCTAAAACGGGAAAAATTATATAACGGATTGTCTGCAGGCGATTAGCTCCCAGGCAGAGAGCCGCCTCTTCAGCCTCCTTTTCTATATCCTCTATAACCGGCTGAAGTGTTCGTACCACAAAAGGAAGGCCGATTACTGTCATTGCAATGACAATGCCCATTGGAGTATATGCAATCTTAAGCCCGAGAGGCTCAGTAACGGCGCCAATCCATCCATTTGATGAATAAACTGTTGCCAAGGTTATGCCTATTACTGCTGTTGGCAGTGCAAATGGGAGATCAATCAGTGCATCAACAAGATTTCTGCCTGTAAACCTGTATCTGACAAGTACCCATGCGGTGATTGATCCAAAAATAACATTTATTAAGGCTGCAACAATAGCCGCCCCAAATGTGACCCTGTATGAGGCCATAACCCGCGGAGATGTAACTGTTTCAATGAAATCAGACCATGTCATCCCTGCGCTCTTAAATACCAGTGCTGAAAGCGGGATGAGTACAATGATCCCGATGTAAAATATAGTGTATCCAAGGGTCAGATTGAAACCGGGGAGCACCCTCTGATATTGTTTTCTGCTTTTTAAATTTTCAGTATCCATTATAATTATCCGATAATTGAGCTGCCCTATTAATCCTTCAACTTATTAAAGGCAAACAGCCACTGTAATCCATGATCAGTATGCCTGATAAATCTGGTCAAAAATTCCCCTGTCTGCAAAATGGGTTGCATGTGCCTTTTCCCATCCCCCGAAGATATCTTCGATTGTAATGAGATTTACCTCCTGAAACTGTGCAGTATATTTGCATAAAACAGATTCAAGCCTGGGGCGGTAGTAATTTTTCGCTGCGATCTCCTGACCATGTTCACTATAAAGAAATTGGATATAGGCCTTTGCCAGGTCGGCTGTTCCATGTCTCTCCGCATTACGATCAATAATTGCAACTGGTGGTTCTGCAAGTATGCTGATAGAAGGCACAACTATTTCATACTCATCCTTGCCTGGTTTATTCACAACCAGGTAGGCCTCATTCTCCCATGAAATGAGCACATCACCTATCTTACGTTCTATAAATGTGGTTGTAGAACCCCTTGCGCCTGAATCAAGGATCGGTACGTTCTTGTATATGGCCTTGACAAACTCTTTAGCCTTTTCCTCGCCGTTGCCCCATTTCAACAGGGCATATCCCCACGCAGCAAGGTAATTCCAGCGCGCCCCTCCGGAGGTCTTGGGGTTGGGGGTAATCACAGCAAGACCTGGTTTTGCAAGATCATCCCAGTCCTTTATTTTTTTGGGATTGTTTTTTCGTACAAGCAATACAATCGTTGATGTGTAGGGTGAACTGTTATTTGGAAAACGTTTCTGCCACTCCTTTGGCAGGAGATCACTCTTGTCAGCGATGGAATCAATATCATAGGCAAGGGCCAGGGTAACAACATCAGCATGAAGGCCGTCAATTACTGACCTGGCCTGCTTACCGCTTCCGCCGTGAGACTGCCTGATATCAACCGCTGTGGAATTGACTTTCTGCCAGTACTCATTGAAAGCAAGGTTGATCTCCTGATAAAATTTCCGTGTCGGGTCATAGGATACATTCAGCAATGTTTTCTTTCCACTTGCATGGGCTTTTACTGGCAAAGATGCAATGATTGCTATTAAAAGTATCAATAGTATTGTAATGCTATATCTTCTCATGATGATACTGCTCCAATTTCACTTTAACGCCTTATCCAGGTCTTTTATCAGGTCATCGACTGTTTCCAGCCCTATTGATAGCCTAATAAGATTATCCTTTATCCCTGTCTTTTTTCTATGAGACTCTGCCATTGAGGCATGACTCATGGTTGCTGCAAGTTCTGCAAGTGAGACCGGGCCGCCAAGGGATTCTGCAACCTGGAATATCCTGAGCCTTTTTAAAAATATTTTACTTCAGGAATACCGCCCTTTATCTCAAATGAGACTACTCCCCCGAAACCTGTCATCTGCCTTGCTGCGATATCATGACCGGGGTGTGAAATAAGCCCGGGGAAATAGACCTTTTCAACCTTTGAGTGGCCCTCAAGGTATTCTGCTGCTGCAAAGGCGTTTTTCTCATGCTGCTTTACCCTCAACGCAAGGGTTTCAATGCCCCTCATGACAAGCCAGCAGTCAAATGGGGAGGCGGCTGTGCCCATTGCATTAATGAGAAACTGCACCCTCTGTGTAAGCTCATCAGTTGTGGTGACAACAGCGCCCCCAATAACATCACAGTGGCCGTTGTTGGTATATTGGAAAAGAGATGGCCCCATATGCCTTGTCAGGCCTATCTCCGGTATGAATAGATGAGGTTTCAAATCCATATTTACTATTTATTGATCTTTTCATTGTTTTGTTCCGCCTTTTAGTTGTTTGGTTTTGGCACCGGGTTATCAGAAAAATGTGAGCCCCTGATAACACCGATGCCTGTTAATATGGCTATGCTGCTAAACCCTCGCCAGCGCCTGCTCTATATCTGAAATAATATCATCAATATGCTCTATGCCTATTGAAAGCCTTATAAAGTCAGGGGTAACACCTGTCGCAAGCTGTTCATCAGCGGAAAGCTGCTGATGAGTGGTTGTTGCAGGGTGTATGGCAAGGCTCTTTGCATCCCCCACATTGGCAAGGTGTGATATCAGTTGAAGCGAATCAATAAATGTTTTACCTGCCTCTTTACCACCCTTTATGCCAAAGCCAAGTATTGCGCCTGCGCCATGTTTAAGGTACTTCTGTGCCCGCTCATTTTCCGGGCTGTCATCAAGACCTGGATAATTTACCCAGTTCACCTTCGGGTGTTTCTTAAGATATGCAGCTACCCCAAGGGCGTTGGTAGAGTGCCGAGGCATCCTCAAATGCAGGGTTTCAAGCCCCTGGAGAAAGAGGAATGCGTTAAAGGGTGAAAGGGCAGGGCCAACATCCCTTAAAAGGGTTACCCTTGCCTTTAAGATATAGGCCAGGTTTCCAAGGGGTTTAAGCGCCTCAACAAAGTTTATCCCATGATAGCTTGGGTCCGGATCAGCTATAAGGGGGAACTTACCGTTTGTCCAGTCAAACTTGCCCGAATCCACTATAACCCCTCCCAGGCTTGTACCATGCCCGCCGATAAACTTTGTGGCAGAGTAGACTGCAATATCTACTCCAAAGTCTATGGGTCTTAATATATAGGGTGATACTGTGTTATCCAGCACAAAGGGTATTCCGTTCTTATGTGCAACCGCTGCTATGCCTTCAAGGTCTGCAACATCCAGTTTCGGGTTGCCGATGGATTCTGCGTAGATCGCCTTTGTCTTAGGTGTTATGGCCCTTTGAAATGCTTCCAGATCATTGGATTTAACAAATTTTACATTTATCCCGAGCCTTTTAAAGGTGTAATGAAACAGGTTATAGGTGCCGCCATAGAGGTTATCGGCTGAGACTATCTCATCCCCTGCCTGTGCAATGTTAAGTAATGCCAGTGTTATGGCAGACTGCCCGCTTGCAACTGCCAGCGCCCCTATGCCCCCATCCAGGGCAGCTATCCTCTTTTCAAATACATCTGTTGTCGGGTTCATGAGCCTTGTATAGATGTTCCCGAACTCCGCCAGCCCAAACAGGCTTGCCGCATGATCGCTGCTCCTGAACTGGTATGATGTTGTCTGGTAAATGGGCACCGCCCTTGATCCGGTAGTGGGATCAGCCTCCTGCCCGCCATGCATCGCCAGGGTCTCGATTTTTAGCTTGTTGTCGATTGCTGTCATCTCTTTTTTCCTTTCCTGTTAATTGTTTAATAATGAACCCTGATAATTTTTTAAAAACATGTTTATAACTAAAAATAAAAAACCCGCTATGCCGGTTTATTGACCTAGCAGGGCGGGTTCTCTTTACGGTGAGTTAATTAATTCTCCTCTTCTCACATAAAAGCCCCCCTGCTGCCGCAGGTACAGCACATGGCCATATTACACATATACATTATCATACAGGTTTTTTTGAATATGCTTATCATTCTATGTCCCACCAACTGCCTTTTTAATAATGGCCCATGATCATTGAAACGAGGCCTTTTTTATTTAATTCCTTGACCATTACAAAGCTGAACCTTCCTATATTACATAATCAGGTTCAGCGTATTTTTCTTTTATCTGGTTAACCAGATCCTCAAAGGTTACGCTGTCAACTATCTCTGATGCTGATTTTGCCACCTTTTGCCATATCCCCCTGAAGACACATCTTGCGATATCAGTGCATTCTGTATAACCAGCTTTAGCGCATGATATGGGCTCAATATCCCCATCTATCAGCCTGACGACATCGCCTACAGTAATCTTGTCAGGCGACTTTGAAAGCCTGTAACCGCCTATGCTCCCTCGCCTGCTTTCAATAAGCCTGCCCTTTCTCAGCTCCAGCAGTACCTGCTCAAGAAACTTTTGAGGGGCATCAATCCGTTTGGCCATCTCCTGACTCCTTACCAGTTCCATGTCATAATGGAGGGCCAGGTCAAGTACAGCCTTTAATGCATAATCACCTTTATATGTAATTCTCATAAGCTGCTCATCAATACAATTCCTATTGGAAAGGTATAGTATTCAAATCTTTTATTTGTGTCAAGTGAATTTTTTGTAAAATTTAAATTTTATTTTTCCGGGATGCCGATTTTTCGCAAGGATTCTATCTTGTAATCAAGCAGCTCCTTGTCTTTCTGTATCCTCATATAAGATTCATAGACCTTGAGTGTAAAATTGGGTGCAATGCGAAGCACCTCAGAGGCGTGATATTTTGCCTTGTCCATATCATTATCAACAGAATATACACCTGCAAGCATGCAGTGTGCCTTGAGGTTGTTCGGATTAATCTTGAGGGCCTTTTCACCATATTCTTTTGCTTTTTCATGGTTAAAGAGTCTGTTATGAAAAGGCACAGAATAGACTGCGCCAAGGTAGACAAAAAAATCTGCGTAGGGGTAGGGGTCAAGACGTATAGCCCTTTCAATGAACTGTATGGCCTTTTCATATTCACCCGTCAGGTAATGAAAATAACCAAGAAAATAGTGGGCCATTGCGGCATTTGGCTCCAGATCAACCCATTTTTCAAGACGGGATATTGCGCTCTTACTATTTTCTTTTAACAGGTCAATATAGGCATAAAGAAGCATGGTGTAGCCGTATGTTTTATCCAGCGCATATGCCTTTTCAGCATATTCTTCTGCAAGTTTCAGGGATAATGCAGGGTCATCGCTCCTTTCATAGAGGATCTGATAGATATGATATATGCCTACCCCGTAATAACCTTCAGGTTCTGATGGCGCGATGCTGATAAGCTTTTCAGCAGTAACCTTTGCCATTTCATGGTTTTCTTCAAGGAGGTACTTTATAAGAGAGAGATAGGTCTCATAGTAATGGGGGTCTTTTCCAAAATAGCGCCGTACCACATCACCGCCAATAAGCTTTATGCGCAGTTCAATGGATATCTGTGTGGTAATCTCTGACTGAAGAGTAAAGATGTCTACCATCTCACGGTCATATCGTTCTGACCATATATGATAACCCTTTACCGCATCAATCAACTGGACAGTAACCCTGACGCGGTTGCCCTGCTTTCTTACACTCCCTTCAAGTATATACCTGACCCCAAGCTCCTCACTCACCTGCTGTGCCTTGACCGGTCTGTTTTTAAAAAAGAAAGAAGAGTTTCTGGCAATAACAAACAGCTCTGGGTTTTTTGAAAGGCCTGTAATGATCTCCTCTGTAAGGCCGTCGCAGAAAAATTCCTGGTCAGCCTCTCCGCTCAGGTTAACAAATGGCATGACAGCTATTGATGGCCTTTCAGGCAAAGGATAAGCCATCCTGTTAAAGGATGCCTTTTCAGTTGCCCTTGTCCCATTTGCCTCACTGTCCGGTTTATCTCCAGGGATAATTTTATAGATGCGGACAGGTTCATCCAGATTTTTCACCTGGTGTTCTCCAAGGTATTCATACTGTACGTCTATCTTTCTTTTTACCTGGTCATATACATACCTGGAAATGTTGATCCCGCCAGGGTCGGATAAAGATTGTATGCGGGCTGCGGCATTAACGCCGTCACCATAGATACTGTTATCCTTTATGATTACATCACCCAGGTTAATGCCTATCCTGAACTGCATTTTTTTATTTTCCGGGAGAGAAGCATATTTGGCTGCTAATTCCTTCTGTATCAATATGGCGCACTCAACCGCGTTCACCACGCTGTTGAATTCGGCAAGTATATTGTCACCAGGGGAATCAACAACACGGCCCTGGAAGTCTGATATTAGCGTCTCCATAAGCTTTTTATTTTCTTCCAGGTTATGGATGGTCCACTCTTCATCATCTTCCATTAGCCTGCTGTAACCTGCTACATCAGCTATGAGGATGCCGCTGAGTCTTCGCTCGATACGCTCCTGATTCATGGGAAAGCCTCTCCATACGAAAAAAACTTACAAAAGATTCTCTGTGTCTGACGGTTAAATATCATGAATTTCAGGGGATATTAGCGTATCGAATCAGGCATGTCAAAGTATGTTTATGTTAAAAAGTACCCGCCGGTTGTTTTTTCCGGTGCAGGTACTTTTTAGAATTGAGGAAGATTAATTTTTGTCTGCCCCTTCTCTTAGCTTTGAAAAATATGCATCAAAGGCCATAATCTTATCAAGGTCAGGGTGTTTTTTAGGGCCGGTTTCACCATCTATATACATAACCATGTTTTCATTTTCAATAAATGCGGGCCAGTCGGGTAACCCTTCACCATTGGGGTCACCTGTTCTGGCAAAGTTTATCCAGTAGGCGCCCATAAGCTCACTTAATGCAATATCTGTCTGGGTGGCAGGTCTGCTGTTCATTGGGCCGGGGCCCCCAAGGTTATTAAATACATATGGTATTTCAGCAGCATGGTTCGCGCCGCCAGGTATACCCTCTATGCGGTGGTCAAAGTAATAGACATATGCCCTGTTTCCTGATTTAAGGGAATGGAGTCTTGCCCATGCCCATGTGGGCCATGCAAATGTCGATTCGCGCATAAGATCCTTTGCAGACTGGGTCGCCTCTTCATCGGTAGCGTGCGGGTATGCCTTGAGAATATCCTCTGCTGCAGCGGCATACTGCCCTTTTACCATTGCCTTGAATGACGCACTGTTCATAGGCTGATTTACGAACAATCCGCCTTCATTGGAGTTTGACCCGATAAGTACAGGGGTGTCATTAAATGCGCCGGTTTCATATATCTCATACATGTTAGCTGGGATGATTATTCCATCAGGCACAGGCCAGAAACTCCCCATACCCTTGGTGTTTTTCTGGATTTCCTCTGCGCTCAGGGTGCGGGCAGCCGCAATGTTACCTGCACCAAGATCGCTCAGATATTTCTTACCAAGCTCTTCAGCCTGTGCAAGTGTCAACCTTGCAGGGCCTAAACCACCGCCGCTCTCTGAAATAGCGCGTTGAAAAAGGCCTTTAGCCGCAGGTGATGCTGTAAGCATAAAGACAGAAAAACCACCTGCGGATTCACCGAAAATGGTAACATTCCCCGGGTCTCCGCCAAAACTGGAAATGTTGTCTTTTACCCATTTTAGGCCCGCGATCTGATCCTGTATGCCGTATGTGCCTGAACCGCCGCCACTTTCTGCGCTGAGTTCAGGATGGGCCAGAAAACCCATTGGGCCTAAACGGTAGGCAACGCTTACCAGCACAACCCCCTTTTTTGCCAGGTTTGTGCCGTCATAGGCAGGTGAACTTGTCATGCCTATGCCGAATCCGCCCCCATATATCCAGACCATTACAGGCAGCTTTTCATCGATCTTTTTTGCCCCTGTCCAGACATTAAGATACAGGCAGTCTTCGCTTATATCCTGCGGGCCGCCCAGCATTGCGCCAAAGGCGGTGTCCTGCATGGGGCCGGGTGCAAATTTGTCTGTCTTCTTCACCCCTTGCCACGGGACAACAGGCCGGGGTGATTTCCACCTGTTTTCACCAACAGGCGGTGCGGCAAAAGGAATGCCTTTATATGAAAATATGCCGTCAAGCTCTATGCCCTCAATAGTGCCACCTGTTACAGCAACTGTTGCGGTCATAGCAGGTACCTCTTTAACCTCTGGTGCTATGGCTTGTGCGGATGTATCGGTTTTTTGCTGCTGGGGTTCATTGCTGCATGCAAATGTGAAGAGTGTCAGCATTGCCAGCAGCATAAAACAGCTTGAATGTTTGATAAGCATTTTACCTCCTTGAGTCTATATGTTTAAAAGGGATTGATCATGGCCCCATAAAAGGGGCTACATGCTGGTATGGACTATAATAGATAGAAAAATGGTAATCAAGGGTCTTTATTTCAATTTCCCATTATCATCAAATTCTATAAGCATACCTTTTCTTATTGTATTATTTTTTATCTGGTAATCCTCAGCCAGTTTGCAGCTCTTCAGATTTCCATTTTCATGCAGATTGATATTAACAAGCAGGGTGGTCTTGCATGGCACGCCATCTATCATGACCTCTTCAGTGGGATAAAAACTCCTTAACTTCCCGCTGTCATAGAATGCTGTGCTTACACCTTTTGGGCCTCCACTCCCCTTGCAAAGATAACCTTGTACCATGTAATCATATGGAAATGCGCATATGTGTCCGGTAACATCATTGTATGGAAAAAGAAACCATGTGTGGGCGGGAAGAAGAGTCCCTTTATACATGAAATCCTTACTCAACTGGAATAACCTCAACTGAGAGTCCTCCCTGAAGTGTATCCACCCCTTTTCGCATGGAAAACCATCTATTTCATGATCCTCTGTCATGTAACCTATGACAGTGCCTGACTCGGGTTGAAAGATCTTTTTGAAATGGATGCCATTTTTATCAACATCGTATTCCCAGCTTTTACAGCCTGTAAAAATAAGACTCGCCAATATAATAAAGCCTGATACTAAAATTTGTGAATTATACCTTTGCATTTTTGTCTCCTTTTGTCCTGTCAATAGGGACAAGGCCTTCCGGAAAACCGGCTGGTAAACATACCTTGTCTCTAAGCCTTATACCTAAGTCAATAATTTTGAAATGCATCCATCTCTTATAAAACCAGCCTATTGCCAGTGAATCACAATGATACTTCTGGAAAATCAAGAATAACAGAATTAATAAAGCAAGGAACATGCCGATATCTATGCGAATATAAACATGTTGATTTAACTTGATATGTCCGGTAGTGTTAAACCAATTTAGTCATTAACCAAACATTCAAAAGACATGAAATGCACGTCTGTTGTGCATGATATGTATGCTTTCACCGGTTTTTATCTTAAAAAAGGATATACCTTGGATGAAAGCCACATCAACCTGAATCGTGGAGGAGATAATGAGGTTATCAGATTTTATCGACAGAAAACAAATCAGTTTTGTCATTGCCGGAATGTTCCTTTTAACATCATTCTGGGGATGTGAGAAAGGCAATGTACCATCAGGGTCTGCTGTAAGGGATGGTGTTATGCTTACTGTCCTTGATCCAAGGGGGCAGCCATCAGGTATCTTCGGAAGGGTAGGTGAGGCAGGTGCAGGTATACTTGCTAACCGCAACCCTGATACACAGCCCAAACTTTCCATGGATGAGCTTGCGCCCCTTCGCATGGCGCCAAGGCTTGATACACTTGAAAATAAGACCATCTACCTTGTGGATACCGGCTTTGCCGGATCGATGGATTTTTTTAAGGAGATGCAGAGGTGGTTTAATGAGAATATGCCCTCTGTCAAGACAGTTACTATTTTGAAAAGTGGGAATGCCTTTGTGGACAGCCCTGAGCTCTGGCCAGAACTTAAGCAGAAGGCCGATGGCGTTGTCTTTGGCGTGGGCGGGTGAGACGGCTGTTCGGCGAGTATCGCCGAGTTCAGTCGTATAATGGAAGGGGAATTCGGGGTGCCTACTGCCCCGATTGTTACATCTCGTTTTGCAGAGTATGTTATCAGGGATGGTAAATCACATGGAATGAACCTGAGGTGGGCGTTCCCGCCTTACCCTGTTATGGGGGTGGATAAGGAGACACTGGTTAAATATATCAATGGCGATGACCCTGTAACAGGTAAAAAGTTTATGGCAGAGGTTATTGATGCACTTACAAAACCTTTGACCGAGGAGGAAAAGAACCCCCCTGTTCAAAAAAGGGAAAAGCGTCCGCGTCTGCTTGCACCTGACACTGAAGCAAATCTTAACAGGATGTTTATAGAGAAGGGGTGGACAGACGGGCTTCCCATAGTGCTCCCTACACAAGAAAGGGTGGCCGAGATGCTTACAGGCACTGATCATGATCCGCAGGAAAAAGTGGGCATGATGTCTGTAACTACCCATGAGGAGCTTAATGAATATACGGTTGAAAAGGTTGCCGCCATTGCTGTTATGGCAGGGGCAAGACCCGAACATCTGCCTGTTATACTTGCGATAGCTTCAACACAGCACCCATCAATACCAAGCTCCACAGGGTCATACGGGAGTATGGTGGTGGTAAACGGGCCTGTAGCACGAATAATCGGCATGAACAGCGGTGTTGGTGCTCTTGGGCCATTCAACTATGCTAACTCAGTGATCGGGAGGTCATGGACACTCATGAGCATCAATTTCGGAGATGCCAGGCCCGGTGATACCTTTATGGCTTCTATCGGTAACGGCCTGAGTTTTACAAACCAGTGCTGTGCTGAAAATGAAGAAAAGAGCCCGTGGGAGCCATTCCATGTTCAAAAGGGTTTTAAACATTCAGAAAGCACTGTGAGTGTATTCAGGGGATGGAATGTTGCAACGCTCGGTATGGGCGGGGCAGACGCGATAGTGCAAAGGATAGAGTCAGCAGGAATGATGGGGAGCGCTACCTTTGTGGTAGACCCTCTTGCAGTAAAGGTGCTTAAGGACGAGGGATGGACTGATCCATTTAAACTGAGTGAGTATGTTGCCGGTAAGCTGGGCAACGCCTTCTTTAAACCAAGGCCCGAAGATATTAATTTTGTGGTGGTTGGAGGAGAGACCAACCCTATATGGCAATCCACAGATTACACCTATTACAAGACGGTTTCGGTTGATAAATGGATGCCTGAGAATGGGATTAAGCTTGATAAAAAACCCATCCGCATGCCGGTAAGCAAACAGTGTGAGGATGAGTTGTGCCTTATTGGAAAAAAATAATATATTTATTTTTTGCTGGGTAATGTTTTATGCACCACCTCGTAGAGACAAGGCATGCCTTGTCTCTACGAAGGCCGATATCAGGGATAAAGCCCAATGTTGTTGAGGTGAAAATACATTTCCAACCGTGTAGGGGCAGGCCTGTGTGCCTGCCCGGTGATGGCGGTTCATATCCTTAAATATTGGATGGACACGCAGGTCCACCCCTACGTAGAGACAGTTTTTAAACCTGTCTCTACTGATTTATGTGCCACTTGATAAAATCATCCCTTTGGTTTTATATAACTCCCTGCCAGCTCCTTTAAGATTGACATGACATTGCTCCCCCGTTCACGTGCAATACGGTGGGCGTCATCAACAATCCTTACCGCCTGTTTCTCAAGCTCTGCTTCGGGCGGGATGACCATATTCATCTTCTGATATTTCCATTGCAGAAACTGTATGGTCATGCGCTCTTCCTGACGTCTTATAAATCCCATATTTTTATCCTCAGGTGATATTTTGGTTGAGTATATCTTTCAACATTAATTGGTGTAGGGGCAATTCATGAATTGTCCCTACATATCATTTCATTATTTTAGAGAAATTTTCTTTCGCATATCCTGGGCCATTTCCCTGATTTCAGTCAGGTCCTTTTTCATCTTTGCATAGCCATACCATGTGGAATAATCGTAATTAAGGTGAAAAGCCCCCTGAAAGGTCTTCATCCTGTGATCCATAAACATCTCATAGAGTGTCTGTTCAATCTTTGTATCTACATCATAAAAGGCCAATAGATCAGGGTAACTGGCGTTCCCCTCTTTTTTTACAATAATATGATCTCTGTACAGCCCGGCGACTATCTCTATCGCCTCAGCAAACAGTTTATCGGCCTCTTTAACCATCTGGTCTGCATTTTTGAAATTTTCTGTTACAAAATTTGGCGAATGGCACTTTTTGCATATATCTGTAAAACGTTTTCTTTCGGCATCAAATTCTTCCTTTGTGAGACGTGCCATTTTAGCCTCTTTTACAACATCAAGCCTGGGGGTTGGATTGCCATCAGGGTCGAGCACACCAAGCCCTTTCAATATGGTGGCTCTGTACCCCATCCATTCTGCGTCCTCTTCTGGCAGGCGAACGGCCAGAAATCCCCATGCGGAAAATACCCTGTGGTCACCTCCAGGCATATGGCATGTCTGACATTTGGGGGCACGATCTTTATTCTGATGATCAATTATCCGGTTCAGCAGATAGGTTACACCGTGCTTGGCCCCGGAGTACATCTCCCATTGTGCATGGTCAAAACCCATGTGGCAGGTCTGGCATGCCTCCGGTTCTGATGCCTCCATTTTTGAAAAGGAGTGGCGGGTGTGACAGTTCTGGCAATCCATGCCGTAGCGGTAGTATTTGCGGCCCTCTTCAAGCCTTGAGTTCTGATCCTTTACTCCAAGGGTATGACACCCTCCGCACCCCTTCTGACCTTCAATGAACGGTTGAGGCTGCATATGGGTATATGGCATTGCCTCTAATGCAACAGCGCCAAGGGCATGTTTGCCTGAAAGATACTGTGATGCCTGATCCGCATGGCACTCCTCACATGTAGAAATAGTTGGAAGCTGTGCCTTAGCAACATCATCTACCCCCTGGTGCATATTCCCGTGGCAGTCAACACAGCTCATGCTCTCTGCCATTTTACCGCGGTTAAAATCCTTTACCTGCATTGGTGTTATTTTTTCATGGCATTTTTCACAGTCAGAGATTACTGCCCTTGATACAGGTGATGCAAAGATAAACAAAAAGCAGAAAGAAATGAGCGCAAAATGATTTTTTTTAATGGGCATTGTGTCTCCTTGTAAAAACAATATTTAGATGAATTTTATACAGTATATAAGATTTTTCCCGATCAATCATTAAAAAATAATGTTTTTTTTAGGTCTATATCCTGCATTTTCCGGAAATATTTCTCCCTGCTGTATAAAATACTATTAAATTGGTATTCTACCCTGCAGGCAACTTTGATTTATTATATACCCTGTCAGTCAGGATATTCATGTATGTAATAGATATTTATAGCCTTCTCAACTTGATAAAAATATGGTAGAAACCGGTTCAATTGTAAAAAGTTTACTCAATCCTTACAGGAAAATAAGATATCCAGATGAAAAATAGATATTATGATCTTATATTATACGCTGTTGCTTCCGCATTAATACTGACCTGTTTCTGTTATATATATGTAGAGGACTTTCTTCTTTTTCACTTTTTTGTAGAATTGTTTTCCATTATTATCTGTTTCAGCATTTTTGTGATCACATGGAATTCAAGATATTTTATTGACAATGGATATGTAATTTTTCTCGGGGTGGCGTTTTTTTTCATTGGTATTTTAGATATACTCCACATGCTTTCATATCATGGAATGCCTTTTTTCCAGGTCCACGGGAATGATTTGCCAACACAACTGTGGATTGCTGCCCGTTATATGCAGGGGATTTCATTGTTCCTTGCCCCTTTCATGCTCAAATATAAGATAAAATTATATAGTATCTTTTATTGTTTTTTGTTTGTAACCACTCTAGTGATTTTTCTAATTTTCAGGGACATTTTCCCCAGTTGTTATGTTGAAGGCATCGGATTGACGATGTTCAAGAAGATGAGTGAATACATTATCTGTTTAATCCTCCTGTTATCTATATTTCACCTTTTACATTATAATAAGATATTTGATCGTTTAGTCCTTATATTAATCATATCCGCAATCTCTGTTACAATCCTTTCAGAACTCTGTTTTACACGGTATCTCAGCGTCTATGGTTTCTCCAATTTTGCCGGCCACTTTCTTAAAATAGTTGCCTTTCTGTTGCTTTACCGGGCGATTATTGTAACCGGCTTAAAAAATCCATACAGCCTGCTGTTCAGGGAGTTAAATCAAAATAAGGAAGAGTATCACTCGCTTTTTACAAATATGATTGATGGATTTGCCAGGCACCGCATTATCACAGATGATAATGGACAGCCTGTTGACTATGAGTTTATAGAGGTAAACCATGCATTCGAGGAACAGACAGGCCTGAAAAAAGAAATGTTGATTGGAAAGAGAGTTACTGAAGTCTTGCCTGGTATTAAAGATGAACCATCTGATTGGATTGGAAGATATGGCAGTGTTGCCCAGACCGGAAAAAGTATAAGGTTTGAAAGTTATTCACGGGATCTTGAAAAATGGTTCTCGGTTATTGCATACAGTTCAAAGAAAAATACCTTTGCCACAGTTTTTCAGGACATTACTGAACGCAAACAGATTGAACAGACCCTGGAGAGAAAGGTGAAAGAAAGGACAGAAGAGCTTGAAAGGAGAAATCAGGATCTACAGGATTTTTCTTTTATTGCATCGCATGATCTCCAGGAACCTTTACGCAAGATCCGAACATTCGCAGATATGATCTTTGAGAAGATTACCAAAGGGTCTCTTGAGCAGGTAGGAGATTATCTCTCCAGAATGCAGGACTCTGTCAAGAGGATGCAGAACCTGATAAAATCATTGCTCGAATATTCACGTGTTACTACTGCTGAAAAACCGTTTGAAAAAATTGATCTTTCAAAAGCAATGACGGAGGCTATGTCCAGCCTTGAAATCCTTATAAAGGAGAAGAAGGCAACTATTGAGGTAACAGCGCTGCCGGCCGTTGAAGCTGATCTTATCCAGATCATTCAGGTTTTTCAAAATCTCATTGAGAATGCCTTGAAATTCCACAAGCCCGGTGATGCCCCTTATATCAGGATATATGAAAATAAAATTTCCGGACCCAGTTGTCAGATCATTGTGGAAGACAGGGGTATAGGTTTTGATGAGAAATACCTGCCCAAAATATTTATGCCTTTCCAGCAGCTTCATGGAAAAATGGAGTATAGGGGAACAGGAATGGGGCTTGCGATATGTCAGAAAATAATAAACAGGCATGGAGGAATCCTTACTGCAACCTCCGAACCCGGAAAGGGAGCTTCTTTTATTTTTACGCTTCCCATCGTTCAGACAACCAGCTAGCAGTTATTTAAGTTTTAACTTTATTTACAGGTAGTGTCAGTCAGTAGAGTTTTTAGTATATAGTTATTCATTAAATTATTTTTTTTATCTATACCATGGCCGTAAATATAACTGATCAACATGTTAAAGTACTCTTAATTGAGGATGACGAAGATGATTATATTATTATTAGGGAGTTTCTTGCAGGTATCCCGTTAAAATCATTTGATGTAACATGGATATCAAACTATCATGATTCGCTTCCCCTTCTCAGAAATAATTATCATGATGTCTGTTTGCTGGATTACCGCCTTGGTGTTAATAATGGTATTGATCTGCTAAAGGAAGCCAATGACTCAGGTGCATCAATTCCTGTTATTTTTCTTACAGGGCAGGGTGAATATTCAATTGATCTTGAGGCAATGAAGGCAGGGGCAGCAGATTATCTTGTCAAAGATACATTAACATCATCTATGCTGGAGCGTTCAATTCGATACTCCATTGAAAGGGCAAATGCAGCCAGGAAACTTAAAAGTGCATATGATGAAATGGAAGACCGGGTGAGACTAAGGACAAAAGATCTCAAGGATGCGAATATGAATCTCCGCAAGGCATCCGAAAAAATAAAATCATTTGCCTATTCGGTTTCACACGATTTGAAAAGCCCTGCAAGCAGTCTTATAGGCCTGACAAATCGTCTTTATAAGTATTGTGAAGATAATCCTGATGAGAAATACAAAGTTTATTGCCTGCAAATCAAGAAAGCGGCTGAACAGGTTTATTCATTGGCTGGGTTAATAAACGGTTTTATTACCGCAAAAGAAATGCCACTTAAATTAGAGGTAATTCCCCTTGAAGAGGTTTTTAATGATATTGCAACAAGATATTCGGAGCGACTTTCTGAAAGGGAGATACGCATGATAATACCCGATAATTTACCCTCTATAACAGCAGACAGGATGTGTATTTCCAGGATATTAACTAATCTTGTGGAAAATGCCTTGAAATATGGTGGTGATAATCTCAGCAGGATATGCGTAAGAGTAGATGAAAATAACAGTGAATATATTATATCAGTAGAAGACGATGGTTTGGGGCTGCGTGAAATAGATAACCATGATATTTTTCAGCCATTTATTAGGATAGACGAGAATCGGAAAATTGAAGGTAATGGATTAGGCCTTGCCATTGTAAAGGAATTAGTTGAAAAGCTCGGAGGCAATGTCTGGTATGATTCGGTGTACGGGAAAGGCGCTACTTTTTATATCTCAATTTCCAAATTCATCTGACACTGATCTAAGACATTTACCATGTCGGGATAATATGATAATTGGAATAATCAGAAGCTGAATATGTGGTTTTGTATAGGGTTAACAATAAAATGTCCTTATCGTTAGCGAGGAATAATATGGATAAAAAACGTATTGTGATTGCTGAAGATCACGCAATCGTCAGGGATGGCTTGCGATCACTCCTTACATATGAAGGGAATTTCGATGTTGTTGGGGAAGCGCAAGATGGAATGGAGGCAATTCGTTGTGTGAAAAGCTTAGAACCCGATCTATTACTGCTTGATTTGAATATGCCTAAAATGGACGGTATCTCTGCCATAAAAGAGATAAAAAAGCAGTCCCCGGATGTTAAGATACTCACCCTCACAATGCATAAGGATGAAGAGTATATTCTGGAGGCATTCCGTTCTGGGGCAGACGGATATTGCATTAAGACATCTTCAGGGAAAGAGGTGCTTTCAGCAATAAAAATAGTTCTCTCCGGCAGGCAGTTTGTGAGCCCTGACATATCCGGCAAGGTGCTTGAAGGATACCTTGAAGGCAAAAAAACCCTGAAAAAAGAATCTTCCTGGGAAGGCCTCACCCAGAGGGAGAAAGAGGTATTAAAGCTTGTTGGCGAGGGTTATCAGAACAAACAGATATCGGACTTTCTGTGCATAAGCATCAAGACCGTTGAAAAACACAGGGCCAATATCATGGAAAAGCTTGACCTTCACAGCGCTTCATCCCTTACTGCATATGCTATTGAAAAAGGGCTGGTTGTGAAATAAATATTTAGCCGCTGACAGGAAACTGAATTTTAATCTGTGTATGCTGCCCTTCACCGGTTACAATATCGATTTTTCCACCAGCAAGCGCTACACGCTCAATCATACCATTAAGCCCCATATTGTTTTTTTCAGATGCCAGCGCCATGGCTTTCTCTACATCAAAACCCTTACCGTTATCTTCGAAAAAAAGATACAGGATGTTCTCCGACTTTCGCATATGCAACTGAAGGTGATCTGCATTGCTGTGTTTCAGGGCATTATTAAGGCATTCCTGTATTATCCTGTAACAGACAATCTTTAACCTTTCAGGGATATCCTCTTCCTTTAATTCTAGCCTCATATCAAGCTCTATCTTCCTGTGGATCTCCAGAGTCCTCCTGCATAGAGAACGTATTGCTGCTAAAAGCCCAAGTGTATCAAGAATTGATGGCCTGAGGTCATAGGCGATCCTCTGCGACTCGTCTATAACCTCCTTTAACAGGTCCATAATTTTTTCGAGTGAAAACCCGGTCGAGGCTGATTCAGACGAAGAACCCATGCTGCGTATCGTCTGTTCCAGGGCAAATCTTATTGCGGTCAGACTTGAACCAATACTGTCATGCAATTCCCTTGCAACAGTCTTTCTCTCCTGTTCCTGGGTCTCAAGTATCTTTAACGACAGGTAATGGAGCTGTTTTTCGGATTGTTTTAACCGGTTAAGTATTTTACTGTTACGTACCGCATATCGTATTGATCGTTCCAGGAGGACAGGGTCGAGCCGATTTTTATCGATATAATCCACAGCCCCTTTTCCCATTGCGAGCATGTCAATATCAAAATCACCCTGGCCGGTAAGAATGATTATGGGTTCAGTAAAACCCCTGCGAACATATTCGTCAATAAATTCAAAACCGGTGTGCATTCCCAGAAAATAGTCAACTATACACAGGTCATGTTCTGTTGCTGAAGCCTTCATAAAGCCTTCATCAAAATCCTTTGCCCAGTCAAGTTCGAACTTGTGCCTTTTTACCTTCGACAGTATCTCACTAATAATGATGAAATCATCTTCATCATCTTCTACCATCAAAATTTTTATTAGCTCAGGGGATTCCATTTTCAATATGCCTTTTTTCTTCAAAATACATAAATAAGATATCTCAAGTAGGGTTTTTACCCCATTATTATTCTCATTAACTGAAACTAGAATGATGGTCAATGGTTAAAGGGAGGATATATCGATATTTTAACTAAAGGAGTTATAAAATGGAAATCGGAAGACCAAATCTTGCTCAAAAAAATGCACTTGTTGTAGATGATGACGAGGTGATTCTTAAAAGCTTATCCGGTTGGCTGGAATACAGGGACTGGAATGTTGTAACTGCCTGTGATGGAACAGAGGCCTTTAAAATAATGACCCGGAAAAATGATTTCGATCTTGTCCTTACTGATTATAATATGCCACGAATGAACGGATTGGTTTTGGCAGAAAAAATAAAGGATATAAACCCCTTAATCCGAGTCATTCTTGTTACAGGAACATGTAGCAGTATTTTAGAGCGGGAAATCAATATAATCTATATTGATGATGTTCTGCATAAACCATTTTCTCTTGATGAACTGGACAATGTTCTCGATGAATGTATTACCAGAAATAGTTTTGCTGATCTGTTTACACCTGCTATCCCACTCTGGAATCATTCATAAACCAATCAAAGAAAGGAGCAAATAAAATGAATCCACCTATCGAGCTGCCCCTGGGAAATGATTCAGTAAGGTTTACTTATGATGGAAGGGTTTTTATCGAGGATGCCATTAAGGCTTTAACCGGTGAAAAAAAGCAGGAACCAGCACGAGTCTGGAATAAAATAAAAAAGGATCATCCGACCGTCCTAACATATTGCAGTTCATACTTAACAAGTGAAGGTGATAAAATTCAAACCATTGATGTGGAGGGAATGGATATGATTTTTCAGCTTCTTCTTGAATATATGTGAGGTATTCGGATTGAATTACAGGTAAATGCAAAAAAAATATTTGCCGAAAGGATACTGTCATGAAAATAAAAGTGGATCATTTGAAATGTGATACCACAGGCGCATGCGTAAAAAAGTACCCTCAACTCTTCAGGTTTCAGGAGGGAAGCAAAAAGGCTGAATTCATGTATGAAATAGTTCCCCTGAAATTTGAATCAAAATGTCCGGACATATTAAAGATATGCCCTATGGGTGCAATTTATTCTGAATGTTGACCCAACTATTCGGAAAGTGCAGAATATGAAAGAAGCGCTTCTATATGAAAAAATCGAAGGACTCAGTGCCCATTGTTTTTTGTGCAATCATCACTGTAAAATTAAAAATTCAGAATTCGGATTTTGCGGTGTGAGAGAAAACAAAGAAGGAAAATTATTTACCCATACATACGGTGAAGCAGTTGCAGCTAATATTGATCCTGTTGAAAAAAACCCCTGTATCATTTTCTTCCGGGAACAAGGACATTTTCTATTGCTGCACAGGGATGCAACTTCCATTGCGGTTTTTGTCAGAACTGGCAGATATCACAGGTTCCCATTCAGAAGAGCAACGGTTTGACCAGGATAAAATTATTACCCGGAGACATTGTTGATAATGCCATTACTCAGCATTGTAAAAGCATTTCATACACCTATACCGAACCTACAATATTTTTTGAATATGTCCTTGATACGGCGAGACTGGCAAAAGAAAATAAGTTATACAACATCATGGTAACTAATGGGTATATGACTCTTGAAGCGCTCAGGATGATAGCGCCATATATTGATGCATGTAACGTGGATCTCAAATCATTCAATGATGATTTCTATTCAATTACCTGCCACGGCCGCCTGAAACCGGTCCTCAATTCCATAAGGGAAATGAAGACTCTTAATATATGGATAGAAATCACCACTCTGATTATCCCTGATCAGAATGATACGGAAAAAGAGCTTACTGATATCGTTGAATTTATCGCCGGGCTTGATAAACAAATCCCATGGCACATCTCCAGGTTTCATCCCGATTATCAATTTATGAACAGCAAATCCACTCCGCTGAATACACTGGACATAGCCTTTGATATTGGGAAAAAGGCGGGTCTGAAACATATCTACAAAGGGAATGTGCTTGGTGATGTCACAGAAACATTATGTCCCAATTGTGGTGAAACGCTTATTCGCAGAAACGGCTTTTTCGTGGATATGAACCGCATTCAACAATCATCATGTCCGGCGTGCGGACAATCGGTCGCAGGAGTATTTTGACAGGAGGAGTGTAAAAGTAATGGTCTAAGAAGAAGGTAATGAAGAAAGCGCCATCCTGAGGTTCCCCAGTTAACATCAGATCATGCAAAAAGCACAATGTCTTTATCCTGTTACCTTCACCAATACACAGGAAGCCACTTCGGAATTACACGAAAGGAGGTCACAAAAATGCAGGCACGCGGTCCGCTGATGATCGAGCATCGTCTGATTGAACGTATGCTTTCGGTTATCGGAGAGGTCTTAGGAAAAATCGAATCAAAGCACAGTGTAGATCCTTTATTTGTGGATACAGCAGTTGATTTCATAAGGGTGTATGCCGACAGGACTCATCATGGAAAGGAAGAAGATATTCTTTTTCGGGAACTTAATCATAAAACGCTCTCCGAAGAAGACTGTAAAATCATGAAAGAACTCATAGATGAACATATATTTGGCCGGCAGACGACGAAAGCGCTTGTTGAAGCCAATACCCGTTACCGGAATGGTGATGAGACTGCCTTGAACGAGATTGCCGGTAATCTCAAAACTCTTATAGAATTCTATCCCAGACATATCGAAAAAGAGGACAAAGTATTTTTCCCTTCATCCAGATACTATTTTACTGATGAAGAGGATCACGCTATACTGGCAGAGTATTGGGAGTTTGACCGGAAGATGATTCACGAAAGGTATAAGAAAGTTGTTGAAGGATTTGAAAATCAACAATGAATCCCGTGAAAACGGGGGGCCATTAAAGAACACGGAGTTAGGTTGGGTATTAACCCAACATCCTTTAAAAAATGGGGGTGTTGGTTCAAAAACAACTTTCTTTAAAAGATATAACTGAAAGTTGTCAACTGAACATAGTTATAAGGCCGGAAGAAGAGGCTTATTTTTACTAAGTTGAAGAGTTAACCAGAGAAGCTTTCTGGAATTTATATAAGCCTGAATGTGATGAACATTATACGGCGCACAAGCTCAGAATCAGTACAGATTTTATAAAACACCTTGATTATGTGGCAGAAACAGATGGACGTATTGTTGGCACTATAATGTATACTAAGTCATATGCTGAGTGATTAAGGCGGCTATCGGGATAGGAGCGTAAACAGCGCACACCCACTGATGCCGGGTGTTGGCCAAATGACAACTGTGCAGGCCTAACACTGGTTTT
>Ga0123334_1002108_pt1 | contig 23425 bp, 23 predicted proteins | sample BiotimSIPDNA_FD_89706 | JGI IMG/M metagenome (GOLD analysis project Ga0123334, IMG submission 89706) | Anaerobic biogas reactor microbial communites from Washington, USA - Biogas_R1 time_0 SIP DNA | ecosystem: Engineered > Bioreactor > Anaerobic > Unclassified | place: Washington, USA... | reverse complement strand
GCCTCGCAGACTCGTGCTCCGCTGATTCTTCAGGTATCCGCAGGTGCCCGAAAATATGCCAAACATATTTACCTTATGAAGCTTATAGAGGCAGCTGAGGCCGATACCGGTCTTCCCATATGTGTACACCTGGATCACGGAGAGGATTTCGAAATCTGCAGATCATGTATCGACGGAGGCTTCACCTCCGTTATGATAGACGGCTCCAAGCACAGTTTTGAGGAAAACATCAGAATAACGAAGCAGGTAGTCGAGTATGCGCACTCGAGGGGTGTAGTTGTCGAAGGGGAACTGGGCCGGCTTGAGGGCGTAGAGGACGAAATCAGCGTCTCCGCCGAGGAATCATCCTATACCGATCCGTCGCAGGTGGAGGAATTCGTGACGGCGACAGGTGTCGACTCGTTGGCCATCGCTATCGGTACCAGTCACGGAGCGTACAAATTTAAACCGGGAGTCAAACCGAGTCTACGTTTCGACATACTTGAAGAGGTGAGCAAAAGACTTCCCGGCTTTCCGATTGTTCTGCACGGAGCGTCTTCGGTAACCGCGCAATTCGTTGAGACGATAAACGCATTCGGCGGCGCTATGCCTGACGCGGTGGGAGTACCCGAGGATATGCTGCGAAAAGCCTGCTCCTCGGCTGTCTGTAAGGTCAACATAGATTCGGATATAAGGCTTGCCGTAACCGCCGGAGTGAGAAAGCATATGTTTGAGAATCCGTCTGATTTTGATCCGAGAAAATATCTTACCCCGGCTCGGGACAATGTTCGCGAACTGGTCAAGCACAAGATCATAAACGTTTTGGGCTGTGACGGAAAAGCCTGAAATGACGAAATATGCTGCTAAAAGCATCATACAAATCGAAACGCGCTCACATTGCCGCCCGATATGGGTTCGAATAAATAATAAAACGTGTGCCGCTTCACTCCACGCTGTTTGGATAATTATTACGGTGAGGCCGCAGGGGAGAGAGAAAAATGTCGAAAGATAAAAAAATGGTTGAGCAGATTACCGATATGGAGGTCGATTTTGGCCGCTGGTATACCGATGTGTGTACAAAGGCGGAGCTTATAGACTATACAAGCGTCAAGGGAATGTTTATCCTGCGTCCTTACGGATACGCTATATGGGAAAATATACAGTCTGAACTTGACAGACGCTTTAAGGAGAAAGGGCATGTGAACGTTTCTATGCCCCTTCTGATACCGGAGTCACTTCTCCAGAAGGAAAAGGATCATGTCGAGGGCTTTGCTCCGGAGTGCGCCTGGGTGACCTACGGAGGCAATGAAAAGCTCGAGGAGCGACTTTGCGTAAGACCCACGAGCGAAACCCTTTTTTGTGATCATTGGGCAAATATCGTCCATTCCTGGCGGGATCTTCCTCTGCTTTACAACCAGTGGTGCTCCGTCCTTCGCTGGGAGAAGACCACAAGACCGTTTTTACGACACAGAGAATTCCTTTGGCAGGAAGGCCACACGCTTCACGAAACGGCGCAAGAGGCTATTTTCGAGACGGAACAGCAGCTGGAGGTCTATGCGGATCTATGCGAGAATATTTTAGCGATGCCTGTTGTTAAGGGCATGAAGACCGACAGAGAGAAGTTCGCCGGAGCCGAGAGGACTTATACCATTGAGTGCATGATGCACGACAGAAAGGCGCTTCAGAACGGAACGAGCCACTATTTCGGCGACGGATTCGCAAGGGCCTTTGATATTACTTTCAGCGATAAGAATAACCAGCTCAGGTATCCGCATCAGACATCGTGGGGATTTACGACACGTACGATCGGCGGTATAATTATGACTCACGGAGACAACAAAGGGCTGGTTTTGCCGCCTATGGTGGCTCCTATACAGATAGTCATTGTACCCATAGCGATGCACAAGGAAGGCGTTGCCGACGCCGCAAGCTCATTGGCGGCGGACCTTGCGGCAGCTAAATTCAGAGTAAAGACGGATTTATCCGATCAGACCCCCGGATGGAAATTCGCGGAGAATGAAATGAAGGGAATACCACTGCGAATTGAGATAGGACCTAAAGATCTTGAGAACAAACAGTGTGTAATGGTCAGACGTGACAACGGCGAAAAGTCTGTTGTATCTCTTGAATCAGCCGTTGAATCAGCAGGAAATCTTTTGAGCGAAGTTCAAAAAGGCCTTTTTGAGCGCGCGCTCAAAAACCTGACCGATAACACATATACCGCATTCAGCACAGCGCAGACAAAGGAGATAATAGATACAAAAGGCGGATTTGTAAGGACGATGTGGTGCGGCGACGAAGCCTGTGAGGAAACGATGAAAAACGAAGCCGGCGTTTCTTCCAGATGCATTCCTTTCAAACAGGAGATGCTTGATGATAAGTGCGCCGTCTGCGGGTGTCAGGCAAAACATATGGTATACTGGGGAGTAGCTTATTAAATAATTTATTTTATTAATGTTGGAACATAAGCTGCGAGCTGCGCGTCATAAAGGCAAATGAACAGGAGGGACCGATAATGAAAAGAGTTTACATAATACTTTTGTCCGCTCTGCTGGCGCTTAGTATATTTGCCGGCTGCGCCTCAAAAAGCGCATATGATGCGGTAAAACCGGAAAGCGGAGTGACCTCCGGTTCAGCGCAGGCGCCTGCAGCCGCACCTCGGCCCGATGCTGATTATGATTACAGCAAAGGTGATGACGGTGGCTATGACTATGCCGCGGGCATGAACTCCGGAGCGCCGACCGAGGCCACGGGTTCCGTGGATCTTATGGGTAATAATGTCACTGCAAGCAATGCCGCAGAAAAGATAATTTATTACGCGAATGTACAAGTCGAGACAATAGACTTTGAAAAGACGCTGGATACCATCGATATTCTGCTTGACAGATACGGAGCTTTTCTGGAGAGCTCATCAGTTACAGGCAGAGATTATAATACCTATTACTACGGATATAGGTCTTATCGTTCGGCGAGCTTTATTATCCGTGTTCCCGTGGCGCAGTACGAGGGGATGAGGGGCTCGCTGCCGGAACTGGGCAATGTAGTATATACTAGCTCACAGGGTCAGAACATTACAGCCCAGTTTTATGACACCGAATCGCGGCTCAATGCGTACAGGGCCGAGGAAGTAAGCCTTCTGAACATGCTCGAGAAAGCCCAGAACGTAGAAGAGATGCTGATGGTCGAAGATCACCTTGCCGATGTTCGCTATCGGATAGAATCTCTTCAGACGACGCTTAATACCTGGCAGAATCAGGTGGATTACTCCACGATCTCATTGGATATAAAAGAAGTTCAGGTCTATACCGAAGAAACAGTTATACCGCGTACATTCGGTGAAGAGATTGTGGATGCTTTTAACAAATCCGTTAAATGGCTTGTACAGGCCGGAAAAGATATAGTTGTATTCCTCGTGGCCGCAATACCAGTGCTGATAGTCCCGGTTGTGATTATAATCGTGTTGATCGTGGTTCTCACCAAGCGTTCGAAGAAAAATCGGGCAAATCGCGCGCTGAAATATGCGACGAACTTTGACCCGCTTACCGGACAGCCCATAAACAAACCCGACAGCGATAATAACTGAATTTATAAGTACTGCTGACAGCCGGTCAAGGTGTAAACAAAAACTGTTATCCCCATTTTACGGGATAACAGTTTTTGCTTACAAGGTTTATACATAACGGTGTACGAATGGCAAACGCCAAGATTTATTAAATTGATAAAGATGTGTTACTCAGAAATCGATACCGATTTTCAGAGCTTTCCGGTTAGCTTCAAGTAAATCCTTTTTTGAGGATGGAATCGATTTAACAAGTCCGCTGTCCAACGCATCCGTACCGCAAAATCCGATCTCTTTAAAAAGCTTGCCGATCAGAATGATATTTGCCAAGCCTTTAAGATCGTTTTCTTCGGCAAGTTTTGTGGCAGGCACATAGCAGACATCTATATCATCCCGAATGACTGTCTTATCAATCATCGAGCTGTCCACGATCACAATACCGCCGGGAACGACTGAATCGATATATTTCACCAAAGACGGCAGATTCATTACAATAAGTGCGTTCGGATTCAGGACCAGAGGGGAGCCTATCGGCGAATCACTGATACAAACGCTGCAGTTAGCCGTGCCGCCGCGCATTTCCGGACCGTATGAAGGGAGCCAGGATATTTCGCGCCCCTCAATCATACCGGCGTAAGCGACGACCTTGCCGCCGAAAAGTAAACCCTGTCCGCCGAATCCCGCAAGAAGCAGATTAAGATCTTTTCCCATTAAACCTCGCTCCCTTCCTGCGGATACTTGTCTTTGTATACACCGAGCGGATAATAAGGAAGCATGTTGTCCCGAAGCCACTGAAGTGCTTCAACCGGAGACAGACCCCAGTTGGTAGGGCAGGTGGAAACGATCTCTATTATGCTGTATCCCTTGCCGTCTATCTGGTTTTGGAAAGCGCGCTTAATCGCTTTTTTCGCAATTCTGATATTCTTGACGCTGTCTACGGTGACACGCTGAGCTAGAGCGACCCCGTCAAGAGTTGACAGAAGCTCGCAGACCTTTATCGGATATCCGGCGGAGACAGCTTCTCTGCCGTAGGGGCTGGTCTGAGTGACTTGCCCGAGAAGGCTTGTTGGGGCCATTTGACCGCCCGTCATTCCGTATATCGCGTTATTGACGAAGATTACGGTTATGTTTTCACCGCGTGCTGCCGCGTGAACGGTTTCGCACATACCGATTGCCGCAAGGTCACCGTCGCCCTGGTAGGTAAAAACTATGTTATCCGGATTTGCCCGCTTAATTCCGGTAGCTATGGCAGGAGCTCTGCCGTGAGCCGCTTCGACCATGTCGCAGGCAAAAAAATCGTATACGGTGACGGCACAACCGACGGGAGACAAGCCGATCGTTCTGCCTTCAATACCGAGCTCATCGATTACTTCGGCAATCGTCTTGGTTATTATGCCGTGCGTGCAGCCCGGACAGAAACTGAAAACAGCATCGGTAAGGGATTCGGGCCTTTTATATACAACCGCCATGTTATCTGCCCTCCTTTACGCTGATGATCTTATTTACGACTTCATCGGGCGTAGGTATTATACCACCGGTATGCCCGAAGAAATGTACCGGCAGTCTGCCGTTTACCGCGAGTTTTACATCCTCAACCATCTGGCCCATGCTCATTTCGACGGCAATGAAAGCTTTGGCGGTGGATGAGAGCTTGTCGATGGGTTTTGTTACAAAAGGCCAAAGAGTTATAGGACGCAGAAGTCCTGCCTTTATCCCCGCGGCGCGCGCGGCGACGACGGCGCTGCGGCATATGCGGGAGGAAGCACCGTAGGCAACAACAATGTACTCGGCGTCTTCTGTCATAAACTCTTCCCAGCGCTGTTCATTTTCAGCTATTGCCGCATAGCGCTCAAAGCGTTCGAAGTTTGTCTGTTCAAGCAGTTTGGGATCCAGGTAGAGAGAATTCACTATATTGTGTTTACGTTTTTTCTGTGTTCCGGTAACGGCCCAAGGCTTGTCGACGGGTTTTGCGGAGCTCATGTCCGGCAGCAGCACGGGTTCCATCATCTGCCCGAGCATTCCGTCGGAAAATACCATGGACGGCATCCTGTACTTATCCGCAAGATCGAATGCGAGGAAAACAAGATCAACAACCTCCTGAACGGAGGAGGGGGCTAAAACGATAAGGTGAAAATCACCGTGTCCGGTAGCCTTCGTCGCTTGCCAATAGTCGGATTGTGAGGGCTGTATTCCGCCCAAACCCGGCCCGCCGCGCTGTACGTTTACGATAAGCGCGGGAAGATCGCAGCCGGCAATATAAGAAATGCCCTCTGACATCAGACTTATTCCGGGTGAACTGGTCGACGTCATTACACGTACTCCGGCGGCGGCAGCGCCGAGGACCATGTTTATCGAAGCTATCTCTGATTCAGCCTGAAGAAAAGTACCGCCGATTTTCGGCATCTTCTTTGCCATATAAGCCGCAAGCTCAGTCTGAGGAGTTATAGGATAACCGAAGAAAAAACGGCAGCCGGCACATAAAGCGGCCTCGCCGAGAGCTTCGTTTCCCTTCATCAGGACTTTTTCAGCCATATTCCATCATCCTTTCACCCGTCAGCGCTCTACGGTTATCGCAGCGTCGGGGCATATCTGGGCACAGGCCGCGCAGCCTATGCACTTGGAGGCGTCGGTAAGGTCGGCGGGATGGTAACCCTTGGTGTTTATTCTGTCCGTCGACAAAGCAATGATATGTTTCGGACATACGGAAACGCAAAGCCCGCAGCCCTTGCAATACCTTTCGTCTACTGTGATTCCGGCCAAATACTTCATTCCTTTCAACTACATCCACGGAGTGCGGACATATATATCTATAGGGTATAGGTTTTCTATATCGAGGGTGGCTGCAACTGATCTCGGCGCTGTGGTCATAAGCAGCGGAAGCTTAAGCTGCTCGGCTGTTTCGCGTGCGAAGTCCATTGAGCTGCGAATGGTATCACAGGTAGTATCACTCATAAGGTGCGAGTTGTTGACAATCCCCGTAGCTTTCAAACGGGAACTGCGTTCAATTTCCGAAAGCAGCTGTGCGGCATCGCCCGAACTGGCAGTCAGGGGACGGTATTTATTGATGACATATAAAAGGTCGTAATCAACGCCCTCGAATTGCGAGGCATACCTGCCTAACGCGGTAGAACCCGCGTCATCACCGCCCACGTCAAAGAGGACGCGTCCTTCTATGCTGTCAAAAACCGAGTTAATCTCGCCGGGAATTGAGGGAATGTCAAGTGTTGAGCCTGAATATCGCGGCGCTATGAGTCTTACGCCATGTGATTTGAGCAACTCAGAATAATCTGACGTTCGGAAGTAGGGATTCACAATATCGAGATCGACGACAGTTACATTCTCTCCGCCTGCAGCTGCATCAAGCGCAAAATTCACTGACAGATTCGTCTTTCCGCAACCGTAGTGACCGCAGATAAGTGTAATGCGTCGAAAATTCATTATTAACCCATCCTTTAACGCTTAGATTTCGTATTGTACCACACGCAAATTTTTAAAGCAATATTCAAGATGCACGAAATTATTTCGTCGATAATGCATTTTTAGCATTATAAACTTGCAAAATGCCTATACTAAAAGCCATAAGCTGCTAAAAATATCGGCATAGCCGAATTATTCGGCTATGCCGGATTAAAAAATCCACTATCAGCGGGCAATATTTATACGTAAATTTTCGTTTATTTATCCGCTTTCTTCAAGATCGGCAGGGTGATTAACGGTTATCTTCAGCTTTTCCACCCTCATTGACTCGGCTTCAAGGACCTCGACCGTAAATATATCGTAACTGAAGGTATCGCCGACCTCGGGAAAGCGGTCCAGAATCTCTATTGCCCATCCGCCGACCGTAGTGTATTTGCTGTTGAAATCTTTGTGTTCATAACCGACGAACTCAAAGAAATTGGTTATAGTCATGGTGCCGTCTACAATGTAGCAGCTTTCCTTGTCGACCTCAACCTCGTTTTCTATTTCATCGGATTCATCAAAAATGTCGCCGACTATCTCTTCAAGTATGTCCTCTAGAGTCAGTATGCCCATAGTTCCGCCGTATTCATCAACCACTACGGCCATTTGAAGCTGCTTGCGCTTGAATTCCATAAGGATTGAGGAAATATTTCTCGTTTTATGAACAAAGACTGCGGGAGTCAATAAAGGTATAATATCAATCACGGCTTTCGGGTCTGCGATTTTCGCTTTCATCAGCCGCTTGGTCGGCAGTATTCCGATAATGTTATCAATGGTTTCGCGGTATACGGGGATTCTCGAGTAGCTCATTAGGTCGGGATCGTTGATCAGTTCATTGATATCATCTTCAATGTCAAAAGCGTCTACATCAACCCGTGGTATAAAAATCTCCAGCGCCGTCACATCGGGGAACTCAATGGCGGATTTGATGAGCTCACCTTCTTTTTGCGTAAACACGCCCTCGTCCTCTATCGTTTCAAGAAGCGTTACGAGCTCTTCGTCGGTAACTTCCGGTTCGGTATCCTTTGGTGTCCACGAAACGGAAAGCCTGTCAACAAAAAGAGATATGAGCTTAATAAAAGGACTGAAAACAAACATTGTGACGCGCAAAGGCCCGGAATAGGGTTTAACAAGCGAGTCAGCCATATATTTGCCGGCTATCTTCGGGAGAATCTCACCGAAGACAAGCAATATCGCAGTTGCTATAAGAGAGGATACATCGGCACTCATGTCAAGATACTCAACGGCAATAACCGCGAGAGCCGATGAAAAGGCAATGTTGACAAGGTTATTGCCGACAAGCACGGTGGATAAAAATCTAGTGAAGTTTTCTGAAATGAATACAGCGCGTTTCGCCCTTTTCGAACTGCAGTCGGCTGAAAGCGAAAGTCGTCGCCAGTTCGCGGAAGCATAAGCTATTTCGGAACTCGAAAAGAACGCGGACATCGCGACGAGTACGATAAGGAAAATACTTATAATTATAATTGATACTATACTCACTTCTGTCTGACGACCTCCTTGGAAGTGAGGATAATATCATCCTCGTCGTATATTTCGCCGACCAGCTCTTCGATAATGTCCTCCATCGTTACAATGCCAAGGGCTGTGCCGTCATCGGCGGAGACTATTGCGATATGCGTTCGTCTTCGGCCAAGTTCCTCGAAGACCGTATCAAGTTTTGCATCGGGCGAAATCTTATATGGCATATTCATAAGCGCGGCTGTGTTCACCGGCAGATTATTCGCAAATCGGAAAAGGCAGTCTCTGACGCGCAGCACCCCGATGATACGCTCGGGTGCACCGGCATAGACAGGTATCCTCGAATACTTTTTGTTGAGAATCAGTGCCTTCAGGTCATCCTGACGGACAGAGATATCTACTGATACTGCCTTGTCGATCGGGGTCATTATTTCATTAACGGATATGTCGGAAAATTCGATAGCGCTTTTTATCAGCCTGCTTTCTTCCGGTTCGATGAGTCCCTCCTCCTGTATACTGTCTACAATGTTGCTGAACTCGTCCTCGGTGCAGCTCGGCGAGTCGTCGCATTTCGGAAAAAGCATGATAAATACTTTGCCTAAGCCCGAAAACAGAAGATTAGCAGGAGTAAGTATCGTCATCAGCGCCCTAACGGGCAACGAAACTGCCAGAGCACACGCATCGCTGTTTGCTCTGGCAAAGCTTTTTGGAATCGTTTCACCGAAAAGAAAGATAACAACCGTTAATAAAACGGTGGACAGTACGGCACCGCCGGTACCCATAATGCGCACGAAAATTATAGCTGCAATGGAAGACGCGAATATGTGGCAAAGGTTGTTCCCGATGAGGATAGTAGTGAGCATATTATTGAAATCGTCAATAACACGCAGCGCGCGCGCGGCGCGCTTGTCACCATCCTCGGTTCTTTTTCTGATGCGTAGTTTGTTGCAGTAGGAATAAGCCGTTTCGGAGGCCGCGAAAAAACCGCTGAGTATTATAAGTACTATTAGCAGAATACTTCGTGGTATTGTGTCGTCCATTAAGGGAAATCAACTCCATAGAAAATAATTTTAGTATTATTTTAGCATACTGCCCGGCAAATGCAAGCATATCAGGCGCAACGGGACTAACTAATTTATAAATCAAAGCTGTCTGCTTTGATATTGTCGGAGTGCAGGGGTTCAGGCAGATCGGGTATCCGCTTAAGCGGGTCATAATCAAATGAGCGGCATTTGTCCCAAAGCGGTACAATACCCTTCTTTATACATATAACGTTATCGTCATCTATTGCGGTGCCGTGCAGGCAATGCGCGCAGCAGCGCTCGATATTTTTCCTGAAAAGCATGGTAACCGCCTCCATAACGGATTATATATCATTTGTATTCTTTTTTCTACTTGAATTTGCATGTCCGGCCGCATATAAGGCTGCCGGCAGAGCGAGCACCGCAGCTGCACAGCAGAATGATATCAGCGCCGTGCGGCGGAAGTCAAGGTCCGCTATACTGTCTATCTGAGCGGCAAGCGCAAAGGCGACCAGAGCGTCGGGATAAAAGATTTTAAAGACCATAATGGCGATAACGGCAGATATGACCGCGTGAAGCAGTTTTCCGAGTATGTAGCTTTTTGCGGTCAGTCCAGTGTCGCGAAGGAAGGACAGTACCTGAAAATGAACCGATAAACCGGCCCAGCCAAGCATGAAGGCTGCCATAGCGGCGCTGCGGCTAAGTCCCGCAGCAGCGTCTTTCAGGCTCCAGACACCTGAAGTCAGTTCTATTACGCCGATTATAAACTGCTCGGCCGTATTGTCGCTAACGCCTAAGGGACGCAGCAAAAAAGCCGCAGCCTGCGCAATGGCCGGAATGATACCCGATAAAAAAAGCAATTTAATAAAAACCGAGAAAAAAATAACGAATCCGCATATATTAAAAGTCGCGGAAAATGAGTTAACTATTGATTTGATTAAAATATCCGCTTTATTAGTTACAGGCCTGAAGGCGGTTTCTTCAGATGCAGAGCGCATAACCGAGACTCCGCCCCATTTTCTGAAAATAAGGCCTACTGCGACGGAAGCGAGAATGTGAGACAAATATAGCAGCAGCCCGACCCGGCTGTCCATGAATACACCCGCTCCTACCACGCCGAGAATGAACGCGGGGCCGGAGTTGTTGCAGAAGCTCAGCATGCGTTCGGCTTCAATTCTGCTGCATTTACGTGCCCTGTAAAGCGATATAGCCGTTTTCGCCCCTACAGGATAACCGCCTACAAATCCGAGTATCATTGCCGACGAGCATGCGCCTCCGATGTTGAATACCCTCCGCATGAGGGGACGGGTGAGACGACCGAGAGTGTCGGCAATACCCATTTCGATTATCAGCGAAGAGACGACAAAAAAAGGGAAGAGTGAAGGTACTAATGCGTTCAGGCAAAGCGATATGCCTTCCTTGCCCGCGGATATGCATTGCTGAGGAAACAAGACCAGCCCGACGGTGACAGCGAGGAGGCCGAGAATTGTCAGAAGATCTGCGATATTTGTTTTTTCACGATTATTCACTGATCATCATCTCCCCGATACGGTTTTAAAGTATATGTGTGCCTCATAAAAATTATCAGCGGTAAATTAACTGGAGGTTGCATAATGGGGAAAATTAAGGATGGAATCATGCGTAACGGTCTTTCATGGCTTTCGGGTATGCCGCAGACGGATATCACAGGCGACGGAAGAATACGCATTGAAAATCACAGAGGTATTTATAATTTTACATCGGAGTCGGTTACGGTTGACGCTCCCGGTATGAGCATAATCATAACCGGCGATCATCTGGATATCCGATACATGAGCGGTGAATCGATTGAAATCACGGGAAGGATAAGTAATATCGCCTATAACCATAACGGTGATTTGCGATGAGGACAGCTTTTGAAGTTTTTATAGGTACGACAAATGTCAGGACAAGGGGGATCAGGCCGGAGAGGCTCCTAAATCTGCTCACATCCCGGGGAATACCGTTCAGGAATGCATATCGGGATAAAAACGGTGATCTGTGTTTTCGTATCGAAAGACAGTACAAAAACAGGGTGAAAGCGTATTCGCTTGAATGCTCTCTGGAAGCCGAGTTCACGCGAATACGAGGAGTAATGACGTTTGCGGCAGGATTTAAAAAAAGATATGTACTGCTGGCGGGGCTATTTTCAGTAATATTTGCTGCCTACACCGCTTCTCTTTTTGTATGGGACATAGATATCAGCGGCAATAAGCGTGTTAAGGATACTGAGATACTCTCGGCTCTCTCGGAGGCGGGGTTTTCAGTGGGAGTATTCGGCCCGAAGGTCGACCGTGAGTATATACGCGGAAAGGTTCAATACTCGGTGAGAGAACTGTCGTGGTTGACGATCAACATCAAGGGGTGCAGAGCACAAGTGCTGGTGCGTGAACGCAGGGAGGCCCCGGAAATTACAGATATGTCATTACTTGCTGATATTAAGGCCGAAAAGACAGGAGTAATTATCAGTGTTGACGACTTTTCTGGAACTGCGCTTGTAGACAAGGGTGATACCGTCCTCAAGGGGCAGATACTTGTAATCGGACAGATGACAGGCAGGACAGGCGAGGTTAGACCTGTTCGAGCAATTGCCGACGTCACGGCCAGGACCTGGTATCAATTTTCGGCATCGATGCCGCTCTTGTGTATGGGAAAAAACTATACCGGAGAGGAGTTAGAGCGCTGCGAACTGATACTGGCCGATAAACGTTTACGTTTTTATTTTGGTAGTGGTAATCCGGACGGATTTTATGATAAAATAGTGGAAAATAAAGAATGGAACTTATTCGGTGACTTTCTTCTGCCATTTCGTATAAACCGGATTAAATACAGCTTTTATAAGCCTTATACGTACGAAATATCGGAAGAAATCGCTGAGCGGCAGCTTAAAGAACGGCTATATGAGCGCCTTACGGAAGCTGTTAATAATGGGAGTATAGTTCAAGCGGAGTATATTACCCGGCGCGACGGAGATTTGCTGACCGTTACGCTGAGCGCAGAGTGCGCGGAACTGATATCACAAATATCTGTCCGATGAGAGGAAGAGCCTTACAAATGATTGAAAAGGTCATAAGCGTAGATAGAATTGAAAATATTATCAATGTATTCGGGTCGTTTGACGAAAACTTACGTATTATAGAGAGCGATCTCGGAGTAAAAGTTACCGACAGAAATTCCGAACTGAGGGTTTCGGGCGAGGCCGAAGCCGTGCTGATGGCGGAAAGCTCGATTGAGGGATTGATGTCGCTCGCATCAAAGGGCGAAAATATAACCGCCCAGAACGTGCACTATATATTAAGTCTTGTCAGATCCGGAAGAACCGAAGAGATAGGCGCGCTGGCAAACGATGTCGTATGTGTAAATGCGAAAGGTAAACCTATTAAAGCGAAAACTTTGGGGCAAAAAAAATATGTGGATGCCATAGGAGCAAACACAGTAACTTTATCCGTAGGGCCGGCCGGCACAGGGAAGACATATTTAGCCGTAGCCTGTGCCGTAAGCGCATTCCGCGCAAAGAAGATCAACAGGATTATACTGACAAGGCCCGCCGTCGAAGCCGGTGAGAAGCTCGGCTTTTTACCGGGTGATCTGCAAAATAAGGTTGACCCATATCTAAGACCGCTGTATGATGCCCTGTTTGATATGCTTGGGCCGGAAACCTACGGAAAGTATCTGGAGCGGGGGAATATTGAAGTTGCTCCTCTGGCTTATATGAGAGGACGCACGCTAGATGACAGTTTCATAATACTTGACGAAGCGCAGAACACTTCCCGTGAGCAGATGAAGATGTTTCTCACACGTATCGGCTTTGGCTCAAAGGTAGTCATAACAGGGGATATAACACAGACAGACCTGCCCAGGGATAAGGTCAGTGGGCTGAAGGAAGCCATTAAAGTACTTAAGGATATAAACGATATCGCTATATGTACTCTTACAGGTGCAGATGTCGTAAGGCATATTCTGGTTCAGAAAATCATTGCCGCTTACGAAAACTATGAGAAAAAGTTTCCGATGCCGGAGCAGAAAAAGACATATAGGAGAAAAAGCTGATGAAGCGCATAGCCGTAAGTGTAAGGCGGGGTAAGCCGGGACTAAGAATCGGTTTTGCCGGATATTTAATAAGGCGTGCGCTGCGGGCCGCACTTGCCTGTGAAGGCGTGAACTTGCTATGCGAGGTGTCTGTGCTCCTGACCGACGACGAGGGAATAAAAGCAATAAATCTAAAAAGCCGCGGCATAGACAGTTCTACGGATGTCCTGTCATTTCCGGCAAGCGAGCTTAAAGCAGGGGATTTTAATGCCGATTCCTGCGAGACAGACCCCTACAGCGGAAGAATATTTTTAGGTGACATAGCAATATCGCTGGAGCGGGCGATATTACAGGGCAGGGAGTATGGCCACGGTGTGAAAAGGGAGATAAGCTATCTGGCGGTGCATTCGCTTCTGCACCTTCTGGGTTATGACCATCTTGACGAGGGAGAAAATAAAATGCGGATGCGGGAACACGAAAAAAAGGCGATGCATCTGCTGGGATACGATAAGGCGGATAATTGATATGGGAAATAAAGGATCGGCATTGATTACAATCGCAGGCAGGCCGAATGTAGGCAAGTCTACACTGATCAACAGATTAACGGGCGAAAAGATTGCTATAGTGACGAATAAGCCGCAGACAACCCGGAACCGGATATACGGTGTAATCAATGCGGACGACGTACAACTCGTCTTTGTTGATACACCGGGTTTCCACAAACCGCGAAATCAGCTCGGCGAAATCATGGTAAACACCGTTCGCGAAAGCCTTTTAGGTGTGGATGTCATCATGCTTGTAGTTGATCCGATAGCCGAACCGGGTATGCAGGAACTGAAACTGATAGAGCTCGCAAAAGCCGCGAAGACACCTGTAATTCTTGTAATCAACAAGATAGACACGGTAAAAAAAGAAAATCTTCTGGCGGTTATCGCTTCTTACAACTCCGCGCACGATTTTAACGAGATTATACCGATATCGGCAAAAACCGGAGAGGGCCTGGATGAACTAGTGAAAGTCCTGCGTACTTTCGTTAATGAAGGCCCGAAGCTGTTCCCGGATGATATGGTGACTGACCAGACGGACAGGCAGATTGTCGCAGAGCTTATACGAGAAAAACTTCTCTATTGCCTTGAACACGAAATACCCCATGGTACTGCTGTGGAGATAACCGCATTTTCGCAGCGTGACAGCGACATTATCGATGTCGAAGCTACTATCTATTGTGAAAAGCCCGGCCACAAGAGCATTATTATCGGCAAAAACGGAACCATGCTCAAAAGAATCGGTGAGCTGGCAAGAACCGATATTGAAAGATTCATGGGCTATAAAGTATACCTTCAGACCTGGTTAAAGGTTAGGGAAAACTGGCGTGACAGGAGCGCTATGATCACCAACATGGGATATGACGGTAAAAAATGAATGCCTCCGTAAAAGCGCTCGTCCTGCGCGAGACAGAGTATAAAGAAAGCAGCCGAATCCTGACTGTCCTGTCGGATTCCCTAGGCAAGCTGACGCTCGTTGCCAAGGGCGCGAAGCGCCGCGGAAGCCGTACTGCCGCGGCTGCGCAGCTTCTGACTTATTCGGAAATGTCTATTTCCTGCAGCCGGGGCAGATGGTATCTCAACGAGGCTGCAACCATTGAGATATTTCCGGGTCTTAGGAACGACCTTCGAAAGCTGACTTGCGGCAGCTATTTCGCGGAGCTTCTGGAAACGGTAGGCGACGAGGATTCGCCGGACCCCGAGATACTCAGGCTCGGACTTAACTGCCTGAACGCGCTCAGCGAGGGCAGCAGAGAAGATCGGCTTGTAAAGGCGGTCTTTGAGATGAGGCTGATGTGCCTTGCAGGCTATGAACCTTCACTCGACGCCTGTGCAGTGTGCGGGGATGAAAGCGAAAATAACCCGTTTTTTGACATTAGCGGCGGTGTGCTTTTATGCGGTTCCTGCGCCGGCGGCGATGCATTTCGACTCTGTGATTCCTCACTTGCCGCACTGCGCCATGTAACCTCCTGCCAGGCACAAAGGATACTTTCGTTTCGTTTAAGCGGCGAGGCGCTAAACAGATTTTGCTATGTATGTGAGCAATATGTTACACATCATCTTGAAAGGCATTTTCACATACTTGATTACTTAAATAACCTGGAGTAAGAAATGGACTTATATGACAAATCGATAAAAACCCTTGAACTGCCGGCGGTGCTGGAGATGCTCAAAGCCGAAGCGGTAAGCGAGGCCGCGAAGAACCGCGCTGCCGACCTAAGACCCTCGTCGGACCCGATTGAGGTGGCTGAAAGCCTTTCGGAGACGACCGAGGCAAAACGGATGATATCACTGAAGGGTAACCCGCCTTTTTCTGCAATCAGAGAAGTAGCGGGTTCGCTTATGAGGGCTCGTATGGGCGGCATGCTCAATACACGGGAGCTTTTGGATATAGCCCTTGTATTGCGCTGTGCCAGGACTGCGGCGGCATATGGCACAGGACATGCGGCGGGTGCGGTTGATCGCCTTTTTTGCTCACTCAAAGCAAACAAATACCTTGAGGATAAAATTTCGCTTTCAATAATCGGCGAGGATGAGATCGCGGATTCCGCGAGCAGTGAGCTTGCTTCCATAAGGCGCCATATCCGGGCCGCGAACGCGAGGGTCAGGGATGTGCTGCAGAAAATCATAACATCAACATCACATCAGAAATCCCTCCAGGAGCCGATAATAACGATGAGAGGAGACAGGTACGTAATACCTGTCAAAGCTGAATACCGCAATTCAATACCCGGACTGGTACATGATATATCCTCAAGCGGGGGTACCATCTTTGTTGAACCGATGCAGGTTGTTTCCGCAAATAATGAGATCAAGGAGCTTCAGGCTAAAGAAAAAAGGGAAATCGAGCGTATATTAATGGAGCTGTCCGACGAAGCCGCATCATTCGAGGAAAGTATAATGGCGGACTTCGGGATTCTGGTAAAGCTTGACCTGATTTTTGCCAAAGCCAAGCTTTCATACTTGCAGAAGGGCTCGGAAGCGGAGCTGTCAGACTCAAACAAGATATCTTTGCGCCGAGCGCGCCATCCGCTGCTTGACAGAGAAAAGGCGGTACCGGTAGACATAACGCTGGGTGACGGCTGTGATACGATGATTATTACCGGGCCGAACACCGGCGGAAAGACGGTCACACTTAAAACGCTGGGACTTTTATGCCTGATGACGCAGTGCGGGCTTCATATACCTGCCGATTACGGCAGCTGTATGCCGGTCTTTGGGAAGATACTGGCTGATATAGGCGACGAGCAGAGCATCGAGCAGTCTCTGTCCACATTTTCATCGCATATGACCAATATCGTAAGTATACTAGCCGAAGCCGACGAAAGATCATTGATCCTTTTTGATGAGCTTGGAGCAGGCACGGACCCGGTTGAGGGAGCCGCTCTGGCGGTGTCGATAATCGAATACGCCCGCTCGGCGGGAGCTATGCTCGCGGCGACGACACACTATGCGGAGCTTAAGCTTTACGCGACGACAACACCCGGTGTCATTAACGCTTCGTGTGAATTTAATGTTGAGACGCTGCGGCCGACATACCGTCTTATTATGGGAATTCCGGGAAAGTCCAATGCTTTTGAAATCTCCAGACGGCTGGGCCTTTCGGAAGAGATAATAGCCGACGCGGCCGGAAGGATCGATAGCGGCAACACCAGTCTTGAAGAGGTGCTGGAATTGCTGCAGAAAGAAAGACAGGAGATGGAACGGCGCAATGAGGAAGCCCGCATAGCTCTGCTGAAAGCAAAAGATGACTCCCGAAAGGCCGAGGAAATCAGGAAAAGTCTTGAAGCGGAAAAAGAGAAAGCCGCACTTATTGCCAGAAGAGAGGCTGACAGGATAATAGCACAGGCGAGGAAAACGTCGGAAGAAGTTTTCGCGGAGATTTCTCAAATGCGAAAGCGGGATGTTTCTGAAGAGAACATCAGAAAGCTCAACGATGCCCGCGCGGATATAATGAAAAAGCTCAACGAAGCTGAGCAGACTTACGGATTAACGGAAGAACCGGGGGAAGAACCCGAATCCCCCGCACGTGATATAAAAGCCGGAGACACGGTAGAGATTAAAAGACTGGGCAGCCGGGCGGAGGTCATTTCGGTCGCTGCGGACGGTTCGCTAACCCTTCAGGCAGGTATAATGAAGATAACTGCTAAGCCCTCTGAAGTAAAGCTCATTGAAGGAATAACAAACCAGATAAAAAAATTTGCGGAAAAAACAGAGGCTGCCTTAAGGAGCATCAGTGTTTCGCCGGAAATCGACCTGAGGGGAATGAGCGGCGAGGAAGCCGTACTGATTGCGGAGAGGTATATAGACAGCGCTGTTATGTCAAAGCTTAATACCGTAACAATAATACACGGAAAGGGGACGGGAGCGCTTAGAAACGCGGTTAGTGCGATGCTCAGGAAAAGTCCGCATGTAAAAAGCTTCAGGCTCGGGCATTTCGGCGAGGGGGAAACAGGCGTTACCGTCGTTGAGCTCAAACAATAAGTATCCGGGGCATTAAAATATGTTGACTCCAATGCAATGATTTGATATTATTTTACCGGAAAGGCAATGAAAGGAGCGTTCGAAGATGTACACCAGAAATGCGGTCGTTAACAATCAGGTAGGTCTTCATGCGAGGCCCGCAACATTTTTTATACAAAAGTCGAACGAGTTTAAAAGCAGTATTTGGGTTGAAAAAGACGAGCGCAGAGTCAACGCGAAAAGCCTTCTGGGAGTCCTTTCTCTGGGAATTGTAAAGGGATCGGAGATAACGCTGATTGCCAGCGGCGAAGACGAGAAAATTGCTGTCGATACTCTGGTTGAGCTTATTTCATCCGAATTTCCCGAATAACTGAAATATGATATGACCTCCCGCGAAATCAGCGGGAGGTTTTTTCTTGTTTTATCATGAAAACTGTTATAATATCGATTTAGCGGAAAGTATTGCCCGAGTCAATATTGCCCGGGTATTATTTACGGGAGGAGAAGTCAAGTGAAATCCATTCAGGTTATAAAAGTCGGCAGCCTTCGGGATCCGAACCCTGAAAAGCGGGGTAAAATAAAGGTGGTTGATATACCGGAACAGCAGCTTGGCGATGAGGACGTTCGCATCAAGGTAGCTTATTGCGCTATATGCGGGAGCGATCCTCACCTTGTTGAGAATATCTTCGGCTGGGAGGTCCCTTTCGGGATGGGACACGAGCTGTCCGGAGTCATAACCGAAGTCGGTCCAAAAGCGACAAAAAAAGGGCTTAAAGTCGGGGACAGAGTTTCGGGTAATTTCCTTAAGTTCTGCGGTACCTGCTACTACTGTCAAAACGGACAGCAGCAATTTTGCACGCATGCAGATGAATCCAATAATCCCGGGTTTTCGGAAACGATTGTCTGGCATGAATCCCAGGTATACAAGCTGCCGGATGACGTGAGTCTGAAAATGGGGTGCCTGCTTGAGCCTACATCTATTGCTGTTCGCGCTATGGATAAGGCGGATATAAAATTCGGGCAGCGAGTCGCAATATGCGGAGGAGGACCTATCGGCCTGTTCACGCTTCAGGCAGTCAGTCTGTCCGGCGCTACGGATATCACTTTGATTGAGCCTATTGCCGAGCGGCGGGATCTGGCAAGGAAATTCGGAGCATCACATGTGGTGGATCCCGCAGACGAAAACGTCAAAGCCGCTGCCGAGCGCATTACCGGCGGTCTGGGCTTTGATGTGGTATTTGACTGCAGCGGAAGCGTAAAAGCCGTGCGGGATCTTCCGTATATAACGGCAAAAGGCGGCAAGCTGCTGTACTGCGCCATGTACCCCAATGATTATGAGATGCCGCTGAATCTGTATAAGTTCTGTTATTATAATGAGATCACAATAAGCGGGCTGTATGTCGCTCCGTATGCTTTCCCGCGTGCACTGCAGATTTTGCCGAGGATGAGGTACGATGACTTCATAACGAAAGTATTCGACCTGGAAGACGCAGAAGCGGCATTTGAAGCGCAGATAACCGGTAAATGGCCGAAAATACTCATACGATGCAATAAAATCGAGGGAGAATGAGATGTATAAATACAACATAGACATGGATCTCGTCCGTTTCCTGGAAGAAAAGGCTCTCAAGATACGCAAGGACCTTGTTACTTTTGTTTACAGAATAGGTATGGGACATCTGGGCGGAGAACTGTCGATGGTAGAGGTTGCCGTGGCACTCTATTACCATTACATGAATTATGATGTGATGGATCCGAAAAAACAGGACAGGGATCGTTTCGTACTCAGCAAAGGTCACTGCAGCGAGACGCTTTACTCAATTTTTGCTGATCTGGGAGCATACACGCAGGATTATATGGTCGAACACTTTGAGGTGCTTGACAAAACGAAGTTCGGTATGCATACAAACAGGAAGTATGTTCCGCAAATAGAACTGTCCGCCGGATCACTCGGACACGGTCTTTCGGTCGCTTTAGGTATGGCGCTTGCAGCGCGTAAGCAGAAAAAAGGGTGGCGCACATTCGTAATGGTAGGCGACGGAGAGCTTAACGAGGGAAGCAACTGGGAAGCTATTATGGCTGCCGCGCATTATCGGCTTGCAAACCTCGTCTTGATAATTGACAAGAACAAGCTGCAAATGACGGGGACGACGGAGCAGGTTATGAATATTGACCCGCTTGATAAAAAGCTCGAGGCCTTCGGCTGGCAAGTTAAAGATATTGACGGCAACAATATGTACTCAATCTGCGAAGCACTTCAGAGTCTACCTCCGGCCGACCCGATATCAAGAAGAAAACCGGTTGCCATAATATCAAATACTCTCAAAGGCAAGGGTGTTGATTTCATGGAAGGCAATGCAAAGTGGCACGGCGGCGGAATCGCTAAAGAACAATGCGATGAAGCTTTGTGCTGTATAGATGATAACAGAAAGTGTTGGTGACATATGGCCGTATTAACAACCTTTGATTTTGACCAGATGCTCTCAAACGCGCGTGAAGCATACGGTGAAGAACTTTTGAGAATGGCGGACGACGGCCTGGATTTTGTCTTCACGTACTCTGACAACGTCGCGCCATCTTCGAGCGCGGGGAAACTGGTCGCCAAGTATCCGGAACGCTGCTTCAATTTCGGTATAGCCGAACCTAATCAAGTCGGTGCTTCCTGCGGTTTGGCGCTTGGCGGAGAGATAGTTTACTCGCAGGTTTTCGGTCCGTTCCTGTCTCTTCGCGCAGCGGACCAGATTCATACGGATATTGCCTACAATGACGTTAATGTTCGTCTGATCGGCACACATGCCGGTGTGACAGCGGGCGGCGGCCCAACGCATAACTGCATAGCGGACCTCGCGCTCTACAGAGCGATACCGAACCTGACCGTAGAAGTGCCGGCGGATGCGGGCCAGTGCTGTAAAATAGTAAGGCAATCGCATTCATTTGAGGGGCCGATGATTATAAGGATCGACCGCGGCGGTTCACCAAACGTTTACGCGGATAATAACTATGAGCTTGTTATCGGAAAGGCAATCGAAACTCTTCCCGGCGCGGATGTTACGCTCATATCAGCCGGCTCAAGCGTGTACTGGTCATTGATGGGAGCAAAGATTCTGCGCGAGAAATACGGAATCAGCGCAAGGCTTATCGATATGCATACAATAAAGCCTCTTGACACGGATATGATTAAAAAGTGCGCTGGCGAGACCGGAGCGATCGTTACGGTAGAGGAGCATTCGATAAACGGCGGACTGGGAAGCGCGGTTGCCGAGTATCTGATGGAGTCAGGCTTTTCGGGGAGATTTAAAAGGATCGGCTTGCCTGATGAGTTTGCCGTACTCGGTGAGACGGAAGCGGTATATGAGTATTACGGTATGGATCCAAAGGGTATAGCGGAAAAGGTACGCTTACTTCTCAAATAATCAATAGAACCCGGATTGATTTATAAAGAGTGCGGCGTGTAAATAGGAGTCTATTTAAAAAGTACCGCGCGCATGCGGCGTACATGCCGGGCGCACATAATAAAAAATCCTTCGGTCGCCTGACGACCGGAGGAATTTTTTATCAGTCGGTGCGCAGATTACAATAGGCTGACTGCCTGTGAGAAGAAGATGATCGAATATCCGTGCTAAACCACATATAGCACATATGCCATAACCGGTTCGTTTTGCGCATAGATTGTGTCGAATTGTGAAATCGGCACAGGGCTTGTTCCGATGCCTGCTTCAATGGTGTATCCGGGTTTGTTGAAATCCTGAATGAACCAATCCTTATATCCCGCAAATGACGAGATGTAGGGTGTAAGCTCAAGTGAATAACCGCTGAGTCTTGCCATTTCCTCGCCGATTTTTCTTGAATTTTCGGGTTCAAAGTCAAGAAACTTCCAGTAAATAACTTCGCCTTGAGTATGGTATGATATTGTTATACTAAAATTTCTTTCTTTCGTAAAGTTGAATAAAGCTTCACTTTCCGGTTCTGTAAGAACCGCACTGCCGACGTAATCGCGCGGACCCGGTTTTGTGAAGCCCTGTGAAAACTTGATTTCCTTTGCCTGCTCCCATCCGGCAGGGTATTGAAGATTTAAATCCACTCCTCTGATGTTTGCTTTCCACCCTGCGGGAAAATCTATGAGAGGGTAATTTGCCGATAACGCTGCGGCTCTTTTATACAGCAATTCGCCTGGTGCTGTTTCACCTGTCACCAGATCAACCCCGTCCGGGTTTACCATGGGTATAAGGAGCATTTGTGAGGTAGAATAAAGCTCTGCCGCACTGTGTCCGCCGATATTTGTTCCGGATATTACCGCGGAAGCGTAGTTCTCAAGAAATTTCATTACTAAGGGAGAGGTTATCCATTCGTTAGCGTGATGAGAGGCATTAACGAATACCTCCGGTTGACCCTTTCCCATTTTCAAATAAGGGATATCTTTACCGGATACGCTCAAACCCGCGGTACCCGATGAGATGAAGGGATACCTGGCTTTCAGACCCGCAATGCAGTAGCTTAATACAGTTGACGTAAATCTTATATCGCCGGGAACCACCGAAAATGATAGTGGTATTATGAGCGTTTGGCCGATTTGTAAATTAAAAAAATCGACGCCGGGATTGGCTGCTTCTATTGCGCGAATTTGCGATCCGTAGCGACCAGCCAATCTGTAAAACGTGTCCCCGCTCTTAACCCTGATTATGGTAAAACCTGTCAGCCACGGTTCCAGTGCTCCCCATGTCAGCGGGCCTGCAATCCCATCAGGTTTCAGCCCGTGATTATTTTGAAATATCACAAGAGCATTATACGTCATCTGTCCGAAAATGCCGTCTAAAACCAGTGCGGCTCCGGTTCGATTAAGCGCTTTTTGAAGAAGCTCTGTTTGCGCTCCTTTCATACCGATATGCAGCGTTTTCAACTGATCAATCACCTCATTGTTAACAACATATGTTATTAAACCCGGTAAAATTACAACAGCAATGCTAAACATTTTCCTTAAAGCTTCTGGAATGCGGCAATATGCTTGATGTATATTTCAGGATAACCATCGTTGAGCTTATTTGACATTGTGAAACTCCGTTATTTCCGTCGGGTGCAGGCATATTATCAATGTCCGCTTAGCGGATATAACGGAGGGCAAGAAAATGGAAAAAACTAAAAACTTAAAAATCAGAGTAATAGCGTTGACAGCGGCGCTGGCTGTCATGCTTTCGGTACGCGCATCCGCTTTTGAAAAAAAGAGATTGCTGTTGCCTATGGGCTCGGCAATAGGTATCTCTTTAAAATGCAGCGGTTTGATGGTAGCCGGATTTTTATGTGTGGGTGAAGGAGAAAAGGCTCGTTCGCCGGCTCAGGAAGCGGGAATAAGGCCGGGGGATATAATAACGCGAATC
>Ga0123334_1002107_pt1 | contig 23427 bp, 33 predicted proteins | sample BiotimSIPDNA_FD_89706 | JGI IMG/M metagenome (GOLD analysis project Ga0123334, IMG submission 89706) | Anaerobic biogas reactor microbial communites from Washington, USA - Biogas_R1 time_0 SIP DNA | ecosystem: Engineered > Bioreactor > Anaerobic > Unclassified | place: Washington, USA... | reverse complement strand
GACCGGTCAATTAGAAAACACTGCCCGTCTCAGCACGGTCAGAAAGACCATCGCCCGGATGAAAACCATCATGTCCGAGCGGGAAAGTAAATAAGGGAGGGCCATCATGGAGTCGAAAATCAATCGCCGAACGTTCATAGGAAAAGTCGTTTCCGACAAGAACGATAAGACGATCACCGTTTTGGTGACCACATACAAAACGCACCCTTTATATAATAAGCGCGTGATCTCCTCAAAGAAATTCCACGCTCATGACGAAAAGAATGAAGCAAAAATCGGTGACACTGTCAAAATCGTGGAATGCCGTCCATTGTCTCATCTGAAGAGATTCCGTTTGCTCGAGATCATCGAACACAGCGTGGTCTTGTAAGGGAGGATGGACAAGCATGATACAACAAGAGACAAGACTGAAAATCGCCGATAATTCGGGCGCTCGGGAAATCTTGACCATCAAGGTCCTGGGTGGAACCAGCCGCAAGTACGCCAATATTGGCGACATCATTGTGGCCACGGTCAAATCCGCAACCCCCGGCGGTTTAGTAAAGAAAGGCGAGATCGTCAAAGCGGTCATCGTCCGAACAGCCTATGGTCTCCGTCGTTCCGACGGTAGCCATATCAAATTTGATGACAACGCAGCCGTTTTGATCAAAGATGACAAAAGCCCGAGAGGGACTCGCATCTTTGGACCGGTTGCTCGGGAGTTAAGAGATGCCGATTTCTCCAAAATCGTCTCTCTAGCACCCGAAGTACTCTAAGGAGGGGCGACTATATGAAACTAAAAAAAGGCGATAAAGTCGTCATCATCTCCGGACCAGACAAAGGCAAACAAGCCACGATCCGAGCGATCAGTAACAAGAGCGAACGGGTTTTATTAGAAGGCGAAGGCTTGAAGAAAGTCAAAAAACACATCAAACCGAATCAAGCGAATCCGGACGGTGGCATTATCGAACTGGACAAGCCAATCCATGTATCAAACATCATGTTAATGGATCCTAAGGCGAAAAAGCCGACCAAAATTGGTTATAAAACGGTTGTCAAGAAAGTTAAAAAACAAGAAGAAACCAAGAAAGTGCGCTATGCAAAAAAATCTGGGGAAGTCCTGGAGTAAAGGAGGGATAGCATAATATGAACCGCTTAGTAGAAAAATACAAACAAGAAATCGTTCCAGCGCTGACGGCCAAATTTAACTATTCTTCCGTCATGGCTTGCCCGAAGGTCAGTAAGATCGTCTTGAACATCGGCGTGGGCGACGCGGTCGCCAACCCGAAAGTCTTGGATGATGCTGTCAATGAATTGACCCAAATCACCGGTCAAAAACCGGTCATCACCAAAGCCAAACACTCCATCGCGAACTTCAAACTGCGCGAAGGCATGGCCATCGGCTGCAAGGTGACACTCCGCGGTGAGCGGATGTATGATTTCTTTGATAAATTGATTACGATCGCCCTGCCTCGTGTCCGCGATTTTCGCGGTATCAATCCCAAGGGATTTGATGGCAGAGGCAATTATACCCTCGGCGTCAAGGAACAATTGATTTTTCCGGAAATCAATTACGACAAGGTCAACAAGATCCGGGGCATGGACATTGTCATTGTGACAACAGCAAATACGGACCAGGAAGCATTCGAACTGTTAAAACTGTTCGGCATGCCTTTCCGGAAGAATTAGGAGGCAACCTATGGCAAAAACATCGATGAAAGTCAGACAACAACGGGGATCAAAATTTCCTGTTCGTAATTATACGAGATGTGAACGCTGCGGTCGTCCCCATGCCGTTTATCGCAAATTCAAGCTTTGCCGCGTCTGCTTCCGCGAACTTGCGTACAAGGGACAGATTCCCGGCGTCAAAAAGGCAAGCTGGTAATTGATTATGAGTACACTCAATTCTGTCGTATCGAGGAAGGAGGCACATTAGTATGGTCATGACCGATCCAATTGCGGATATGCTGACAAGAATCCGTAATGCCAATCAAATGAAACATAAAACTGTGGACATCCCCGCTTCCAAACTGAAAGCGGAAATTCTGTCCTTATTAAAGGCCGAAGGCTATATCACCGATTACACATTGGTGGCTTCCGGCATTCAGGGCGTCCTTCGGGTGACCCTGAAATATTTGCTCAATGAAGAAAGAGCCGTGAGAGGTTTGAAGAAAATCTCCAAGCCTGGGCTGAGAGTATATGCCAAAACCGATGATCTGCCCCGCGTCCTGAATGGACTCGGCATTGCCATCGTTTCCACTTCTCAAGGGATCATGACCGATCGGGAAGCCAGAAAACGGCAAGTCGGCGGCGAAGTATTGGCTTACATCTGGTAACTACGCATGAAAACAAACAATGGAGGTGCAAGAAACTATGAGTCGTGTTGGTAGGCTGGCAATTGCCATCCCTGAAGGCGTCCAAATCGATATCGATCCAAACAATCATGTCGTTGTCAAAGGCCCAAAGGGATCCTTGGAATTTACATTTCATTCCGAGATGACCATTGCTGCCGAACATAATGAGATTTCTGTAACCCGGCCATCGGATTCGCTCAAGCATCGTGCCTTACACGGGACGACGCGGGCGCTAATCAACAATATGGTCAAAGGTGTAACCGCCGGTTACACGAAGATATTGGACATCAAGGGTGTGGGTTACCGGGCAGCAATGAAAGATGCCAAAAAATTGATGTTGAACGTCGGATATTCCAATCCGGTGGAACTCGCTTTGCCAGAAGGCATTAGCGTGGAGATTCCCAGCAATACCGAAATCCATATCAAGGGAATCGACAAACAGGCAGTCGGTGAATTTGCGGCTGTCGTTCGCAAGGTTCGCGCTCCCGAACCCTATCAGGGTAAAGGAATCCGCTATCGTGGCGAAAAGGTACGTCATAAAGAAGGAAAGACTGCCAAGTAAGGTGGGCGAGGTGAATAGATATGTTTAAACCAGTAAATAAAGTCGCGCAACGGCAAAAACGGCATTTTCGAATCCGTATTGCCATCAGCGGAACTCCCTCCAGACCCCGCTTGAGCATTTTTCGTTCTAATAAAGCCATCTATTGCCAGATCATTGATGATCTCGCCGGCAATACCCTCGTAGCCGCTTCCAGCCGGGAAATTTCCGGTGCATCCGGCGGCAATGTGGAGGGAGCTAAGTTGGTTGGCAAGCTGATTGCGGAGAAAGCTTTGGAAAAGGGAATCAAGAACGTGGTCTTTGACCGGGGTGGATTTTTATATCATGGCCGGGTCAAAGCGCTCGCCGAAGCTGCTCGCGCAGCCGGACTCGAGTTCTAAGAAGGAGGATGCCTGATGCAAGAGAATAAAGAAAGAGGCGGCAGAGAAAAAAGACCGTCTCGGGCGCCACACGGTGCTCCAAGGAAAAAAGAAGAAAAACTCTACGAAGAACGCGTTGTCAATATCGGCCGTGTCACGAAGGTCGTAAAAGGTGGACGTCGCTTCAGTTTTTCGGCAATCGTCGTCGTCGGCGACCGCAAAGGCAAAGTCGGTTTTGGAACCGGAAAAGCGAGCGAAGTGCCCGATGCCATCAAAAAAGCCATTGAAGACGCAAAGAAAAACATAGTCAACATTCCGATTAACAAAACAACCATTTATCATACCGTCACCGGAACTTATGGTGCCGCGAAGGTTTTCCTGCGTCCCGCCGTTCCTGGAACCGGTGTGATCGCCGGCGGTGCGGTTCGTGCCGTTTTGGAACTCGCAGGAATCGAAGATGTTCTCAGCAAATCTCTGGGATCGAAAACACCGATCAACATCGTTCGCGCAACGATGGCTGGTCTATTGTCCACAAGAAGCACCGAGGATGTTGCTGAAATGCGTGGGTTGACGGCAGAAGAGGTGCTGAAATAATGGCACAGATTAAAATAACCTTGATAAAAGGACTGGTTGCCAGAAAACCGAATCAGGTCAAAACCGTTCGGGCTCTCGGGCTCACCAAACGCAACTCATCCGTCGTGAAAGAAGACTCCGAAGCCATTCGGGGCATGGTCAACACCGTGGCCCATCTGGTGAAAGTGGAATCGGTATAGGAGGCCATCATGATGAAACTCAATGAATTGAAACCCGTCGAGGGCGCCACTCATTATAAGAAAAGAGTGGGTCGTGGCAGCGGCAGCGGCACCGGCAAAACAGCCGGTAGAGGCCATAACGGTCAAAACTCCCGAACAGGTGGCGGTACTCGCTTAGGCTTTGAAGGCGGACAAACCCCGCTTTTCAAACGCCTTCCAAAACGGGGATTCACAAACTATTTTCGTAAGGAATTCGCAATCATCAATTTAAGCGATCTCAACCAATATGACAACGACGCGGTTATCACGCCGGAAAGTCTACTGGATGAAGGACGCATCAGCGATCTCAAAGCCGGTTTAAAGGTGCTGGGAAGCGGTAAGCTGGAGAAACGACTGACTGTCAAAGCACACAAGTTCTCTGCTTCGGCCGAGGAGGCAATTGCGGCTGCTGGTGGCAAGACCGAGGTGATTTAGGTGGAAACGTTAAAAAGAATACTCAAGAATAAAGACATCCTCAAGCGGATCGGCTTTACCTTGTTGATCTTCTTCGTTTTCAAATTGCTTACCTACGTGACAATGCCTTTGATTGATGCGTCATCGCTGACCAGTTTGTTCGAAAACAGCGGGTTCCTCGGAATCGTTAACTCGATTTCCGGAGACGCGCTTCGGAACTATTCGATCATTGCCCTTGGAATCAGCCCATATATCACGGCCTCAATCGTTGTGCAACTACTCCAAATGGACATCATTCCGGTATTGAAGGAATGGGGCGAAGAAGGGGAAATCGGGAAAGCGAAAATCAACCGCCTTACTCGGTATTTAGCCATCGCGCTCGCATTTGTTCAAGCGATCGCCATGACCTTTGCGTTCCACAGTTCACAAACATCTTTGTTTGAATCCGGTGTGTTGGACTGGGCGACCCAAGGTGGAACCCGCAATCTGTGGTTCCTCGTCTATATTTACATCGCCATCGTCCTAACCGGCGGTACGGCACTCATGATGTGGCTCGCCGATCAAATCACCTTGAAGGGGATCGGCAACGGGGCATCGATGCTGATCGTCGGCGGTATCATCATTTCCTTCCCGGGAACGATTGCGTCCTTAGTGCAATACTACATTGCCGATCCGAAAGGATTGCTTGGCACCGGTGTTTACATTGGACAAGGCGAATGGAATGGGTACTTACTTTTCGCCGTCAGCATTCTGATGTTCATTATCGTGTTGGTGGGGATCACTTACATGCAAGAAGCGGCTCGAAAGATTCCGATCCAATACGCCAACCGGCCAGCCGGATCGCGTTTCACCGGCCGATCGGAATCAAATTTGCCGATCAAGCTCAACACGGCCAATGTGATTCCTGTCATCTTCGCATCGATCTTGCTTTCGCTGCCCAATACAATCTTCAGCTATATCAACTGGGGAACTTCTTCCGCGGCGAATTCCGCCAGAAACTGGCTCGGGCAAATCTTTGCGTATGATCAGCCGATTGGATTTTTCATCTACATCGTCTTGGTCTTCATCTTCACGTTTTTCTATTCGTTCATCCTGATCAAGCCGGAACAAATGGCAGAAAACTTGCAAAAGCAAAACGCCTACATCCCCGGAGTTCGTCCCGGACTAGAAACCGAGACTTACATCACGAAAACTTTGTTTCGGGTCACGATCGTCGGCGCCCTTTACCTCGTGGTCATTGCCAGTCTGCCGATCATCACGTCCATGATCTTAGGGCATTCGTATGCTCAAATCGGAGGAACATCGCTACTCATTATCGTTGGTGTCGCCTTGGAAACAGCCAAGCAAATCGAAACCGACACTCAGGAAAAGACTTATGCCGGATTTATGCGGTAAAGGGAAAACTTGGAATCTTCTGATCACGGGCAAACCGGGATCGGGAAAAGGAACCCAAGCCTCTCTGTTGATTCAAAACTTGAATATCAAACACATTTCGACCGGAGAGATCTTTCGCCGGGAAATGCAATCGGATTCAGAGCTTGGCCGTCAAGTGAAGACATTGGTCCAAAAAGGCGAACTGGTTCCCGATCCCTTGACCAACGCGATCGTGAAGAAAGCATTGCAGGCGAAAGATTATCCTCATGGGTTTTTGTTGGATGGGTATCCCCGAACCAAAGATCAAGCCGTGATGTTGGATGAGATGCTTCAAGAATTAAAACTCAAACTGGACGGGGTGATCCAAATCCGGGCATCCGATCAGACGCTGCTCTCGCGCCTTGCGGGAAGAAGAGTCTGTACGAATTGCCAGGAAACCTATCACATCGTGAGCCACCCACCTCAAGTGGAAGGCATTTGCGATAAATGCCAACACCCGCTGATCCAACGACCGGACGATCAGGAAGCAGCGATCAAGATCCGCTTAGACGTCTATAACGAAAAAACCCGGCCGCTCTTGGAATACTACCAAAATCAAGGGTTGTTATGGGAGATCAACGGCGAACAAGATCCCGAGAGTGTGTACCAAGAGATAATCAAAAAACTGGGAAGCGATTGATAATGATTACCATTAAATCCGAACGGGAGATCCTCCTGATGCGCCAAGCCGGACTGATTGTCTACAAGGCTCATCAGGCGGTCCTCCCTTGGATCAAACCCGGCGTATCGACTCACGAATTGGATGACATCATTGAATCCGCCATCCGAAAAATGAGTGCGACTCCCTCGTTCAAAAATTATAATGGATTTCCCGCCGCGTCTTGTATCTCCATCAACGAAGAGGTCATACATGGAATACCTTCCAAGAAGAAAATTTTAAAAGAAGGCGATCTCGTGTCAATCGACATTGGAGCCAATTATAAGGGCTACCATGGCGATTCCGCCTGGAGTTATGGTTGCGGCAAGGTGTCCGAAGAAACCAGGCGTTTGTTGGAAGGCACAAAAGCCAGTCTGTTTGAAGGCTTGAAACAAGCAAAAGCGGGAAACCGGCTGTCTGATATCTCCCACGCCATCCAAATGTACGCGGAAGGTCTGGGATTCAGTGTTGTCCGGGAATTTGTCGGGCATGGCATCGGGAAAAATCTGCACGAAGACCCAGCAATCCCCAATTACGGACTCCCGGGGCGAGGCGTTATCTTGCGACCGGGAATGACCATCGCGATCGAACCCATGATCAATTTTGGGCGGAAGGAAGTCCGCGTCTTAGCTGACGGGTGGACCACCATCACGGCTGACGGATCCTTAAGCGCCCACTTTGAACACACGGTTCTCATCACGGAAACGGGCTGTGACATATTCACAACCCAGGGAAAAGAGGAGTGATTCAATGGCAAAGAAAGACGATGTCATCGAAATGATGGGTACGGTCATCGAAGTATTGCCGAATGCGCAATTTATTATCGAGCTGGAAATCGGACACCGAATTATCGGTCACGTTTCTGGTAAAATCCGTATGCACTACATACGCATTTTACCAGGCGATAAAGTCAAGGTCGAACTGTCGACATATGATTTAACACGTGGTCGCATCACGTATCGCATGAATTAATATAGACCCTATTTTAGGAGGAAATCAGATGAAAGTCAGATCATCAGTCAAGAAAATTTGTGACAAATGTAAAATAATCAAACGCAATGGCAATGTTATGGTCATTTGCGAAAATCCCAAACATAAACAAAGACAAGGCAAGTAGGAGGAAGTCACATGGCACGTATCGCAGGAGTAGACATTCCGAGAGACAAACGCGTCGTCATTTCTTTGACCTACATTTATGGCATTGGCAAGAGCATTTCCCAAAAGATCCTCGCCAGCGCCGGTGTGTCGGAAGACAAACGCGTCAAAGATCTGACGGATGACGAAGTCATTCGGATCCGTCAAGAAGTACAAAAATACCGCGTCGAAGGCGATTTACGTCGCGAAATCGCGCTGAACATCAAACGGTTGATGGAGATCGGCTCTTACCGCGGGATCCGTCATCGTAAAGGGCTGCCGGTCCGGGGACAAAATACCCGGAACAACGCCAGAACTCGCAAAGGTCCGAGAAAGACCGTTGCGAATAAGAAGAAATAAGGAGGAGTGGGACTATTATGGCACGTAATGTCGTTAAAAAACGTCGTGTGAAGAAAAATATCCCATCCGGGGTAGCGCACATTCATTCGACCTTCAACAATACCATCATCACCATCACCGATCCCGCCGGCAACGCGATTGCTTGGAGTTCATCTGGAGCGATCGGTTATAAGGGAAGCCGTAAATCGACCCCCTTCGCCGCCGGTATTGCCAGTGAAGCTGCAGCAAAAGCAGCCATGGAAAACGGCGTTCGAAAAGTTGAAGTATCAGTCAAAGGACCCGGACCCGGCCGCGAAGCAGCCATTCGTAGCTTACAGGTCGCCGGTCTTGAGATTACCGCGATCCGGGATGTTACCCCGGTACCGCACAACGGTTGTCGTCCACCCAAACGGCCCCGCGGATAGGAGGGAATACCATTGAAAGACTTGAAATTTGAAAAACCAAAAACAATCACGGAAGAGATCGATGCGACTTACGGTCGCTTTGTCATCACGCCGCTTGACCGCGGCTTCGGGATTACCATTGGGAATTCCATACGCCGAGTCTTACTGTCATCCCTCCCTGGAGCCGCTATCATCAATGCGCAAATCGACGGCGTTGAACATGAGTTTACGGCGATCGAAAATGTTGTGGAAGATGTCACGACCATCGTTTTGAATTTAAAAGGCGTGGTATTGACCATTGATTCGTCCAACCCCAACATCATGAAACGGATGGAAATCATTGTGGATGGACCTTGTGATGTGACAGCCAAAGACATCATCGCTGATGATGAAGTCGAGATTATCAATCCCGACCACTACCTTTGCCATGTCAACAAAGGCAAACGGTTCCGCATGGTTCTTCATGCCCGCAAGGGAAACGGTTATGTCAACGCAGAAAAGAATGCGCGCTTTGACAACATGGTCGGCGTGATTCCGATCGACAGCATCTATACGCCGGTCATCCGCGCCAACTATACCGTGGATAAGACCCGCGTCGATGATTCGGCCGATTATGATAAACTCATGGTGGAAGTCTGGACCAATGGCTCGATGAATCCAAAAGAAGCCATCGGCATGGCCGCAAAAATGTTGATCGATCATTTCTACTCGCTGGTGGAACTCTCCACCCGGTCGATGTCGGAAGATTTCATGATCGAACGCAAATCCGAAGAAGCAACGCGCAATTTGGAAAAGCCGATCGAAGATCTCGATCTCTCAGTCCGGAGTTATAACTGTTTGAAAAGAGCGGGGATCCATACACTTGGCGAGTTGATCGAAAAGACCGAAGAAGACATGATGAAAGTTCGAAACTTAGGTAAGAAATCATTAAAAGAAGTCAAACAAAAGCTTGAAGAACTCAATTTAAGCTTGGCGAAACATTAGTTGGAGGAGGTTACCATGTCTACAGGATATAGCAAGCTGAACCGCAGAAGTGACAACCGCAAGGCGCTTTGTCGCGATTTGGCAACGCAACTCATATTGCACGGGAAAATCGAGACATCGCTGGTCAAGGCGAAAGAAATCCGCCGCAGTGTTGAAAAGTTGATCACCTATGCCAAAAAAGGCGATTTGCATCATATACGGCTGGCGGAAGCCATTTTGCGCGATTTATCCATCGAAAAGCAAACTGCGCTCCAAAAGTTGTTCAAGGAATTGGGTCCGAAATATCAAGAGACGAAAGGCGGATACACCCGCATCTACCGTGTCGGTTATCGCCAAGGCGATGCCTGCCCGATGGCGATCATCGAATTGGTATAAACCACCCGGAAGAGAAGTGCTGTCTTTAATCAGCACTTTTTTCTTTTTTTCGGGGTGTTTAAAACGCGCTTTTCGTGATATAGTGAACATGAGGAAAATCGCGAGGTGACCAAGAAAATGGAAACAGATAAAAAACACGCGTTTCTCGATAAATTTCAGGAGTTGGAGAAATATCTTCGCATCGAATACGTGAATGGAAGTTACAAAGAATCGACGTTCATGGGAACCTTGTTTCGCATTCGGGGGAGGAAGGAAAACAAGATCATTGCCAACCCGCATTATTTCGATACACTCCAACAAGCGGCGCAATTAAGAAATATCATTGTCCATAACTCCGACGTTGCAGAACCGACCGATCGGTTCATGAAACGCTTTTTCCAAGTCGTAGACAATATTCTACATCCGATCAAGGTTGTCGACATCATGGTGCCGATACAACAGATCAAGAAATTGTCGCTTGAGGCGACGATCGGAGAAGCCATCCAGCTCATGGAAACTACGGGATATTCGAAAATACCGGTCTTTTCCGGCTATGAGCTTCAAGGGGTGTTTACGGAAAAATCGCTGTATTATTGCTTGAGTCTGGACCGCGATGCCGTCATAACCAAAAACCGACTCCTTCATGATTTGTTAAAGGCAATCGACTTGGATGGTGTTCCAGCGAAGTATTTCGCTTTTATCGCCAAGAATGCGACCGCTTTTCAGGCATTGGGATATTTCCGGAGAGATTTTAAAGAAAAGAATAAATTGGAAATGTTGTTTGTGACCCCTTCCGGTAAGCGTGAAGAGTCCATTTTGGGCATATTGACGCTTTCAGACATCGAACGGGCGCTCTAAAATCAATAGTGGATGATAGGGAGAATCAAGATGAGCATGATCAACATCCAGGATGTGACGTTTAGCTATACGGGAAAGCGACTCATTCTCAAAGATATCAACTTGACAGTGGAACAAGGCGAATGGGTTGCGATCCTTGGGCACAATGGGTCAGGAAAGTCCACCTTGGCCAAACTTTTGGTGGGACTTTTGGAGCCCAAAAGTGGGACCATCGCCATCGACGGGGTGTTATTGACACCCGACACTTTATATGAAGAGCGGAAAAAAATCGGGATCGTGTTTCAAAATCCCGATAACCAGTTTGTTGGAGTCAGTGTCCGCGATGACATCGCTTTTGGCATGGAAAACTTGAATGTTCCTCGAGAAGAGATGTTGGAAAAAATCCAATTTTACGCTGAAAAAGTCGGGATGTCCGATCTTTTGGAAAAGGAGCCGAGCACGCTCTCGGGCGGACAAAAACAACGAGTAGCCATTGCCGGAATTTTGGCGATGCAAACAAAGATCATGATTTTTGATGAAGCTACATCCATGCTAGATCCGACCTCGCGAAATGAGCTGATGTCGTATATAAGCACGCTTCATGACGAAGGAATCACGATCATCATGATCACCCATGACATGGAAGAAGCGTTGTATGCGGATCGGCTCGTGGTCTTGAAAGAAGGCGCGATTTTTGAAGACGCTGCGAAAGCGATCCTATTGCGCAAGCCGGAGCGCTTTCGCGAGGCTCGGCTTGATTTGCCGATGGCATTGAAAATCCAATCGGGGTTGAGCAAGACGGACGAGAAGGAAAAGAGGGTGAGGGATTTCTTATGGGAATTCGTTTCCGCGAAGTAAGTTACCATTACCCGCAAAACCATTTGCAGTTTCATCAAGCGATCGAAAAAATATCGTTTCAAGTTTCCGCAAAGGGTGAGTTTATCGCGCTCGTCGGCCATACCGGATCCGGGAAATCCACGCTGGCTCAACACATGAATGCACTGATATTCCCCACGGAAGGCAGCGTGGAGATTTTTGGGCATTCGGTCACGCGAAAACGCAATCGAAAAATCCGCTATAACGATTTGAGAAAACACGTGGGACTTGTTTTCCAGTTTCCGGAATACCAGTTGTTCGAAGAAACTGTGGAAAAGGATATTATTTTTGGACCTTTGAATTATAAAGTGCCTTTGGATGAAGCCAAAACAATCGCCCTCAAGACCTTGGCCCAGGTGGGCTTGGATGAAAGTTATTTGAACCGGAATCCTTTCAATTTGTCCGGGGGCGAAAAAAAACGGGTGTCCATTGCCGGCATTTTAGCCCTTGACCCGGATATATTGGTGTTGGATGAACCCACTTCTGGACTGGATCCGGAGGGAAAACGTGTTTTGATGGATCTCTTTCAATCCATTCAATTCGAGACCGACAAAACGATTGTGATCATCACTCACGATATGGACTTGGTGTATCAATACACCTCGCGTGTCCTCGTGATGAACCAAGGGAAGTTGGTGTTTGACGGCACGCCGGAGAAATTATTTCGCACCGCGCCGCTCACAGAGTACCAGTTAAGCATGCCGGAAACCATCAAAGTCTTACAAGCCATCAACGAACGTTTGGGGCTATCCATTGATATCTATCAAAAAACCGCTGAAGCCGCAATCCAAGCAATCAAAGAGGCGGTGAGACAATGAAAAATATTGTCATAGGTCAATATGTACCGGGCGACGGGTTCTTATACCGACTGGATCCTAGGACCAAATTGATCGCGGTCATTATTTTGATGGTTGCTGTTTTTTTGCTTGAGACGATTATTGAACTTGTGGTGGCTTTCGGACTTGTCATCTTGCTTTTGATCGCCGGAAAGATTTCGATCGTGCGCGTGGCAAAAGGGTTGAAGCCGCTCTTTGTGCTGCTTTTGTTTACTTTTTTCTTTCAGATCCTCTTTAACAAAGAAGGAACGTTGTTGGTCGAAGAAATACTGAGTTTGAATCCAGGAAATCTTGGCTTGGGTCTGCTTTTAACGGTGTTGTGGCGATTGCTCGCCCGATTTGGCAAATTCAAGACGATCCTTCTGTTTCTCTGGATTGCCGGTATTTACTGCTTGTTGCGATATGTGGCCATCGCGCCACAATGGACGACATTCTCGCTTCAAATCCATGAAAAAGGGATTGAGATGAGCGTCTTTGTCGTGATAAGGCTGTTGATCATCATTTCCCTATCGACCATCATGACGCTCACGACCAAACCGACGGACCTCACCCAAGGTTTGGAAAAATTGATGCGGCCTCTCAAGGTGATCGGGATCAAATCCGATGATTTCGCCTTGATCATTTCCATCAGTTTGCGCTATATTCCGACGATTTTGGATGAGGCAAACAAAATCATGGCCGCCCAAGCGAGCCGCGGAGCGGACTTTTCTGAAGGTGGTCTCAAAGAAAAAATCAAACAGGTGATCTCTCTGTTGGTACCGATGTTTATCATCGCGTTTAAGCGGAGCGAAGAGCTGGCGGATGCCATGGAATCACGGAATTTCGTTCCAGGGAAGAAGCGAACCCGGATTCATGAACTATCCTTTGGTTGGAAAGACGCCGTCACATCCGTGGTCATTCTTCTTTGTCTCGCCGCCTCGATAACACTCAAGGTGATCGGATGAGTCGGTTTGATCCGGGGACGATCACAAATCGCTTGGCTATTCAAGCGGGAATGAAAGTGAACCGGCAAACAATTCTTGGAAAACAAGCGATCACGGATTTCATCGCGACGCATCCGGAAATATTTGAAAAAATCGATGTGGACTCATTGGCGGGATCAGAGATGCAATATGGTTATACTCACCAGGGAGCCTTGGCGAAAATCGGGTTCAAGGAGAAGCAAATCCAACGGATCGTGATCGAATCCAAGATTCCTGAGTTCACCCGTTACCGCTTGAATGTGGCCTATGATGGGTCGGATTTCTTTGGATTTCAGACTCAAAAACAGGGTCGGACCGTCCAAAGTGAATTGAACCGGATTTTCTCCGATCTCCATCAGTATCCGACCATCTGTCAAGGAGCTTCCCGGACCGATACGGGCGTCCATGCGTTGAACCAAGTGGTTCATGTTGATTCGCCCTACCGATTTTCTCGAGAAAAATGGTTGACGATCTTGAAACAAAAATGCCCGAAAGATCTCACGGTGACCGATATAATGCCCGTTCATCCGTTATTTCATGCCCGCTATGATGTTTTGGGAAAAGAGTATCGCTACCGTTTGAATCTTTCCGCCTATGATCCTTTGGAAAGAATGAGAGAGTGGACGGTTGATAACGTTGATTGTGCGCGTTTGGAAGCGGAATTGAGAACGGTGGAAGGCACTCATGATTTCACGAGTTTCTCCAAAGGATTTAAAGAAGACAACATCCGGACAATTTTCCACACCGAACTCTTGAAGCAAGATTCACGAGTGGAACTGGTCTTTGTCGGCAACGGCTTTTTGCATTACATGGTCCGGATTTTGGTTGCCCAGCTGGTCTTGATCGCCAAAGGGAAGAATCTCGCGACAATTTCGGAGTTGCTCGCTGAAAAATCCCGAAAACATACGGGAAAAGTCGCACCGCCGCAAGGACTCTACTTAGCAAAAGTGATCTATTAAAAAACCCTTCGCCCATCGTATCTGGGGGAAGGGTTTTATTTGTCACAAGCCTTATTATTCGTTTAGTTGTTCTATCTCAGAAGAAGGCAATCGTTTCTTATCGGCGAATCGTTTGATCAGCGTCACGACCAACAAGATGATGATATTGATGGAGACGATAGCGGCACCACTCGGGATATTGAGAGAGTAAGAGACCCAAAGGCCAAACAAGACAGAGAGTTCCGAGAACACGATCGCGATCGTGAGCGTGGAACGAAAACTCCACCCAAGCTTCATTCCCGCCGCAACCGGGATGATCATCATCGAGGACACCAAGAGCACACCGGCGGATTCCAGCATGACGGAAACGACTACGGATAACATCACCATGAAGATGAGCTGGAAAATATTGCCATTGATGCCTAAAAACTTGGCGCTGGTCTCATCGAAACTGACGGAGACGATCTGTTTGCCAAAAATCAAAAATAACAATCCGACGAGTCCCGCGGTGATCAAAATCGCATACATATAATAATTGTTTACCGTCAGGATCGAGCCAAACAAATAGGTGTAGATCGATCCGGTGGCCTTGGCTTTGGAAAAGAAGATGGCGCTTAAGGCCGTTCCCAGGCTGATAACGATGACCATAGAAATCTCTTTATAGTTTCGATATGCCCGACGGAAGAGTTCAATCAATAAACCGCCCACAACCGAAAAAATCAGTCCGAGGAATAAGGGCTCTTCAAAGAGCGCGGAGACCCCAAGAGTGGACAAAAACAAACTGAATGAGACGCCGACCAGCGAGAAATGCCCAAGAGTGTCGGCAATAAACGATAAGCGTCTGACCACCACGATGGAACCGATGAGCGGTGCCAACACGCCGAGGATCACACCGGCGAGAAGCGCCCGCAACATGAACCAGTTGGAGAAGAGGTCCGTGAAGAAGGAACAAGTAATCACACTTCCACCTCCGTCAGATCGCATTTTTCTCGAACCTGAAAATGGTAGTTCATGTCGATTCCAATGTTGAGGATATGCGAATAATTCATATTGTCGAAGGATTCGTTATGGGTGATCATGATGATCGTGATGCCCTGACTATTCAGTTCATTGACGGTTTGAAAGAAGAATTTGGTGTTGAGCTTATCAATCGAGGCGGTCGGCTCATCTAAGATCAAGACGAGGGGATTGTTGAGCATTGCTCTTGCGATGAACACCCGTTGCAATTGACCACCCGAGAGCTTGTTGATATTTTCGTTGATGATTTCCAAAATTCCCAGTTGATCCAAAATCTTTAATCGTTGGGGTTGTTTGATTTTTTTAAGACTATTGACAGCCAATAGTTCATCGACCGTGATCGGATATTCGTAATTGAAATCTTCATATTTCTGGCTGACATAACCAAATGATGTCCAGTCCTTGAAATTGATAATATCTTGGTGATTATAAAAAATCATGCCGGATTTGACAGGGTTAAATCCAAGCAGACATTTGATCAACGTCGTCTTTCCGGTTCCGTTTTTGCCAGTGACGACTAAATAATCTCCCGGAGCGAGAGAAAAGGACATATTTCTTAAGACGGCCCGATGCCCGTAGGCAAAGGAAAGATTGTGTACATCGATCTGCATCATATCACCGCGCCTTCTGATTTATTGTATCATAATGGCGGGAGTTATTTAAATATTTTATTCAAATTGGGGCTATTTTGTGAGATAATAGAACCATATAAAGCGGGGGATCGGCATGAAAGGATTATTCGTTTCATTTGAAGGAACCGAAGGCTCAGGGAAAACTTCCATCATTCGTCAGGTCAGTGGCCATTTTTCACAAATGGGCATCCAGGTTGTGGCGACCAGAGAACCCGGTGGAATCCGAATATCGGAAATGATCCGGGATATTGTGCTCGGAAAAGCGAATACCGAAATGGATCCTCGAACAGAGGCGTTGTTATTTGCGGCATCAAGGAGACAACATCTGGTAGAAAAAATCATCCCTGCGCTGACTCGGGGAGATATGGTCTTATGCGACCGGTTTGTGGACAGTTCACTCGTCTATCAAGGAATTGCGCGAAAGCTTGGGTTTGATGAAGTTCTGCAAATCAACCAATTTGCGATTCAAAACATTTTTCCTGACTTAACGATTTTGATCGATGTCCGTCCGGAAGTAGGATTGTCTCGGGTGTTCAACTCGCCGGGAAGAGAAGTCAATCGAATGGATCTTGAGACGATCGCTTTTTACAATACCATTTATAACGGTTATAAAACATTGTTAAAAAAATTTCCTCATCGGATGATATCGATCGACGGGGAGGGCGAGATCGAAGAAGTGGCTCAAGCGGTCATCGCCAAAATCGAAACGATTCTGGCGGGGCGGAAGTAGCCATGGCTCTACTTTCCTGGAATCAGTTTACCTTTTATCAGCCTTCGGTCGGACGGATGCTTCAAAACAGCATTCAGACGAATCGGTTGAGTCATTCCTATATTTTCGAAGGCCCCATCGGCACCAAACGGATCGATGCGGCGTTTTTACTCGCAAAGACCTTGCTGTGTACCCAAAAAGACGATCATGCCAATCCGTGTGGGGTGTGTCATCATTGTACCCGTGTGGATAAAAATGTGCATCCCAACTTGTTTTTTGTGCAAAACGACAACAAAGAGATCCGCAAAGAACAAATCAAGGAGCTTTTGGTTGAATTTGGCAAAGCATCGATCGAGACGGGACCCAGAATCTATATCATCGATCAAGCGGAACGGTTCAACCAGTATTCAGCCAATATTCTTTTGAAAACGATGGAAGAACCTGGAGTAGATATTTTCCAGATTTTGATCACTACCCAGATCAATTCCTTGTTAAAGACCATCATATCGCGATCGCAAATATTGCATTTTCGACCGATCGACAAGTGTCAAATCAAGAGCGATTTGGAAAAAGAAGGATTTTCACCGCTGTTATCTTCAGCAGTTTCCGAATATACGACCAACATCGACATGGCTCGGGAGATGGTCGAAAACCCACTGATCGTTGACAGCGTTCAATTAGTGATCGAGATGGCGAGGAGCCTGCAAATCAAAGAGAAGTCGATTGTGCTTCATTTCAAAGAAAAGCGGAGTGCGATCTTGGGAGATATGGCTATAACGGATTTCTTTTTGACAATGTTAACATTGTTTTTAAAAGATATTCTCAATTATAAAGTCCGATATCTCGATCTCTTGGTGTTCACGACGGAAACCGAATTGATCGGGAAACTGTCGGAAGCGATCAGCCAAAAGCGGATCGAAGAGCTTTTGGATAAAATGCTTGGTTTGAAATCAAGATTAAAGTACAATATCAATGTCGCGCTGGCATTTGACAAATTGCTGGCATATTTGGAAAGAGGGTTTGACCATGGAATATCAAGTAGTTCCAGTTCGATTTGAACGACTGGGTAAACAGTATTATTTTGCCATGAATGGCATTACGGTAAAGCACGGCGACAAAGTCGTCGTGGAAACCGTTCGAGGAATTGAAATCGGAACGGTGATGCAAGACTCTTTGTGGGTTCCAGAAGCGGAAGTGGTTCTTCCATTAAAACCACTCATCCGAATTGCGTCGGAACAAGACCTGAAGCAATATTCGGAGAACAAGGCCAACGAGGCGACTGTCATGCAAAAGACGGCGGAACTCGTAAAAAAACACCAATTAGAGATGAAATTGCTCAACTGTGAATTCACGCTCGACCGCACAAAACTGATTATCTATTTCACCGCTGAAGGCCGGATCGACTTTCGCGATTTGGTGAAAGAGATCGCCACCGAATTCCACATGCGAATCGAACTTCGTCAAGTCGGCGCTCGCGATGGCGCGCGGACGCTGGGAGGAATCGGGTCCTGCGGTCTCATCACCTGTTGCTCGTCATTTCTTGGCGACTTTCAGCCCATATCGATAAAAATGGCTAAAAATCAGAGCCTGTCGCTCAATCCGACCAATATCTCCGGACTTTGCGGCAAGTTGCTCTGTTGTCTCCATTATGAAGATGGCGGTTATAAAGAAAGCCGGAAACAAATGCCAAAGATCGACTCCTATGTCAAAACAGTCGAAGGCAGAGGCCGGGTGACGCAATTGAATTTCGTCACAATGACCGCCCGGGTCGATTTTGAAAACGGAACCAACGGCTATTACCACGTTTCCGACATGGAATTTCGGGAGAAAGCAATTGAGGAAAACATCGATGAAAACGGTGGAGAACTCAAAGATTTGGAAGGATAGGAAAGAGGTGCCGGCATGGCGGGTTCGGAATTGATTCACGACCTGTTGAGCGTGGAAGGGCTGAAAATCATCCAAACAACGGGTGTTCTCCGGTTTTCCTTGGATTCTGTCTTGTTGGCGAATTTTGTATCGATTGGTCCGAGAACAAAACAAATCATGGATTTTGGGACCGGACTCGCACCGATTCCACTCTTATTGTCTCTGAAAACAAACGCGAAAATTATCGGAATCGAGCTTCAGGAAGAACTCTGCCAATGTGCCGAGAAAAGCGTTCGGCTCAACGGGCTTGATCAACAAATCGACATCGTGAGGGACGACATCCGTGTCGTCCATTCTCATTATTTGCCTTCTTCATTTGATCTAATCACCTGCAACCCGCCTTTTTTCCCAGTTGGAAGTGGCAAAAACACGTCGCAAAAACAAGCGGTTCGGCTGGCCAAGCACGAGGAAATGATTGATTTTCACACCTTGCTTGCCCAAGCCGGTCGATTGTTGAAGACGGGAGGAAAATTCGTTTTTGTCCACCGGGCAGAACGACTTGAGGAATTGATATTGGCGTTGAATCAGGCAAAGTTTGCCTTGAAACGGCTTCAGTTTGTCTATTCAAAACCCAAGACGAAGGCCTTGACTATGTTGGTGGAGGCGTCAGCGAAAGGAAAACAGGGCGGACTAAAGATTTTGGATCCGCTGGTGATTCAGGATGAAAACGGTCAATATACTTTAGAAGCGCTCGCAATCTTTCGTCAGCGTCCGGAGGTTTAAGATGGAAAGACATTTCAATTACCGAAACGACAAGGCAACGCTCTATCTGATCTCTACACCAATCGGCAATTTGGATGACATCACCTTTCGCGCGGTCAAGATTATGAAAGAAGTGCCAATTCTTTTGGCAGAAGATACCCGGGTATCACAAAAACTACTGCATCATTTCGATATCGACAAACCGCTTCAGAGTTTTCACGAACACAATGAATATCAAAAAGCTGATTCTGTGCTGACAGAACTTTCCAAGGGAAACGATGTCGGCTTGATGAGCGATGCCGGGATGCCGCTTTTTAGCGATCCCGGGAGTTCCTTGGTTCAAAAGGCGCTCGCAGCCGGATACAACGTTGTCTGCCTTCCGGGTGCCAACGCGGCCGTGACGGGACTCTTAATGTCGGGAATCAACGCGACACCGTTTTATTTTGCTGGGTTTCCCGAAAGAAAAGCAAGCAAAAGGCGAATGCAGTTGGAATCGCTGAAATATCGACAGGAAACCCTTGTTTTTTATGAAGCGCCGCATCGAATCGAATCGTTTTTGAAAGATATGCTCGATATCTTTGGCGATCGATTTGGCGTCATACTCCGCGAGATCTCCAAAGCATATGAAGAGGTCATTCGCGGGAAGCTGTCAGAATTGTCCACTTTGGCCGATTGGAAAGGCGAATTGGTCGTGGTGGTCGCGGGAACCCTTCCCGAAAAAGTGGATTTTTCGGGATCACTGGTAGATCAAGTCGATTATTTTATCAACGAAGGATATTCAAAAACCAGTGCGATGAAGAAAGTGACCGAAATGACCGGGATTCCCAAAAACGAAATCTATCGAGAGTACTTGGATAAAACGAAGAAACAATGATATAATAAGCATCATTAAAAAGGAGTGATCTCCATGCGCTTTGCCTGTTTGATCAGTGATAACTTTGAAGATATCGAAGCTCTCGGAACCGTTGCGTTGTTACGTCGTGCCGACATCCGCGTGGATTTGGTCAGCGTTCAAAACGAACCGATAGTGACCGGCTTTTATCAAACGGCCGTGCAAGCGAACAAACTCATGAAACACTTAAAGACAGAAGATTATGACGGCGTGTTCATTCCGGGAGGCAAACACGCTTGGACTTTAAGGGAAGATATAAGTGTCTTGAAGGTTGTCCGTGAATTCTACGAAAAAGACAAATGGGTCATGGCCATCTGTGCCGCGCCAATCGTGTTGGCGGCTGCCGGCATCATGGCCGGGAAGCATTATGTCAGTTATCCTGGGACCGAACAAGCGATTGAGGGCGGCATCTATGAACAGAAAATGACTGTCACCGATGGCAAGATCATAACCGCAATCGGTGTCGGAGCCGTCTTGGATCTCGCCTTGGAAATCATCGAACAGGTTTTGGGAAAAGAACGACGCGATCGGATTCAAAAGAATATTCGATACAAAGCCTTTGAAACGGAGAAATGACATGATGAAAACATTTTACATCACCACCCCTATTTACTATCCCAGCGCGAAGTTGCATATCGGTTCGGCCTATACCACGGTGCTGTGCGATACCTTGAAACGCTACAAGTCGCTAAAAGGCTATGATACGAGGTTTCTGACCGGCATGGATGAACATGGCCAGAAAATCGAAGAAGCCGCGAAAGCGAACAAAAAGACACCCAAAGAGCACGTGGATTATATCAGCAAGCTCACGCAGGAATTGTGGGCGCTTTTAAAGATTGATAACGACGATTTTATCCGCACGACCGAACCTCGCCATGAAGCAATCATCGCCAGGATTTTCGAACAATTGAAAGCGAAAGGCGACATTTATCTCGGCGAATATATCGGACACTATTGCATTCACGACGAAGCGTTCTTTACACCGACGCAACTTTTGCCGGGAGAACTCTGTCCCGATTGCGGACGCAAGACGGAACTGGTCAAGGAAGAAACGTATTTTTTCCGTTTGTCCCGCTATCAAGATCGCTTATTGCAATATATTGAGGATCATCCCGACTTCATCGTTCCGGAAACCCGAAAGAATGAAGTCGTGCAATTCATCAAAAGCAATTTGACCGACATCAGCGTGTCCCGGACGGCTTTTTCTTGGGGAATCCCCGTCAAAAGCGATCCCAAGCACGTGATTTATGTCTGGATCGATGCGCTATTCAACTATATCAGCGCTTTGGGATTTCAAGCCGATGACGATCATCTCTATCAAAAATATTGGGTGAAAGGCGACGAGATCGTTCACGTGATCGGAAAAGACATTCTCCGTTTCCATGCCGTCTATTGGCCGGCGTTTCTGATGGCACTCGATCTGCCGATTCGTTTCCGCCTGTTTGTCCATGGCTGGTATTTGATGAAAGACGGCAAAATGTCCAAATCCAAGGGCAACGTCGTCTATCCGGAAATGCTCGTCAACCGTTTCGGCTTGGATTCGTTCCGCTATTTTATCATCAAGGAATTACCTTATGGCAATGACGGTTTGTTTACGCCGGAAGACTATGTGATGCGGATCAACACCGACCTGGTCAACGATTATGGCAATTTGCTCAGCCGTTCGATCACAATGACCAATAAATATTTTGCCGGAACCATCAATGAGCGCTCGCACGAAAAGCAAGAGCGCGTCTTTGAGGCGGAACTCGAAGAATTGAGCCGAGAAGTCCTCACCAACTATTCTCGAAATATGGATGAATTCAAATTGACGAACGCGCTCTTCGACATTTCCCGACTCATCGCCCGAACCAATAAACTGATTGATGAAACCCTACCTTGGGATTTGGCCAAGAAACCGGAGAATCGCGAGGTGTTGGAATCGGTCATTTATCATTTGTTGGAAGCGCTCCGGATCGCAACGATCCTGTATCGTCCGTTCTTGATCGACACACCGCAGAAAGTGTTTGAGATGCTGGGGGTCGAACCGACAGACATCGGATTTGATTCGGCAATTTTTGGACAAAAAAAGAATTACCATGTGAGTGCCAAACCGACCCATCTGTTTCCGCGGCTCGACATGGAAAAAGAAGTGGCGGCGATTCGTGAATGGATGAATCCATCGGTGCCTGAAGCAACGATTACCGAAAACCCTCTGATCGATATAGAGTCGTTTTCCTTGATCGATATTCGGGTCGGAACCGTTCGCGAATGCACCACTCATAAAAACGCCAAGAAACTCTTGGTCTGTCAAATTGATACGGGCGACAAGGTAAGGCAAGTGGTTTCCGGCATTGCCGAGCATTATCAACCGGAAAATTTGATTGGACGGAAACTGCTCGTCATCGTCAACCTCGAACCGATCAAGCTACGGGGCGAATTAAGCGAGGGTATGATATTATGCGGCGAAAACGCTGATAAAGAACTGATCGTCATCGAAGCGGATGGACGGTTGAATCCGGGGGATAAAGTCAAATAGATATGAAAAATCTTCTCAAACTGGTGGATTGGAAGAAAGAGGCCAGAAGCATTTTTTGGGTCATTATCGGCACGGTGATCGCCGGGCTTGGCATCTTGTTTTTTATTGACCCCAGCAAGTTATATACCGGAGGCATCACTGGACTTTCTCAGCTCATCATCAATGTCGTGGAACTTTTGACAACAAATGATCTGGTGATCAATTTGGGTCTTTTATCATTTATCTTGCAAATCCCCTTATTGGTATTTGCATATTTCAAACTGCGAAAGCGTTTTGTCATCTATACGATTTTATCGGTCATTATCTTTTCCATCATTCTGTCATTTTCGGTTGAAACCCCCATTATGGGGAATGATGTTTTGACGAACGCGCTCATTGGCGGAATCTTGGGCGGACTTGGAAATGGGCTCATTCACAAGGTGGGTGCTTCCGGCGGTGGCACATCGATTCCGTTTCAGTACTGGTCGATCAAAACCGGCAAATCGGTTGGGTTCTATCAGATTATTTTTCATGGGGCGCTGATTTTGGCTGCTGGAGCCATCTTCGGCTTGGATATTGCCATCTATACGATTATCTCCCAGTTGATATCTTCCGTCGTTCTCGACAAGATTTTCACCGGATACAACTTGATGAAATTGGAAATCATCACGACTTCCGGACGCGAGATGGCCGATCAACTCAAGATGCTCCCGCACGGAGTCACGATGATGAACGCGGTCGGGGCCTACACCTATCAAGCAAAAACCGTTCTCACCGCGGTGATCTCGGTGCACGAGATCCAGAAGTATTTGGCTTTGATTCGCCAGATCGATCCTTCTGCGTTTGTGGTCATGACCGGGG